>SDBS01000689.1_pt1 | contig 33548 bp, 33 predicted proteins | sample 2277091 | NCBI WGS metagenome assembly SDBS01 (sample SAMN10404972, study PRJNA504765) | marine sediment metagenome | isolation source: marine sediment core GS10_PC15, 163 cmbsf | place: Arctic Ocean: Southern Knipovich Ridge | collected 2010 | reverse complement strand
AGCTTTTTGTATCCCTCTGTCACTTCACGAAGAACGTTCCGGCTACGGCGCCGGTCATGAGGCAGGCCAGCGTGGCCGCCAGCAGGGCTCGCAGACCGACGTCGGCAAGGTCCTTGCGGCGCTGCGGCACGAGGGCGACCGTGCCGCCGACAAAAATGGCAAGCGACGCCACGTGGGCAAAGCCGCACAAGGCATAGGCGATAACGACCGGGCTGCGGGGGTGAGCGAATTGGCCGGCCTTTATCGCGTCAGTCAATTGAATGTAAGCGGGGATCTCCGTGGCCACGAGACGTTTGCCCAGCATTTCACCGGCCAGTTGCGAATCCGCCCAGGGCACTCCGATCGCGGCCGCCACGGGTCTAAAGACGTAGCCCAGAAGCCGGCTGATCGACAGCTCGATATCGAACTGACCGCCGATGGCGCCCAAGGCCAGGTCCACCAGCGCGATTAGTCCGAGGAAGGCGATCAGCAGGGCACAGATCCCCACCACGAGCTTTACGCCCGCCATCGCGCCGGCGACGACCGATTCGATCGCGCTGGATTCCCTTTCAAACTGCGGGCGGACGGCCACCCCGAGCGTGACGGGCTGGCCGTCCTCGGGGTAGAGGATCTTGGACATCACGATCGCCGCCGGTGCCGAGAGGATCGACGCCGAGATCAGATGCCCGGCGATGCCGTCAAAGATCCCGTGCAGGAAGCCGACGTAGATCGCCAGCGTGCTGGAGGCCATCGTGGCCATGCCGGCCGTCAGGATCGTGCAGAACTCCGAGCGCGTCATCCGCTGGAGGAACGGGCGAATCGTGGTCACCGACTCTATCCCGACGAAGATGTTGCTGGCTGCACAGAGCGACTCGGCCCCGCTGATCCGCATCAGGCGGCTGAAGAGCCAGGCAAAGCCGCCGACGATAATCGGCATGATCCGCCAGTAATAGAGCAGGCCCATCAGCGCGGAGAAGAAGATGATCACAGGCAGGGCCTGGATGGCCAGGACGAATCCGCCCGTCTTGCCTTCGCTGGCCAGCGGGCCGAAGAGGAAGCGTTGGCCGCTCTGTGCGGCCGTGAGAACTTCCACCACGGCATCGTTGAGCCATTCAAACAGTCGCCGCGAGCCGGGCGCGTGAAAGATCAGCAGCCCCAGCAACAGTTGTATGCCTACGCCCCAGGCGATGCAGCGAAAGTTCATCCGCCGGCGATGCTTGGATAGCGCCCAGGCCGCCGCCATCAACACAAATATCCCCAGAAAGCTGGCCAGATTGTAAACGGCCATGCAGGGATTGTTCCCCTTAAGCGCCTATTTGGCAAGACCGAAGAAAGGGGACATTCTACTTTTCCAGTTGCAAATCGGTTTCTTAGAGAAAAGTAGAATGTCCTCTTTTTGCTTCGACGCCGGTCGTGATAACTTCACCTGCGAGGGCGGCTGTGGTCCGAATGCTTGCGACTCTTGCCGCGGCCGTCGTCGCGGTGCAACCTATACTCTTGGCGTTTCTTGTTGTGACGGCGGGTGGGGCTGCGCAACTGCAGCCTCGGGCGGTCTGCGCGATGGCGCATAGTCCGGCCATAGCCGCCATAGCGTATCGAGCGGTGGTGATTATCATCGCAGCCGGTCAGCATCAATCCGGCCGAGAGGACTATCACGGCCGCCGCGACGGCCAAAGCACCTTTTCCTAAGAACGATTTTCCGGCAATCATGATCTTGGCCTCCACTCAAAAGTTCAAAAGTCCGAAAACCTTTGCCTAGCCTGTCTACCTTTGAACAAGACAGGCAAAGCGGGTGAACGTTAGGGGGATTCACTCACCAGCCTGCTGCCGGAAAGTCAGGCGGTAGGATGTCCTCGGCGAGAGGGTGTCTATGGGTCAGGAGGAGCCAGACAGACCGGGCAGCGTTAAGCCGATCTTGGCGTACCGTGGCAATCCCGCAGTTTGTGATCTTCAAGGATCGATGCCGTTTCCTGCCTGAAGTCGGAAATCGCCCTTGGTTTGCATATAATTTGACCAAACGGCTGGTTTTACATGACGGGGTGCGAGTACGCGCCCAAAGGCGAACAAGTCAGGTAGCCAGTGCTGGCAAGCGGGAGCTGGGGCTGGTTGTGCTGGAATGCCCTGCGCCATCCGTGGCAGACCAAGACTCTGAAGTACCGTGCAACGACGGGCAAACGGAGTGACTGCTGCTGTGCCGAAGGCTCCGGTGAGCCCGGGAAGAACTGACCGGACATGATCAACATAACGCGCGGCATAAGCGAGGCGAAATTCGATGACCTGGTGCTCGGGCTGGAGGGCCAATACCTGCATGGGCAAGAGATTGCCACCATTCAGGTCAACGTCGGCCTGCGGTGCAATCAGAGCTGCCGGCACTGTCACCTGGAATGCTCCCCGGCCCGCACCGAGGTGATGGACTGGGGCACAATGTCGGCTGTGAAGGCTGCGGCCTTGCGGGCCGATACTTCGCTGGTGGACCTCACCGGCGGGTCTCCGGAGTTGAACCCATATCTGCGGCGATTCATCGGCGAATTGCGCGAAGCGGGACTGAACGTTCAAGTGCGGACCAACCTCACCGTGCTCCTGGAGCGCGGCCAAGAGAATATGATCGACTTCATGCGCGACCACGGGGTGCTGCTGGTGGCTTCCATGCCGTGCTATCAGCAGGAGAATGTCGATGCCCAGCGTGGGTCCAACACGTACAAGCACAGCATTGAGGCGATCCGCAGGCTGAATGCGGCCGGCTACGGCGCCGAGGGCGGGCTTCGGCTCAATTTGGTTTACAACCCGACCGGGCCGTTCCTGCCGCCCGATCAGGCGGAGTTGGAGCAGGATTATCGGCGAGAACTTCAAGGCCGCCTCGGGATAAGCTTCAGCCATCTGCTGACAATCACCAACATGCCGTTGGGCCGGTTCGCAAGGCAGTTGAGGGCGGAAGATCGCGAGGCCGAGTACATGCGGCTGTTGGCCGAGTCGTTCAACCCGGCGACCGTGCCTGGCCTTATGTGCCGCCACCAGATCAGCGTCGGCTGGGACGGCACGCTGTATGACTGCGACTTCAACCTGGCCTTGAAGCTTCCGGTGAATCACAGCGCCCCCGACCATATCAGTCGGTTCGATCCTGACCTGCTGCGTTGCCGGCGCATCGTCACCGGGCAGCACTGTCTGGGCTGCACAGCCGGGCACGGATCCTCCTGCGGGGGTGCGCTGGTATGAACGTCTATGCACTTCCCGTCGCTGAGGGCGATAGGATTGAGTAAGGCGGTGCGACATGAAACGTGGAATCAAGATCACGTTGGGCGTCGGATTGGCCCTGCTGGTCGCGATGAGCGCGATGGCCTACGTAGCCTACCGCGAGTTCGTCGGAATCGAGACGTTCGACGAGGGCTTCTACGCGGCCGGCAGCAATCACAACTCCGAGTTCTCCTACGACAGTTACGCGGCGGTGCTCCGCAAACACGTGGACGCCAATGGCATGGTGTCCTACGCGGCCTTGAAAGAGAGCCCTGCCGAGTTGCATCGGTTCGTGCTGAGGCTAGCCGGCGTTGATCCCAAGACGTATGAGGCATGGGATGAGCAAGCGAAGATCGCTTTCTGGATCAACGCGTATAACGCCCTGACACTGAAGGTCATCATCGACCACTACCCGATCAAGGCTGGGTTATTGTCTGGCATGGCGTACCTCGACAACAGCATCCGCCAGATCCCAGGTGTCTGGGACAAGATCCAATTCCTCGTAATGGGCCGCAAGATAACCCTCAAGCAGATCGAGCACGAGACACTGCGAGCGAAGTTCAACGAGCCCCGCATTCACGTGGCCCTGGTTTGTGCGGCGATGGGGTGCCCGCAACTCCGCAACGAGCCATTTGTCGGCAGGAAGCTTGATGAGCAACTGGACGATCAGTCCAAAGGGTTCGTGTCCAACCCGGCCAAGTTCCGGATCGAACGCGATGCCGGCAAGGTCCACCTTTCGAGCATTCTTAAATGGTTCGGTGAAGACTTCGTAAAGGGATACAAACCGGACGCCGGCTTTACCTCCGGCGACAGCGACGCTGAGAGGGCGGTGCTGCACTTTATCTCTGGCTACTTGCCGGCGGAAGATGCGGGATATCTCAAGACCGTCAGGTATAAGGTGAAGTACCTGGATTATGACTGGTCGCTTAACGAGCTGGAGACCACCGTCGCTGAGACCCGCTGAGTCGCTGGCACGCGAAAGGGATACAGGAGTTGAAATGAATGATTCCTTTCACCGGGAGATGATTGTTCAAGACATTGTAAGAGACCACGCTGGCGAAGCGTGGGTGTTCCGTCGTTTAGGAATTGACCCGAACGATACGTGTACGCTAGCCGAAGCCGCCTTGAAGAGGGGTTTGTCGATAGAGTTCCTGATGGCGGTATTGAACAGAACCTCCGTAGTGAACGGAGTCGTCTGGGAAGGTGCTGGCCTCAGCATCCAGGCTACGTTGATGAACGCGATCATTGAGTATATCGAGGAGCGTCATCACGTATTCTTAAGAAGTGAACTGCCTCGACTGGAACAACTTTTTGACAAGGCGATCAAAGCTCACTATCGCAGTCACGGCAGCATGCTGGGGGCACTGAAGACGGTCTTCCTGTCCGTCAAGACACAAATCGAGGTGCATCTGGGCATTGAGGAGGAGATTCTCTTCCCGCGGCTCCGCAATATTGAACGGCACACTGCGGGCAGAGAGTCGCCTGCAGAAGCATCTGGGATGTCATCGCCCATCAGTGCAATTCAAGAGATGAAACACGAGCATGAGTCGGTGGAATGGGCTTTGAATGAGATGAGGGCACTGACTTCCGAGTACACCCTCCCTGACGACGCGTCCGACGCCCTCACTATGCTGTACGAAAGGCTTATCGCGGTCGAGGCCGATCTTCAAGAGCACGTTCACCTGGAAAATGACCTCCTGTGGCCGGTGCGACCGCCAAAACAGGGTCCAGTAGATGTCACCATCGCCACAGAGAAGGGCGCTCCAGCCAGGCACGAAGTGGATCTTATGTGTCCGCGGACTAACCAGCCATGCCAGGAGGGCTCGCCCGCGGGATGCAGCAGGTTCTGGGGCTGCGTTCGCGAAGTAATGCAGCAGCGGTGGGCCAAAGCGAATGGTAGAGATAACGATGGCTGAACAGCCTGATGAAAGCGACAAGCCGGTCAAACGCCGCTGGGGAAAGCTTATCGTTCTTGGCGTCATCCTAACGGGCCTGGCGGTGGCGTCGTTCTTCCTGCCCGTCAAGGACTACGTTATCGCCGTGCTGGAATGGACGCAGGGCCTTGGCCTCTGGGGGCCGCTGGTCGTGGCGGCCTTCTACATCCTTGCTTGTGTGCTCCTGCTGCCGGGCGGAATCATCACCCTTGCGGCGGGTTTCCTGTTCGGCGTGGTGACGGCAACCATCACTGTCTCGGTCGGCAGCACGCTGGGGGCCAGTGCGGCCTTCCTGGTCGGCAGGACGTTCGCCCGCGACTGGGTGCGGCGGAAGGTGGCCGGCCGGCCGAAGTTCGCGGCCATCGACCAGGCCTTCGGTGATCAGGGCTTCAAGATCGTGCTACTGACTCGGCTGAGCCCGATCTTCCCGTTCAACATGCAAAACTACGCTTACGGCCTGACGGGCGTGAAGTTGTGGAAGTACGTTTTGGCGTCCTGGATCGGCATGCTGCCGGGTACGCTGGCCTACTGCTACATCGGCTCCGGCCTGCGGTCGCTGACAGAGGTCGCGGCCGGTCAGACCGAGGGTGGTTTGGTGCAGCGGGTGTTCTTCTGGGGCGGGCTTGGAGCCACTGTCATCGTGGTGGCGGTTGTGACTCGTATCGCACAGAAGGCAATGAAGCAAGCTATCCCGCAGACACATCAGCCTGAACTCAAGGAGACATGACATGAGCAAGCACGTTGCCCTGGACGTCGTGAAAAGATGGGAGGGCAACCCCGCCCTGGCGACAGAGGATATCCCCTTTCCCTGCAACACCGTGTTCAACGCGGGCGCTGTGAAGATGGGTGACGAGTACATACTTCTGCTCCGTGTGGAGGACCTGCGTGGGCACTCGGTGCTGGCCCTTGCTTGCAGCGACGACGGATACCATTTCACCGTACATGACGAGCCGGTGATGGTTCCGAGTCAGGAGGGGGAATTTGCCGTCTACGAACGCAAAGGCATTGAAGATGCCAGGATCACAAGAATTGAGGACACGTACTACATCATCTACACGGCCGTCTCGGATTTTGGGGCGCGCCTGGCGCTGGCCAAGACGGAGGATTTCCGGAGTTTCGAACGGATCGCTCTCATCTCCGAGCCGGAGAACAAGGACGGGGCCCTGTTTCCCCGAAAGATCGGCGGCCGATACGTTCGCCTGGATCGGCCGATGGTCGGCAGCACCGGAAACATCTGGATCAGTTACTCGGATGACCTTGTAAGCTGGCGCGACTCCCGCGTGCTCATGACGGTGCGTGGGGATTGCTGGGATTCATGGCGGATTGGCGCTTCTGCGCCGCCGATCGAGACCGAACACGGCTGGCTGGAAATATACCACGGCGCCAAAGAGACATCGCACGGGCCAATCTACCGCCTTGGTGCAGCAATACTGGCCAAGGACGATCCCACGAAGATTCTCTGCCGATCGGCCATTCCGATCCTCGCCCCGCGGGAGGACTATGAGCGGACTGGCGATATTCCTAATGTCGTGTATTCCACCGGGGCGATCATGGAAGACGACGGTACCCTGAGGATCTACTACAGCGGCGCCGACACGTGCATTTGTGTCGGGACAGTCCGCCTGGACGAGCTGATGCGGTTCTGCGCAATCGGGGAGGAAGACAAATGAACAGTGCGCCGCAGATCTCCTGCGCCGAACTCGGGCCGATGGACAAGCACAATAATAAACTGGTCGCCAACGCCCATCCGCTGGACTGGAAGAACCCTAAGCCCGCGGGCCGATACAACATGGTGGTCATTGGCGCAGGCACAGCCGGGCTGGTGACGGCCGCCGGTGTAGCGGGCCTGGGCGGTAAGGTTGCCCTCATCGAACGATATCTCTTGGGCGGGGACTGCCTTAACTTCGGCTGCGTGCCCAGCAAGACGTTGATCGCGGCCTCTCGTGCGGCAGCGGAGGTGCGACGGGCCGATCGCTACGGCGTGAAGCCGGCACCTGGCGAAGTCGACTTCTCAGCCGTCATGGAGCGCGTCCGTCGCATTCGCGGCGAGATCAGCCACCATGACGCGGTTGGCAAGTTCCGGGATATGGGCGTTGATGTTTTCCTCGGCGACGCCACCTTCACCGGCCCGGACACAGTCGGGGTCGATGGCCAGACGCTGCAGTTCGCGCGGGCGTGCATCGCCACCGGAGCCCGCGCTCATCGGCCTGACATTGAAGGGCTTGCCGGGGCCGGCTTCCACACCAACGAGACGATCTTCTCCCTGACCGAACTGCCGCGTCGCCTGGCGGTGCTCGGATCGGGGCCGCTGGGCTGCGAGCTGGCCCAGGCATTCGCCCGGCTGGGCAGCGAGGTGACGATCATCGAACGCTCGGGGCAGTTCCTGCCCAAGGAAGACCGCGACGCGGCCGAGATCGTCGGGAAGTCTTTCATGCGGGACGGCATCCACTGCCTCTTCAACGCACAGGTCAAGCGGGTGGCGGCCGAGGCTGGCGGCAAGCAACTGCTGCTCGTAGTCGAGGGCAAGGAGTCGACGGTCGAGGTAGATGCCATACTCGTTGGCTACGGCCGGGCCCCCAACGTCGATCGTCTGGGCCTGGAGGCTGCACGTGTGGAGTACGATGCTCGCCACGGCGTAAAGGTGGATGACCATCTGCGGACGACAAACAAGCGAATCTACGCGGCCGGCGACGTCTGTCTGAAGCACAAGTTCACCCACACCGCCGACGCCACAGCCAGGATCGTTATCCAGAACGCCTTGTTCTGGGGCCGCAAGAAGCTCAGCGCCCTGACGATCCCCTGGTGCACGTACACCGACCCGGAGGTCGCGCACGTGGGGCTCTACGATCACGAGGCGCCAAAGCGAGGCATCGAGGTGGACACTTTCACCAAGCCGTTCAAGGACAACGACCGAGCCCTTACCGAAGGCGAAGACGAAGGCTTTGTTCGCATCCACGTGAAGAAGGGATCGGACCGGATCGTCGGTGCGACCATCGTCGGACGGCATGCCGGTGACATGATCAGCGAGTTGTCGGTTGCCATGGCCGGCAAGGTCGGTTTGGGCACACTTGCCAGCGTAATTCACCCGTACCCGACGCTCGCAGAAGCCATCAAAGGCGCCGGCGACATGTACAGCCGGACTCGCCTGAAACCGTTGCTTAAGAAGCTTTTCGTGCGAATCCTGGCGTGGCGCAGATAGCGCAGAAAAAGCCGGCAGAGTGATGGATTGCATAAAACATCTGCAACAACAGTCTGTTGTTCCACAGAAGCCTCGGTGCATTGGGCTGTGGCTGGCAGGCGGGGCAATTCTGACTCTGGGCATGTGGTTATGCGTCTGGGCGCGAATCAACCACCACGCGTCGGGCAGCATGTTGACCTTGGCGACTGTCGGCATGGGGTCTGTCTACCTGGCTCTTCTGATTTTTCGACCAACCCGGGCATCTCCGGCCATCTGGGTGGTGATGATCGCGGTGGCCGTCCTGATGCGTCTGCCGTGCTTTTTCGTGCCGGCCTCCAGCGGCGGAGACTACTGCCGGTATCTCTGGGATGGGGCCGTAACAGCCAAGGGCATAAACCCGTATGTGCATTCGCCGCAGCAAGTGTCCCAGGGTCGAGTAGACAACCTGACACTGGAGCAGCTTGCACGGTCCGGCCGCGTTACGCTCGAAGGCATCAACCATCCCGAACTGCGGACGATGTACCCTCCAATAGCCCAGGGCGCGTTTGCCTTGGCGCACTGGATTGCCCCGTTCGATCTGACCGGCTGGCGAATCGTCCTGTTGGCCTTCGATGTCCTGGCGGCGCTGGCGGTGGTGGGGCTGCTGCGGGCGACCGGATCGCCGTTGTCGCTTGCATTCCTCTATCTGTGGAATCCACTGCTCGTGACGGAGACCTATGGTAGCTGCCACCTGGACATCTTGGCCGCTGCGATGGTCGCGATGTTCGCCTGGGCGCTGGTCACGAATCGGCCGATTGCCGCAACCATCGCTCTGGCGCTGGCCATCGGTGTAAAGCTCTGGCCCGTTCTCTTGCTACCATTCCTGCTGCGGTTGCTGTGGGGCAAATGGCGACGACTGGCCGCCTCGGCCGGGATTCTCGGTGCGCTAGTCGTCATGATGGCGATTCCCTTCGCCAGCGCCTTTGGCGCCGAATCCGACAGCGGGCTGCTTACCTATGCCCGTGTCTGGACAGGACGCTCCGGTGCATACCTGGCCTTCGACAAGCTGGGGTGGTGGCTACGAGGAGAACTCTCCCTCGGCATGGATGGCCATTACGTCGGACGTGGCCTGATGATGCTCGTTCTGCTGTCTGCCGTCTTGTGGTCGGCTCTGCGGCAGCCGTGCAACACCATCACGTTGTGCAGACGTATCGGTCTGGCCATCCTGCTCATGCTGCTGCTGAGCCCGGCCCTTTGGCCGTGGTACTACGTTGCGGTCATTCCTCTGGCAGCCGTAGCATCGCCGCGCCTGGGTTTGATTCTCTGGACGGCCCTTCTGCCCCTTTGTTATCTGGAGGGCGACTTAGTCTTCAGGTACGACTTGACATACCTTGTGCATCTACCTGTCTGGCTGATACTGGTGGGAGAATGGGTCTGGCCGCGTGTTGTCAGGCGGCTGCGCAGGGAAGCGGTCCATGCTTGATGGGACGATAGTCAAGGTCATCATCGCCGCCCTGAACGAGGCCGCCTCCATCGGCAAGGTTCTTGCCGACGTACCGGCCTGGGTGGACGAGGTTGTCGTCGTGGACAACGGCTCCACGGATGCCACTGCCGCCGTCGCTGCTGCCGGCGGGGGGCGTGTGGTCGATGAACCTCGCCGGGGCTACGGGCAAGCCTGTCTGGCAGGCATGGCCGCCATCGACTGGTGCGACATCGTTGTCTTCCTCGACGGCGACTACAGCGACTTCCCTGAGCAGATGGACCGCCTGGTTGGTCCCATTGCCGAAGATAAGGTCGACATAGTGCTCGGCCGGCGCATCGCCGTCCACGGAGACGACCGGGTCTTCACGCCCTGCCAGCGATTCGGAACGGCCCTGGCCTGCCATCTGATGCGACTGCTCTGGGCAGGCCAGTACCAAGACATGGGGCCGTTCCGCGCCGTCCGCTGGAGCAGCTTGCGCTCGCTGGGGATGCTGGACACGACTTTTGGTTGGACCGTTGAAATGCAGATCAAGGCGCTTTTGGCGGGATTGCGCGTGAAGGAAGTTCCGGTCGACTATCGCCGCCGGATCGGCGTCTCGAAGATATCAGGCACCATCGGCGGCGCATGGGGCGCCGGAACGAAGATCCTCGGGATGATCGGCACGTACCTGCTTTGCCCGCCTAAACTGCCCAAGGGTCACCCCGAAAGGTTGATCGTCTTCACTCGCTGGCCAACGCCCGGCAAGACCAAGACACGGCTGATCCCCGCATTGGGCCCTCTGGGCGCTTCGGATCTTCAGCGGCAAATGACCGTCCGAACGGTTGAAACCGCGCGCCAATGGGCGAGTGGAGATCGACGAGAGGTCGAGATCCGTCATGAAGGCGGCACCTGGCGGCAAATGCGCCGCTGGCTGGGACCGCCGCTCCACTATCGACTTCAAGATCGCGGTGACCTGGGCCATCGCATGGCCTCGGCCTTTGCGGCCGCGTTCAACGAGGGCTGCCGGCGGGCCGTGCTGATCGGCACGGATAACCCCGGCATCACGCCGGCCTTGCTGGACGAAGCGATTGCCGCCTTGGACAACCACGACCTAGTCTTGGGCCCCACGCTCGATGGCGGATACTGGCTGGTCGGCATGAAACGCCCGCTGCCGGTATTCGAGGGCATTGCATGGAGCACGGATGCCGTCCTGGCGCAAACGCTCGATCTGGCCAGGCGGCACGGCCTTCGAGTCCACCTGCTCCCAGCCGTGGTAGATATCGATCTGCCAGAAGACCTGCCCCGGACAAGCGAGTTCTTCGACCCGCAACAGCCGGTGATTTCGGTCGTCATACCCACTCGGAACGAGGCAAGCAACATCGAGGCGACGATCCGGTCGGCCATGGCCCCGGGCATCGAGATCATCGTCACCGACGGCGGCAGCAGCGATGCCACGACCGACATTGCCAAAGCGGCCGGCGCACTGGTCATCACAGTTCCGCCTGGGCGAGCTCGGCAGCAGAACGCCGGAGCCGCCATCGCCCATGCCGACATTCTGTTGTTCCTCCACGCCGATACGATCCTGCCGCCAAGCTACGCGGACGACGTTTTCGAGGCCATGGTGGACAACTCGGTGGTCGGTGGTGGTTTCTTGTGGCGGACGACCCTCGACCGTCTCACCTTGCGACTGGCCCGGTATTTCGTCAGACTGCGGACTGTCTATGGCCAGGAGCCCTGGGGCGACCAGGCGATCTTCGTGCGAAAGACCGATTTCGAAGCCATCGGCGGCTTCCCCGACGTACCCCTTGCCGAAGACTGGGATTTCGTGCGCGCCCTTAGGCAGCGAGGCAGGATCGTCGCGATTCCAAAGGCTGTCCTCACCTCCGGCCGGCGATGGAAGACGGTTGGTACGGTCAGGGGGTTCCTCACGAATTGGCTGATCGTTCTAGGCTGTCAGCTTGGACTTCCGCGGCGTTTGTTGGTGAAACTCTACTGAGACGCAGGCCCGGCCAGTCCCTGGCGGTCAACGTATCCGGCCCGTTGGCGCGTAGCAGACACTGCGGGTCTCGCCCGCTCAGGTCTGCTTCAATTCGTCGATCCGGGCGGCGAGCTTTCGCATCTCGCTGAGCAGGCGGTTTCGGTGGATCATCTGCCAGGAGAAAATCTTCATCAAGGCAACGAACTGGATGCTGCAGACGAAGATTGCGGCGTACATGATCTGGTATCGGGTTGTGTCGACCTCGAAGAACATGATGCCGCTGAAAATCGCCAGGGCCGTAAAGATCAGGGCGTATATCCACGTGATCAGGATGATGGAAAGCATCTTCCGGCAGTAGAACTGCCTCACCATTCCCCAAAGAGTGTCTTCCTTGGAACGGCAGCAGCTTTCTTCGGCCGCTCTGCTGGTCTGTTCGTCGTGCATCGTGTTTCTCCTTATTTCGCAGATGTGCCGCGGAGTCGGACCGTCGTTCGGTGTGCAGCAAGGCTGCACATCCTACGCCTACGACTACAGACACGCTATTTACGTATCGGTTTGTGGACATTCATTCCTCCAGCATGCTTGAGTGGAACAAACCCCTCTTGGCTCTCGCAACAAGGCGTGTTATTTCCTGCGGCGAATTAGCGCCAGACCTCCAAGGGCCAGCAGCGACAGCGCAGCGGGTTCAGGCACGTCGTGGCTCCGGAGAGCTTCAAACCAATGCTGAGCCATGATCTCTGCCCCGAGGGCGTTGGGATGCACACGATCGGCGGCGAAAGCGTCGGGATAAGCGAGCATGGTAGGAGTCCAGACGTCAGGACCCCTGTGCATGTCAGGAATTGCGCGCGCCATCAACGCGTCCAGTGCATATTTCTCGTTTTCGATTCCGGGTTCGTATCCGCGCTGCCCGCCCTTGTAGATGTGGGTGGCGAGGAAGACATGATCCGCTCCGTCTGCGAAGGCGAGATTCACGTACGCCTCCATTGCATCAGCGCCTTGCTCGATTCGTTCGGTGTCATCCGGGCTGCGAATTCCTTCCGTTTGGACTCCATAGACCCCCTGAAGCGACTGCTGGGCGAGGAAGATCACAGGTAGGCCGGTGGCGTTTGCGTCTCGTAATGCGGGCCTGGCGATATTCGACCACGGCCCTAGTGGTGCACCCGTGGTGACGTCGATCCATTTGCAGATGGGCGTTCCGCCCCTGAGGGCCTTCCGGACTTCGATGATGCGCTGTCCGCCAAAATAATCGTCGACCTTTGCCTGTAGCAAATCCGGCCATTCACGAGATGTGGAATATCCGTTGACGACGATGATCTTCTCGGTTCCGTCGAATATCTTGAAATCGCCGGTAGGCGGGTCAGCCCACGCAGCCTGCGAGAGAACCATTGTCCCCAGAGCGGCAATAACAGCCCACAGAGCTAACTTGATCGTCCTCCTCCTCCTTCTTGATGAAGCGGCGGTAACCGAGCCGGCTACGAAAAGCGGAGTCTCTGAGCAAGATATATTATACAGAGAATCGCGATTATGTCAATCAGGTACGCACCTGAGGGCGTTGAGGAAACACATCTTGCGGCGCGCCGGTTACCGGTGAGACCGTGTCGGTGGTGGACGGCAGTGCCGACGATCCTACCGCCAAAAGTAGTGCCATGTATAGTTCAGATCAATGCTCTTGCCAGGTTCGAGGCGGACTTTCCAATCTATCCGTCCGATACCGTCCTGGAAAAACAACCGCCGTTGCAGGGAGAGTGAGATCGTCCATCTCCCTGCCGGATCAACTCTTGCCCAGCAACTCCTTGAATTCCTCCAGCGCCTTGGCGGTGGCATTCTGAGCCGCCTCCGTGAATCCTTCGTCGGAAACAGCCCACCCGTAGCCGGTGTACAGGACTTGCCCGTCTGAACGGGCGACGAGACGCAGGGAGATGCCCACCCGGTGCATTGTTTTGCTCCCGCCGCCGGAAACGATGTACACGACGGTGCTTGATTGGTCCTGCGTGGTTTCATATTGCAACAGTTCGCCGCCGAGCACCATGTCTGTTCCCAGGCGACGCGCCAAAGCCGACATGACGACCGGATCGCCCAGGTCGCATGCCTCGTAGCCTTCGGCGTGAAGAGCATCCTTGATCTGCCGCTCGTTAACACTGAGCACCCGGTATCGGCCGAGATGAACGGCTTCGCGGACCAGGACACCCCGGATGGACATGCCGCAGCCACTCTCGCTCAGGCCCGGGGCGTCGAGGAGGGGCAGCACCGCGATGGTCTCGGCCTGTTTGACCCGCGGGTCCAGTCCGGCCTTGATCGTCTTCGGTTCACACCCGCTGATCGCCAGGGCGAGCACGACCAAAGCATGAAGACATATCAAACCTGTGCGCATGAGAGAGCCTCCCGGTTCCGTCGATTAGGGTCTGGGTGAGCGATGTTGTTCATAGAAGCGGCGCAATGGAGCAAGCGCCTTCTGGGCTGCGACCCGTGACGCCTCGCTGAATCCGCCCTTGTCAACGCCCTGGCCCAACTCGCAATAAATCACCTGGCCGGTATTGGTGTCCACAAAGCGGACGCTCAGGCCCACCCGGTGGTTCGTGGTCGTCCCGCCGCCCGAGACGATGTACACCTGGCTGTGACTGCTCTCCTGCTGTGCTTGGTATTGAGTCACTTCGCCGAGGACGACGACGTCCGCGCCGGCGAGCTTGCCCAATTCGGTGGCCTTGCTCGTGGTGACAATACTCGACATCTGCAAATCGTGCTCGTTCATCAGGGATTTGAGGCGACTGCGCTCGACCACCGTCACGCCCGGAAATCTGTACAGTTCGGCGATCGTTGCGTTGACAACGATATTGCCCGAGCCCTCGGCCTCGGCGCCGGGCGCATCGACGAACGGCATTACCGCCACGGTGCGGACCCTCTGGAGTTCCTGTTCGTGCGCCAGTTTCACCGGTTGGACGCCGCATCCCCCGGCAATGGCGATACATATAATCCCGGCCGGCACGGCCCGACCCCACATGCTCTTGGTCGGCTTCATCGAACGCTCCTTTTCCGCTTGGTGCGGCTGGATTGCAGATACTGCTCCAGCGGCACAACGGCCTGGTCTATGGTCTTACGCAAAACCTTGTCACCGGCCACACCATCCCGTTTGGCGGTATGCACATAGATATCCTGTCCATTCGCCACCGAGATCAGCTTCAGCGTGAGTTTGCTTTCGCCGATTCGGCGCGCGGACGCGTCCCGCTTGCCCCCTTTGCCCGTCGGCGACTTGGAAGATTTGTCCGCTTTCATGGGGACGGTGTATCCCATCGTCCCGGTCAGGACGGCGTCCGCTTCGAGCTCGCGGCCGATGCTGACGGCCTGGTCCCGCGTCAGCGTTCCCGCATCTGCTGCGGACGTGTTCTTGATGCGCCACAGGACCGGCGGCGAGAGAATGTCCAGGCCGTCGTAGCGCCGCGCCACAAGCCGATTGAGCAACAGCCCGAACGTGACTTCCCCAGCCGCGCGATCCGCTTGCGACTCTATCGGAAGAACCACAATCCGGTTTACCTGGTCGATTGCGGACTTGTTGAATACACGCGGCTTGGCACCGCAACCCGCCAGAACGAGCACTGCAATTACCACCCCCGTCCCAAATGTCCGCTTGGCTCGCTTTGTCGTCACCTTACCTCCTTGGGTGTATGCGTCTGGAGGAACTGCTGGAGTTCCTTGAGCGATTTCCGCGTGGCCATAAGCATGGCCGGCCCGTATCCTTTGTTGGACTTCCCGCTCCCGCTTGCCGCATATACCACTTGTCCGCTATCCGGGTCCACCAGTCGAAGGTTAACGCCGACCCAGCAGATGGTTTCGGTCCACGTATGGGAAGCCACCATCAGCGGAATGGTGTGCGCTTCCTTGGTGAAACGGTAGTCCGTCACTTCCCCCACCATCACCAGGTCTATGTCTAAGCTGTCGGTCAGGCGCCGTTGCGCTGCCATATCCCAGGTGCCCGCTGATGAGCTATGAAGCGCCTTCCGCAGTCGCGCTGCGCCCTCCACATCGAACGCATCCATCCTGGAGAGTTCGGAAAGAACCACCCCCGATTCGACGATGCCTGCCCTGCGGCCCATGTGCCCGGGAGCATCAACAAAGGGCATTACCGCGATCCGATCACAGTGAAGAACTGCCTCGGGTGCATAGATGAGCGATTGCGGGACACACCCGATGAGCGCCATGTGCAAGCCCAACAGGCCAACCGCACTTCCCACCCGTCGCGCGTTAAGCGACATGGTAGCTTCCTTTCGTTCCTATCCCTGAGTGACGCGCGAGATCCCAACGGCGTGCGGCAACCCACCAACCGGGATTCCCGGATGAAGTTCCGCCCACAACTTTTGCGAGGGTGTTCAATGATTTTATTGCGTCCCCAGGCCATTGCAAGGAAATTTCGTAACTGTTTCGAAAACAGCGTCAGGCTGCGTCGTTTTGCTCCTGTTGACCTGCTCCCCGAAAACTGATCCAAGTTGAGTGAGTGTCTCTGACGACCTGAGCTTGCCCCAGAAAGCGGCCCCTCAGACCAGCGGTATCGTGCCACGGAATACGCTCACCTTCGCCTTGTACGCCGCCGAGCCAAAGAAGTGCTTGTTGATCCCCAGGATTGCGATAGACTTGCCGGAAAGGCCCACGGTAGTCGTGGGCGCCGGTTCATTTGGGAAATCTCAGCTCAATAGGACTTTGACTGATGACGCGCTACACACCTTGGATCGTCTCCGAACACGTCCCCGATTTTTCGACGCTGGAAGCACTCGTCAAGAGCCCCCGGTTTGCCGGCAAACAGGGCCAGGATCTTGCGATCGCTCTGTGGCAACTCATGGTCGACCACGATCTGGGCATCTTCCACTACATTGCACCCAAGGAAGGTCTCTGGGGCGAGGACGCCTACGACCCGCTGAAGATATTCAACGTTTTTGGTTTCACCATTTGCCACGTGCACGCCAATGTTCTTGGCACGCTAGGTCAGGCGGTCGGCTTCAAGACCCGCATCGCCAACGTCACCGAGCATGAGGGTACGGAGTTCTTCTACGACGGGAAGTGGCATTACTTCGATGCGGACATCCAGATGTTCCATCGCCTCCGTCCGCCTGACGAGAACGTCATCGCCTCGCGAGAGGATATCTACAAAGACCCAACGCTTGTGTCCAACCAGCCCAATCCGTCCTTTCCGTATCACATGCCGGATCGGCTGCCGGAGGAATTCTACAAGCCCTACGAGGTGGAACCGACATACCTCGACGTGATGCCCGAGCGGGTACATTCGATGGACTACCGGTTGCGCGCGGGTGAGGAAATGACGAAGTACTTTCACAACCGAGGGCGATGGGTCGTCTATGTGAAGGATCTTTACACCGCGTACAAGCTCTATCCGGACGAAACCGGCCCGGAAGGTCCGACCGAGCGCTTCTGGCCGCGGAGACAGTGGGGCAACGGCTTCTTCCGCTACGCTCCGAAGCTCGCGGTCGGATACCGAGACGTCGAGCTCGGCGCCGACCGGCTTGAAGGGCTCACGCAGACGGGCGCGGGACTGGCCGTCGCCGGCGAGCAGGGCGGGGAGGCGATCTTCGCCTTCGAGTCGCCGTACGTATACTGCGGCATCACCGATCCCTTGCGCCGCCTGCCGTCCGTCGACGGAGCTGTGCTCCGTGCGGAGTTTGATCTTCCCGAAGGCGCAGCCGCGAAGGTCGAAGCGGCAGTCGAACTGTCTGAGGACTGGGAGCAATTGTGGTCCTCCGAAGGTTGCGGGCGGATCAGATGCGAACTGGACTTCACCACCCTCGCCGAGGCCCGCTACCGGCTGCGACTTCGCTTTACGATGAGCGGCAAGGGAGCCACGCTCAAGTCATTCGAGACGCAGATGTGGTTCATGGTCTCGCCCCACTCCCTGCCTGCACTGCGAAATGTCGGCGACAACCAGATGAGGCTCCACTGCAACGATCGCTTCGGCCTGGCCACGCGCCCGATCATGATCGAACATCGGACCGACGAGGAGGAGTTCGCCAAGAATGCCTTCGCCATCGAGAATCTGCGGCACGACCCAGAGAGCAGAGCGCGACTCTCTCCGGCCGACACCGGCAGACCCTGGCGGATCATCTACGAATTGTCCGCACCGGATGGCGGCCGTATGGCTTGGATGAGCGCCTTTGCCCTAATCCAGGACCACAAGCCCGACGAGCCCGACGACAAACAGCCTGCCATAATCGAGATTGCCGACTCGCCCGATGGTCCCTGGCAAACTGTTGCTGAACGCGAAATCGTCGAACAGCCGCTGGGCGAGTATCCCCAGGGGCCATACTTCAGCATCGTTGGCGATGGTCGGTTCTCCGGCCAGTCGCGGGCCAGCTACGTGCGGTTCTCGGCCGGGCGGGGCGCTCACGGCTTTAGAATCATGGGGCATTATGTGCCGGCGGGCGCTACAGGCGAACCGGCACCGCTGGAGGTCGAGCACGCCTGGTACGAGGTGCACGAGGATGTTGGCCGGCGGCTGCACACGCACGTCGAACACATCACTTCCGATGCCCACGAGTACGCGGTCCGCTGCGACCGCACGCCGCACGATGAGTACATCACTCTCCGCGTGCCATCCCTGCCCCGGCCGTAGGGCGCGACGCAGCCCTGGCCGGAGGCCTCGCGGAGTCGCTCACTGAGCGCAGGTTCGGCTGGTGCAGCCTTGTATTGGTGGCTTGGCCGCGATGAAGAATAGACGGTGTAGCAGTGAGGTCCGTGGGTAACGCCGGAGTAATTCCGTGGAACTCAGAACGTTTGTAACATTTGAGGCCAAGTTCCCGAGGGACGCTAGTTCCCATAACGAGACGAAAACCATCCTTCCAGATGGCAAAGCGATAGCGGATTGTCTATCAGAAGACCTGCGAGCAGTCGGACTCGAAGCTTCTAAGCCCGTGCAGCATAGCTTCTATGGCTGGTCGTTTGATGTAAATACTGCCAGTGCAAGGATATGGTATCTCCTTCAGTTTTCAGGACCTTGGCTCCTGCTGTGCGAAGAGAAATGTTCTTTTTTTGACAAACTTGTTGGCAAACGACACGAGCTTGAGCTCTGCGATGTGTTGCGGCGCATTCATCAGATCCTAACTGAGGACCAGCGATTCTCTTCTGTCACGTGGTTCACGCAGGCCGAATATGAGTCGGGTAACGAACGCGGAGAAAGCGCCCCATGCTGATCGAATAAAGAGGGACAGTCACCTCGAGCTGCTTGACGCCTTCACTCCTGAAGCGTATCGTCTGGCGTTATGGTGAGACTTGCGCAGATCGGCATATCGCAGAAGGGGGAGCAGCCCGTGCGGCGCGGCAACATGACGCGGTATGGCGATTCCAATTACGGCTACGACTGGGCCAATCGCTTTATCGGCTGCGACGGCGACAACTGCGAATACGACGCGCTGAACCGTCGTGTAACGAAGGTGGAGGTGGTAATTGCTGACGACGATAAAGTGATGTGGTTCGTCTATGACGGCTCGCGCGTTGCCGAGCAACTCCGTAGGACATTGCACGTCACGCTGGGATCGGATATCTATGTTGCCATGAAGACTACTATGCAAAGTTTCGACGTGCGGACGCCCAGCCGGGACGCGATGATCGACATTACATCGAAGGTGCAGGCGGTGGTCTCGGAGGCCGGCGTGGGCGATGGAGTCGCCGCAGTCTACGTCCTGCACACCACCGCCGGCGTGACGATTAACGAAAACGCCGATCCGGACGTGATTCACGACGTGCTGGCCGCCTCCAGCAGTGGGCTGACATACTCAGGCGCGTACCGCGTGCAGCGGTAGATAAAGTGGGCTGCGCCCTCCGTGCGGTAGGGGTTGACGAAGTCCCACACCACCTCGCCCGCGGGGGTCACCTCGAACAGCCGGTTCTTGCCTCCCTCGCAGATCAGAGTATTGCCATTGGGCAGCCGCTGGGCGCCGGAGATGAACCGCGACAGGAACAACTCGGGCGGGTCAGCGGTGTACTCCCACACAATCTGCTCGGTCAGTGGGTCGAGTTCGATAACTCGGCTGTAGCCACGGAGCGTGCCGTTGTCGAAGATCAATAGATTGCCGTTGGCGAGCATGTGGGGCTTGTGTTGCCCGTCGATCACCCCAGGCCCCCAAACCCAGACGATTTCGCCGGTGCCCTTGTCGATCACCCCGATCACGTCGTTGCTGCGATAGCTGAACACGATGTTGCCGGGCTTGAACCGCGGCGCCGCCCCGTCGGCGATCTCCCTGTCGAAGGTTGCGTTGGGCGGAATCACCTGGAGCGTATTGTTATGGGCCCAATCGAAGGCGAACTCCCCGGTCGCCCGGTCCATCACGTGCCGCCAGCGCCCCGGACCCAACAGTTGCTCGAGTTCGTCGAGGTGCTCCTCGCTCCGCCACTCCCACAGCAGCTCCCCGGCGCGGTTGATCTCTATCATGTACGCCTGACGCTTCATCCCGGGCCCGAGGCGCGGGCAAAAGTTCTCGGTGATGTTGTGTATTAGCAGGTTGCCGCTATCGAGAACTTGGAAGTCATGGTCGGTCCGGCAGCGGAAGGTCCAGACCACCTCGCCGGCGGGACTCAGCTCGTAGAGTCCGAACCGGCCCCTGGCGACGTCCGACCGGTCGTGGGTGGGGTAGATCATGTTCCCGTCGGGCAGCAGGTGCATGTAAGACTGCACCGTCGTGGCGGCAGCGTCCCACTGGTGGGCGATCTCGCCGTTCATGTCGATCAGGTAGATCGGGTGAGCGCCGGTGCTCTCCTCTCGATGCGTCTCACTGTAGAGGGTGTAGCCTGTCCAGACCTTGTCGGGATCGTGACGGATGACTCCGGGCATTGGTTATGTTCCCTTCGGATTGGCGAGGCGGTAGCAAGTTTACGGTCGTTAGAGACTCTCATCCGACATTTCCCAGATGGATTTCTGCCCATGACCATCGCGGGCCTTTTCGACGATTCTATCACGATCCCGGAGATCAGCAAGCACCCCTCTGGCTCCGACAAGGGGGCATTGGGCCGTTTGCCGGGCCATTTCAAGCCTTTGCTTGTTCAATCATCGCCAGAATGTTCTCCAGCCTAACATCTGCCTGAACGGTAATCCCCGGCTCGAGAATGAACCCACCTCCTGCCCCCATCTGCTTCTTAAGTCTGACAACTTCCCTGCGAACCTGTTCCGGGGTGCCGAACGGCAGAAGATCCTGCGTTCTAAGTCCGCCGCAAAATGTTAACTCTCTCCCGAACTGACGTTTCAAATCACCGATGTCCATCGCCTCAGGCTGAATGGGGTGCAAAATATCCAGACCTATCTCAATCAAATCCGAAATGATCGGGACAATATTTCCGCAACTATGATGGAACACGTAGCGGTTGTGCTTGTGCGCTAGAGCGTAGATGCCTGCCAGCAAGGGTTTGATAAGCGTTCGCCAGTCGTCCGGTGACATGATCATCGCTTTTTGGGTGCCATAATCGTCGCTCAGGGCAATGGCATCGAACTTGAATCGCTCGAAGAGAATCTCCATCGTTCTCAATACATAGTCCGCGAGGTTGCGGAGAAGCTCTTCAACAAACAAAGGATTCAACACGACATCCAAGAGTATATTCTCCATACCTCGCATGAAAGTGGCTCGCTCCCACAGGTCACCAACCCAGATGGCCGTAAAATTCTCGGTGTTGGCTTCGCACCAGTGTCCAATGTCTGCGAAGCGACGTTCGTTCGCTGGATCTGGGAATATGTATCCTGACAAGTCGGCCTCTGTCAGTGGCGGACCAATCGGAGAACCGCGGTCGATGCTGTTAGTCGACCAGACCACTTGAAATTCATCCGTAATTGTCGGGCCATACTCGGCGGGAGATGCATAGAGAGGCTTAACGCTCCAAGGCGTTGTCATTCGCATCGGCAGGGCCAGTGCCTCATCGAGATTATGGGCGCCAAAGTGCTCGGCGAGTAGGCTCCATGCTGTCGGGGAAAACATGAAGTTGTACGGCACAGCCTCGCCCTGACTGTGTGCTATTGCGGCTATTATCCATTCGCGATTTCTGTGCATGGTACTCAGAGCGATACTGTTCGGAAATACGGGCCGCACACCGGGGACTGGGAAAAGGCCTGCTCGAACACGTGAGACTGCGAAGCCAGCTCATCGAGGTTGGGCGTGCGCACGGCTGCGTTGCCCATGATGCCGGCGCAGTCCACCCGCATCTGGTCGACCATGATCCACAGTATGTTCATTCGCTCGCCTCAAGTGTAGCGTTCCGGATGCAGTTGGGCGTGCCGATCGAGTCCGTCCATGATGGCGCGGCAACTATCCTGCCACCGGTGGGGAGGGATATCTTCGGTGATGCCCATCAGCAATCCGTCGGGTGTAACGGCCTCGTCCAGCAGCTTCAGTGTGGTGGCGGTGACCTCTTCATCGCTCTTCAGGTGCACAGACGAGGGGAAATTCAGCCAGAGCACCTTGTCCGGCCAAGCCTTCCGCGCTTCGGCGAGCGTCATGTCAGTATCGGGGGCGGGCGTCAACGCTTCGATATAATCCAGCTGCGTAGCGGCGATGGCGCCGGCGAGGAGGCGACAGTTGGCGTCGAAGTGGCTGCCGATCAGCTTGCCCTTAGCGTGCAAGGCTTCGGCTGCTTCGTTGTAGTTCGGCGCGTAATACTTGTCGAACATCTCCGGGCCCACGATTTCAGGCACGACGTTACCCCCGTAGTTCGCGAACATCGCAGGCGAGTTGGCGACTATGGGGTAGACCTTTCGCCGGTTTTCTCGAATGGCGTGATACAGTTTGAGGATCTCGTCGCGGTTCTGCATCCACTCCACGCAGAAGTCCTCCATGCCCAGGTAGTCGCTGGAAATCAGCATCTGCAGCGGGCTCAATCCGATCGACGCGCGGAAGATTGCATCTTCCCCGAACTGCGATTCAGCCTCCATGAACGCTTCGTAATTGGGCTCGTAGCACTCGTCGCGGATCAGGAACAGCAAAGCCTGGTAGTCGTCCGGCGATTTGAACATGTGCTCGTGCATCCACCTGGTGAAGCTCCCATCCTGCGAAATCGCTGACAGATCTCCTACCGGAGTTTCGTACAGTGTGCGGGTCAGTTGCTTGTCGCCCTCGGTGTAGGTTTGGGAAGTGATCTTCACGTTCGGGTAATGTGTCCGGGCGACGGGAACACTATACACTAATATACACATATCGCGATTGCGCATCTGGCGTTCGGCCGTGCACTGGGGAATCAGGCACTCGTATATGGTAAACGGGACGCGATCGCTGTGGCCGCCGCGAAGAGCTCGCTCCACACGCTGCCTAGGACTTAGGTTTGATCTACTGATGACGTTACCGAGATTCTGCGGACTTCCAGTCATCCGACATTTCCCATATGGATGCCTGCCCACGACCATCGTGGGCCATTGTCTGTGATTCTATCGCGTTCCGAGGCTCGGACAAGCCTGCTTTCACGCCAAAGCGGCGCAGAATCTATATGTCATCAATGGAACGATCCATCCAGGCCCGGAGGGGCCACCTCCTGCCCCTGCCTTACCCTCACCTTCGCCTTGTGCGCCGCCGCCGAGCCAAAGAAGTGCTTGTTGATCCCCAGGATTGCGATAGACTTGCCGGAAAGGCCCACGACGGTCGCGGCCTGGAGTTTATCTGGGAAATCCCAGCTGAAAGGAGTCGCGCATGAGAACCTTCAATTCTCCGTATTTGACGTTGCTGGTTCTTGTGCTCCTGTGCCTTGTGGGCTGCGCCCCGACCGAAGTCGTTCCGACGGAGCCTTCCGATCCGGGTAATCTGACAATCATTGATGCTCACTCACATCCGTTGGGTTTCAGTGACATAGCCACGCTGGACCAGGACCTGGAGGCCGCGGGATTATCCGGAACCAATCTGGCCTGTATCGCTTTATCCGAACGAACATTTTTTTGGAATGTCGAAGCGTTGCTCATCAAGGCGGCCCATCCGGACAAGGTTTGGGCCTTCGCCGGGTTGATCTACGATCCGCCGGGCGGGCTGCCGAAAGATTTTCCCCTCGCCAGACAGGCCAAGCTGCTTTGGGAGGCCGGCTTTGACGGCATGAAGATGATCGAAGGCAAAGCGAACTTCCGCGCGGAGATCGGCTTTGGGGTTGACGATCCGCGATACCACGAGTACTTCGCTTTCCTTCAGGACACGGGCATAGCGCTGCTCCTGCATCAGAACGACGACTGGACGCATTGGAGGAATGCCAACGACACGAGCGTTCCGTTGTGGCTGCGCCAACGAGCCTATTTCCTGAAGAAAGAGAAATTTCCGGGCGGGAAGATTCCCGGCCACGAGCAACTGTACGAAGAGTGTGAGCGGATGCTCGACAAGTTCCCTGAGCTGAAAGTGATCTTCGCTCACTTCTACTTTGTCTCCAATGACATCGAGCACGCCAGGCGCATCCTCGATAAGTACCATCAAGTCTGCTTGGATCTTACGCCGGCCGAGACGATGTACTACGACTTCTCGCAGAATCCGGCCGAGTGGCGTGAGTTCTTTACCCGCTACCAGGATCGGATCCTATTTGGCACAGATTCCGGCGGACTGGGCAGCTCCAATCCGGACAAATGGACGATCAGATGGGTGCGAAGGTTCCTGGAGACGCGCGACGAGTTTGAATACAAGAGGGTCATGAAGTCCAAGCCCGTGACCTATCGTTTTCAAATCAGGGGGATCGGGCTCGATAAGGGAGTTTTAGCCAAGATCTATGCGGGAAATTTCCAGCGATTGGCCGGGGCGAAGCCGCGCCCGATCAACTTTGACAAGGCGTTGGAGTATTGCCGGTATCTGAAAACCTTCGCCGAGGCATCCGAGAATCGCGACAAGCTAGTGCCGAAGATCCAGAAGTTCATCGCCCAGCTGCAGCAGTTCCGGGCCTTGGCGGCCCGAGCATTGTTTCGGTCGTCGAGAAAGGCTACACTGGCAAAAAGAGCCGAGCCCGTTGCGAGGCCAGGGAGCAGATCGCGAGAAAGGCTCGACTAGCGATCGTGCTGACCAAGATGTGCCCGAGCGGCTACATGTGGCGAGGCTCTTCGACGTAAGCGCTTGCGAACGCCAATCGGCCCGGTGGCGGAACTGGCATACGCTGGGGACTTAAAAGGCCGCAACCACAAACGCTAAAATATGCCTTTATAAGAGGTTTTGGCTTGCCTGTAACTGCTAGGTGTAACTATAATGAGTTACATGGCAAGGCAACCTAAACATCCTGGGCTTTACAAAAGGGGGCGGCGCTTTTACTTAGCGTGGTATCTGCCGGGCAAAGGGATGCAGCACGTTTCGCTAGTTCCGGCAGGGGAAACACGGGCCACAACCAATATCGAAGTGGCTAGGGTCATACGTCAGCAAATCCTTGACTCTGGGCTTCCCGCAAGCGAGATCGTGGCGGCTCGCAAGGCCAACGGGAAGCCAGGGGGGTTGCCTACCAAGCGTCCCAAACTCCCTGAGACGCTAGAGCAGCTTGTGGCCGAGTTCGAGAAACACAATCTCGATCATGCTGCCCCAGAGCAGGCCCGGCGTAGCGGAGTGAAGGTCAGGGCGTTTCTGGCTGGTCAGAACATCCCTAGTTCCACGATGATTACCGCAGCGACCATAGACAACCATCTGAGGACGCAAAAGGCGGCTGGACTCTCTCCGTCTACGCGCAGCAAGACACGCGCAGCCATATCGGGCTTCTGCCGGTACCTAGTGCTCAGAGGATTGTTGCAGCACAATCCGGCTCAGGCCGTTAGAGGCCCCCGCGTACAGTTACCGCCCCCGCGATTTCTCTCAGAGACCGAATACCAAGCCGTTTTGAAGCTGGCTAAGCAGCATGGCATATTTGCCGAAGTAGCAACAGCCCTTTGGAGCGGCATGAGGTGTAGCGAGATTCGCGGGCTAGAGTACACCGCTATCGACTGGCCGGGCCGGAAGATTACACTGCTGGAAACCAAGACAAAACACCCGCGAGCCATCCCCATGAAAAAGGAGCTTATCGAGGCCCTAGAAAATCACGCCTTGGCCTCAACCGGAAAAAAGCATCCTGCCAGGGGTATCGTGTTTGACGACGGCGGCGATAATGTCAGGTCTGCTTATTGGTGGCGCAATGCCCTGAATCCTATCCGTGCTGAAATGCCAATTTTCAGGAAAGTATCAGGCACGGGGGCCGCGTGGCATTTGTTCAGACATACGTTTGTGAGCAGGCTAGTAACAGCCGGGGTGTCCTTGCGAAACGTCGCAGAATGGGCAGGCCATACGTCCATTGCGACAACGATGCGATATGCTCACCTGCAGCCCGCTTACAACGGGCAGATTGAGAACGCTTAGCCGACCTTCCCGCCGTAAATCGACGCAGGGAAGCTTCTCACAAGAAACTCTTGCTCAAAAAGGTTACAAAAGGCCGTTTTATGGGGGTTTTATGGCGATTTCCCGATTCGGACGGCCTTACCCCCCAGTATGCCGATTCGGGCAACATTTGAGCCAATGTTTATAGGGGTCTCAGAGGCTCAAAAAGGTTAACAGACCACAGCTTGCCGGGGGCCGCCATTTCGGTAGTCTCGCATGTACCTTTGCATGTACCCTCGGCGGATCTGTTGCCGGTGCTTGTCTTGGCATTTCCTGCAACGGCCGCAGCGCCGATCGGGCGGGAGTTCCGTGCCGCATGTCTTGCAGCGTGCTCCAGGCTCATACCGCTGGGCTGGCGGTTCTACTCGTTCGGACTTATCGTCGTAGCAAGCCCAACATCTAACGCAGCCGAATTGAGTACGAGGCGGTTCTTTGCCATTCTTCGACGCTACAAGCCCCCCGCACAGTTCACATATTTTTGTGGTCACAGCAAGGCTCCTTGGAAACAATCAGAAACTTCCCCTGTACTATTCTTTAGGTTCCTCGGCGTCTGATGTGTCGATCTGCTCTTGAGCCGCCGTCGCATCGCCTATGCGAAGTATCTCTGCCCAACTCAGCTTACCAGTATGGTCCTCTCGGCTGCGCGGAGCATATTTCTCGTCGAATCGCTCAAGGTAGAGCTTAATCGCGCTGGGATTGTGGCGGCTGTCGTCACGGCCGACACGTTCTGTTGCCGCTTCGTATAAGGCGGCGTAGACAGCACCCCGCCGGAGGGCAAAATGCCGCTCACACTGCTCGTTCCACCAGTTGACAAACCTTGGATTGTCGAACCAGTAGTAATAGGCGCGGCGGCTAATTCCAATTGCTTCACAGAGTTGGGTAACGCTAGACTTATAATCCTTGCTGCGCAAATACTCTAGCGCATCCTGCATCTTGGCTGTGGGCTTGAATTCTGTGAAGGTTTCGCCGGTTTCCCGCAGATCATCAGCAACCGCATCTATCATAACTGTTCCCCCGTGATTTCCTGCATATGCTTGATAAATTGCTCGCTCATTTTTTCTCCAACTCGTTACGTTCGTACTGAATCAACCAACTAGGCTTTTCGTGTGATTTGCCCGACGCCGCTTGGATTATGGCCTGGCCTAAGTCCAAGGCATGCTCAAGGGACACCACGAATTTCCTCCGCTTATCAGGGTAAAATTTGCCGAGCTTCTTGTGGCGATGCCATACGCGAAATCTCACATACTCGCGGCCAGCATGTTGACGGCGATAAATTAGAACTGCGCGGTCGCTGCCTTGGGGAACACAGCCCATGAATGTGTCCACTGTATCGAGGATGTTGGGCTTTTCAGTCATCGCAACGTATCCCCTACCCTAAGGGCTTGTACGATCGCATTTTCTTAGGTTACCAATAAGACACGATTTATCCGTAGCCTCTCTGCGGGGCTTAAATAGGTGTTCTCCGAGAGGATCTGCCTGATTCCGCTTATGCTGGCGGCAAAAGTCTGTTAGCGCAGTCATAATGCGAAGCTGGTGTTCGCTCTCGCCGTCGAATCTCTCAGTCATTGTTAAGCCTTCTATTATTGCCTTTTCTCCAACCAGTCGGAAAACCCGACACTAATTACCATAGGGGTGTGTTAGGGGCTTCTAGGTAGAGAGTTTATTCTTAGAAGATGAGTTCCTTACGGGTGTCGGAAAACCCGACAGGTGGGTCGTATAGCGGTTTACCTCGCCTCGCTTGCCTTTAACCTCTAACAATCCCTTGGTTTCAAGTCTTCGTATCGACCTCGCAACAGTATCCCTATTGACCCCGACATCCCTGGCAATCGTAGCCAGCTTCGGAAAGCAATCTCCTTTATCCCGCTGACGGTAATCTAGTGCTGCCCAAATACATTTGTCTGAAAGCCTCAGGTCGCGCCGCTGAGCAATGAAACGCGGCATCGAATAGATTCCCCAGGGGTCTTCTGACGTTACAGCCTGCCAGCGGGTTTTGCTGTACGCGCTCCTGATTGTTGCTAGAGCTTCCTTTTCTGGATAAGGCGGCTGGCACACCCCGCAAGCCTCTAAAAGCAGTTCCTCGGCCTCACGGCGTGTAATCCCCTTGCTGGCCATGTCGCAGGCTGCCACAAACAGCTCGCCGTTCCTGTGTCCTTGTCTCGTCCCGATATTCAAGAAACGGTATGTTCGTTGCGTCAGGCGGGGAAGCGAACTCAGCGCTGTGGGATGGCCCGGGCTTTCCTCGCCTACAGGACACAAAGACGTTTCCCGTGCCTCCGGCTCGGTACACAATAAACCTGCCTTCACCGGGTCGTCGATGATTGGCAACTCGCTTTGCGGCAACGGGACAATCCAAGAGTACGCGCCGCCTTTCGGATGTTTACTGGGAGGCAAGAGCGTAAAGTGGCCTTCCCCGCGATACTCGCCGCCCGGAAGCTGACGATACCCAAGCTCGGTTGTGCGGAAGTAAACATGCCTGCCCCTTTGTGTCGCCACAGTCGGCAGTTCGTCAGAGAGGCTCCGATACTCTCCCGCCCAGCGCTCGTAGGTAAGCATATCGTCGAAGTCCCGCACCGCCAGATTCCCGCTGACCGCGCCAGTAACGACAGCTAGCTGCCATTCAGGATTCTTGTCGAACCACCTACCCAGGAGTTTTTCACTGGGGCGTAGGTTCTGATAAAGTTTCCACGAAACGGCTGGTTGCTTGGTACCCGGTTTGACGGGAATCACACTCCACCGACGCAGGGCATAGTCCAGGGCGCAGTCTAGCATGGTCATCGAACTGCTCCCCCTTTCCGCTTCTGTCCCCGCCCACTCTTTCCGCTGCGGCCGTTGCCAATCGGATAGACATTGTTTCCGACCCGCACTACGCCTTGACTTTTATCCACAGCCAAGTCCAGTCCCTCCGCGCGAAGCCTCTCCGCGACACCCAGTACGTTGTCCCGGCGAAATTTCGGGCCACTCACTCCGTAGACCTTTAGACCGTAATCCGCAGCCAAAACAGGGTACATTGCCCGGAAGGTACCCTCACTCAAGTCAAGCATGGCGGCCACGGTCCTCGGCCGCATCAATTCGGGCCAGCAGGCCATTGCACTTTCGTTAACCATTACACGGACATTCCTTTGTCATGGGCGTAGTTCTTTTTCTCCTTTTCAAGAGTTTTGTGTTGACAGCCGTGCGATGTATCCGATAAAAAATATACAAGCCTAGAGATCGAAACGAATTGCTGGGCCACACGGAACACGCCCGTCGTTACCGCGACGGGTTTTTTATCCACAACACTGTCTGCTACTACGCCAAAAAGTTTTAACCTTTCCCATCATCTAACGATCTATATAAACCACCTAAAGGCGGATAACTAGGTTGGCCCGCTGGCAATCCGCACCAGCGAGCCTTTCGTCTCAGCATCGCGACACTCACAGCGCCATCGCCTCCCTTTTGTCCGAGAGTTGTTCCAGGCTACAACCAAACAAACGCCAGCAGGCATGCTCCACATTCTCAAGCGTCCACAAGTAATTGCCGGACGGCCCCCGGAACGGAGCGTGCAATCTGCCCTCCCAGATCGAACGACTCAGTCTCCCCGGTAGGACGCCTAGGCGTTGAGCTGCTTGCCTCGTACTCATGAAGTTACTGGTCATGGACGCTCCTTGTGATTTCCAAAGACCAAAGAAGTTGATTCATTGGTGGACACAAAGACTCTAATTACGCTTATCACAACTAATCCCATTGAACACTAAAAGTCCAATGGGATTTGAACGAGATGTACGGTTCGGGCGCAAGTGACCGCTCGACGCCCCTGGACCCCAGAAAATGGGCTTTCTACATATTGGAGCCTACTAGCCCGGCTTCTATATATACAATTAAAGTTCACTCATCCTAGGTCAATAGCCAATGTCTATTTGCAGTTATGATTCGTAACTACAATTGGGTAATATAGTAAAGAAACGCACGCAAAAACTGTACCGCCGCACGAGATTGTCGGCTCTGCGAAGGCGTCAATATCGAAAATGGCAACTTGACCTCTCGCATTTTCCTCGATCTCCTGTGAACATGCCAAGCGTGCCACATCGCGGGCAAACTTGGTTCTCAACTGCCTTCCAGATTTCTAATCGAGTCGGGGGCGTTGTTCTCGTTACGGCCGCCAGTTCTCTTATCGTCAGGCGTTCGGCCTTCTCGCGGCCGTTGCGAAGGCCGACCGCTCCTTGAGCTATTGCCAAAAAGCTAGGCATGTCTGCAAGCGATGGCCTGACCGCCACAGTATCTAATCTTCCAGGCCCTCCGTTTCCATCTCGGCCGGGACCAAAACACCAGTTGACCGTTAGCCGATTATATCCCCTGAGAATCAGAGCCGCTTTTGGGTCACGGAAGTCTTTTGGCTTGGGTTGGTAGTGTCTGCCGGAGCCGGCGGCGCGGATTGGTTCTACCGCCTTGCCTTTTCGCCGCTGTTGTGCTTTAATGAAAGCGCGCGTCTGTTTCTGCTGGCCTGTGGGTACGCCTCGCAAAAGACGCTTGATTGCCATTGAAATACTACTCTTGCTTGTCTTTCCGGTCGCAATCGCAGCACGCTCCATGCTGGCTAAATCGAACCAAGCGTACAGGTCACGAATTGCTCCATTTCCGCGATTCACAGAGATGCCTTGTTCTTGAGCGTCGAGTAGTTCGGCAAACCATGGCCATCTCTGACGCGCATTTTGCAGAAGCCGGTTGACTTGGAAGCGTGTGATTGTGGTGTTGCCGCCCGATAATTCGCCTGCGATGTGGGCGCAGTTGACCATGTGCTCGTTTGTGGCCTGCCACAAGGCCCGCGCCATGACATAGCGTTGTGTCTCCGAGGGGCCTTCGTGTAGTTTCGGTGGCGATTTCTGTGGCCACAGTTCCGAGGACTTCTTTGTGGAATTCTGAGCTAATAATACTAGGTCTTGTTTATCCGTTTCGGAAAGCTCGATAAGCGGAACGAGCTCTGCTTTCGGTGGAGGATCACTGGCGCAGTAAATGACCTTTCTGCACGGTTGAGACGGAGCGCTTTCCTCATGCTGAAGAGGGGCGCATTTCGCACACAATCCCCCCCAGGTTACCACCTTGCATCGCGGACATTCCTTGCCAGTTATTAGACCCATTGTTCTGGCGTCCATGCCTCAGCTGCCGGGCGCATCGGTCACCGCTTTGATCCCGGCAATGAAGAAAAATCCAATTTTGAGTTGCAAATTTCTGGGCAGGACGTAAAAGAAGTGACAGGCGAGGGGAGACGAGGCAGAAGACCCAAGCCTAGCCCGGTGCCGGCTGCACCGGGTTCTTTACATCCGGCCAATCAAATCTATCTCATCATTGCATCACGTCCACCACCTTTTCCGACCAGCGCACGACGGTTGACAAATCGCAACGAAAGGCTAGATGATTGGAGTTTGGAATCACCCCGGAGGCCCGAAAGGCATGTCTGTGAATCTTCGGACCTTTCCGCTGCCAACCAAATCAAACGGCTAACGTAATGTCATCAGTTCGGCTTTGTCTATTCCGTCACATCGTTGTCCCAGAACGATACAGACAGGCAAACAACTTCTCATTAGGTACTATATACTGGGGTGATAGGGCGGTCAAGTACAACGTGTGGTTTTAACGGAATTTTTTCGCCTCAAAGAATCTAGGCGAGCTTGAAATGCCTCATAGACGCATCGTTCCATCTCGGCCCCGGCCTGCCACCCCTTACCCACCGCATTCGGCTGAAGCATTTATGGGACAGCCCAAATCTGGCAAGGTTAGGTCATCCACGCTAGCCTGCAGATCAGCTAGCCTTCGTTGCACCGAGGGCATCCTCGTTGAAAGTGGATATGAGGGAATCTATATCTGGCTTGAACCGGAGAAGGTGTTTTGCATTGGCAAAGGAAGGGAGCCGGATCAGTGAATTGTGGCCTCAGGCCGTGTGAGCAGAGTGACGACTGAGGATGACGATCCATCGTCCGTAGCTAGCGGCCGAACTCTCAAGCCGAGTCCTCCACCTTGCTCGCTCAAACTCACCGCAGCAAGGGAGTACGAGCCGCCTTAAATGCCCGTCATCGATCCGTATAGCCACGTTTTTTCTTGAACGCTGCACCTGGTGGCGTGCCACCTGCGTCTTCAAATCATTCTGTTTCTACCGACCTGGGCGTGGCCGGTTCCGTCCTGCCAATCATCACCAGCTGCTCTCTGGCCCAGGTGACCCATTGGGGGCGTTGGTCCTTGAGGACCACTTCGTGCAGCAACTCGCGCGTGCGGGTGTCCGTGCGGTTGGCGCGTACATAGACGCGGGCGGTGTTGGCGATGATCTCCGGTGTGTCGGGCTCGATTTCCAGTGCCGCCTCGTACCACTTGGCGGCCTCGTCAAGCTTGCCGACGGCTTCGAAGACCTCGGCGAGGTTATTCTTCGCCTCGGCGCGGTTGGGCATGAGCTTGATCGCATACTGGAACTCCCAGGCGGCCAGGTAGAACTTCTTCTGTCGGTTGTAGATCGTTCCGAGATTGTTATGTGCCGGACCGAAGAACATGTCTGCTGCCAGTGCGGCCTTTAGCTCCTTCTCGGCCTCTTCCAGCTTGCCTTCCTTTATAAGCAGGACGGCCTTGGCGTTCTGCTGTTGTGCGGCCTGCGTATTGCGGCGCGGGTCGATGGCTATGGTTTCGTACTCCGCCGGTTTTTGCGGCTTCCGCATTTGGCAGCCGGCTGCCGCCAGGTTCAGCAATACGCAACATGTCAGGACTGTCCGCATTTCAGGCTCCTATCCGCCTCGAACTCGGCGGGTCGTAGATCAAATAGGTTAAAACAAGCTCGGCGTTCCAGGTTTCGCCGCAATCGTCGGCGCGTGGGGCCGTCAGGCGGATCGACTTGAGATGCAGGCCTCTTTGGCCGCCGGCCAAGCTGTGGATCATGCCCACCAGTTGCTTGAGTGTAACGTTTTTCAGGAGCACCTGAGTTGGTTTTTCCTTGTAGACCGTCTCGCCAAGCCTTCTCGGCGGGGCCGGCGTGATGCGTGCGAGCTTATCGGCCGTGATGCCGGCCGCTCTGGCTGCCTGCTCGGTCAGGCCGGTGGTCTCGGCCGACAGCCGCTCCTGGTCGGCGGCCATCGCCGGCCGCCTTCGGAGCGTTTCGATCTTCGTAGCGATCTGCCGGCATCGCCTTGCATCCTCCCGCGCCGCGAAGGCTGCACTGCGCTGAGCCGCCATGAAGCGATGGCTCCAGACCACCAGGCCCACGAGCAGGGCGGCAAGGACGACAAAGAAAATTACACTTCGCCGCCTCATGGCTTGTCTCCTTCCCTGGCGACGGAGGGTGGCCGGCCCTGCGCGCCGGCAAGCGTGAACGACACGCCGCCGGCTGCGAGGTGTTCGCTTCGCGGTGGATCCATCGCGAAGCCGCCTTCGGCGAGGCTGCGCGAGATGATCTCGGCATCCGTGTGCGTTCGGGCCTGACCTTCAATGAGTATGCCGACCGCTGGTATAAGCTCTACGGCCTCTTTTCTAAGAACGC
>SDBS01000688.1_pt1 | contig 33564 bp, 69 predicted proteins | sample 2277091 | NCBI WGS metagenome assembly SDBS01 (sample SAMN10404972, study PRJNA504765) | marine sediment metagenome | isolation source: marine sediment core GS10_PC15, 163 cmbsf | place: Arctic Ocean: Southern Knipovich Ridge | collected 2010 | reverse complement strand
AATCTACATTCAACATTGTAACCCATTTGCTTTAGAGTTTCAATCAATGCCATGCCGATCTCTGAATTTACATACTGTGGAACTTCTTCTAAAATAATTGTGTAAGGATTGAATCTTTCAACTGCCATCAATACAAACATACTGATATTTGCGTTCCTATGAAATGCTTGATCCTTTTGGTTCTGTCTTGCGATTGAAAATGGTTCGCATGGAATTCCTGCTGTAAGTAGTTCGACAGGTTCTAGCATATCAAGATCAAGCTCACTGATTGGACAGTTGTGCATTGTTCCTTGGTGATTTGCTTGCCAAATATCTGCATAATTTTTATTAATTTCTACTGCCCACTTGGTCTTGTAGCCAGCTAGTTTGGAAGCGAGATCGAGTAATCCTCCGCCAGAAAATAGATGTCCAGCAGTTCCATTTCGTTTCCTACTTTGAATCTTGAATGTTCTGTATGTACGTTTTATTTCAATTACGCCAACACGAACAATTACCTGAACCTGTCTAGTAAGATCAAAGACCTTCTTAATCTTCTGATTGTTGATGTCAATGACGGGAACGTTTCGTTTCTTTGAAACTACATGATCACCGTTTGCCTCTTGTGTAATCAGGATTGAATCTTCCAAATATTTTATTCTAATTAAATCTCCTTGATGGAATTGTGCAAGTTCGAGATATTTTCCCTCTTGCCAAATTCTCGGAGAACCTTTGTTCTCACCAATAGAGATCACACTTGTTCTAATAATTTCTTGTTTCATTTCTTAATTCTCACCCACTCAATTTGTTCCTCAATTTGTTCTTTAAAATATTGCACATTACTTTGTAATGAATTAATAAAACCTAATGCAGATTTCAATGCTACAAGCTTTGGCATATCTTCTCTTACACAATTAAAAATAATTGCATCAATCGTTTTATTAAACTGTGTTTTTTTTCCTCTTAATTTAATTTGCATTTTTTATTCTCTCCTTCTTTCCTTTTTTTTTCTTTGTGTGTAACAATCTTCGCTTTCCCAAGTAGGATCTGATAAATCTCTATTGGGATTATTTTGGTCGCAACTCATTTTTTAAACCTCGTTAATTAATTTCCTAGCCTTTTTGATAATTTTGATATATCTTCTGTGATTTTTTATGCTAAGTTCATCATCTGCAACATTTTCTACAAAGTCAGTAAAATCATCTTGAACTGCCTCTAACATTGTTTTAATGTTCAATAGAATTACCGTTGCACTATCACGAGCTAAGTCTAGTTCTATCTTAGTCAATTTTTAATTCCTTTTTTAATTCCTCATCACTAGCTCCTTCCATCAACTTATTGTAAGCTGATAGTGGATAACTTGCCAGTAATTGTTTTGTTTTTGCATTGAATCTGTAAACAATTTCAATGTCTTTACGAATTTCAATAAATTCGGTTCTATCTTTATTATATTTTATTATTGGTTTCATTATTGTATCTCCTTTTCCTTTTCCTTTATGATGTTCTCAAATTCTTTGAGTTCTTTTTCGTAATATTCAGAGTTTTCGATATACATTTCGTAATAACATCTCTTACAAACAATGTATTCATCATCTCCATCGGTGATTTCTCGATAACCTTTTACCTTTACAGGTAAACATCTTGCACAGTTTTTCATTTCTTTAGCCCCTCAAGTCTTTCTGCCTCATCTTCTTCTGCTGTTTCGTTTCTTATTGGATTATCAAATAGATCGAACTCAAACCAACAGCCACACGCCTTGCAATGTTTCATCAAGGCTTCAAGACCACTATCATAATGCTCTTGATCAAATACATGATGTTTGTCGCCAGCACAAACTTCTAAATTATTTTCTGTCATTTTTAATATCTCCTAAATTTCCTTATGGAAGTTTTCGAGTTTCAAAACTCTGAACTCCTTTTTCTTCTTTTAATTCAATTATTTCATCATTAGAGTTTCTAACAATGTTGTATGACTTGTAATATTCTACTTGCCCATCTTTAGTTCTACCAATAGCCATAAGCAATTCTTTTCTTTCAGCCATCTTTTCAATGTCGCCATACTTTACATTTTTTGCAAATCTTCTTACGGCTTTATTACCACCTTCGAGCATTTTTGCCCAAACCTCTGCAAGAACTATGTAATAATCGGGATCGAATTTGTGAATGATTCCCTTGGCATAGTCCATTGGTGAACAGTACGGTGAACCTTTTCCTTGTTCAATTACAACTACGCTAATTCTTTTAGTGTCTTTGTGATAGAACTGCATGAAAAATGGAAAAGCTGGTTTCTTAACTCGCTTAATCCATTGGATATGATTGTCAAGTGCGTAATTAAAAAATTCGTCAGGTGAAAGATCAGTTGGAACTACTTCGCTTTTCAATTTCTATCTCTCTTGTAAGTTCTACAATGTCCGTATCTATGACTCCAAAGTTCATTTGAAACTGCTTCGTAATCATCATTGTATTCTTTTTCCATTTCTTTTCTAGTGATTTTGTAATCACATTTTATTTTTGAACCAAATGCTGAAATCTCACAGCAAGCTTGATCATTTGCATACATGGCTTCCTCAACTTCTTCAACTGCTTCATGTTCAGGAACTTTATCAAGTTCTTGTCGTAATGAGAAAGTCAAAATATACTATCTCTTGCCCCGAAACATTGTAAACAAATTTCCATTTCTCCAGCTCCTTCTGGCTGAATGAACATTGTTCCCAAGTCTTTGTCTTGTTCGCAACTGCAATTACTATCACAGCTTAATTCTTCTACTCGTCTTTGAAGTGCATAAAAATCTTCTTTGATCTGATTTATTTCATTAATGTATTCTTCTACATTATCTTCGTACATGGAACTGAATTTCAATGGTGAAACACCTTTTCTCCACCCAAGAAAACAATTGCTTGATTTAATTTATCAAATACTTCATCTCTGTATTCTTGAACATGATCGTTGCCTTCAACGTAATCAATGTTTTTCCAAACATCGTCATTGTGTTGTTCTTGTATTTCTTCTGTCATAGAACATTTTGGACACTTGGAATATTTACCAAAGTCATGTTCGCCACAGCACTTGTAAGAACAATTTTCGTGATGATAATGTTCGGCTTTGTCAGAAGAATAACTAACTACATCTTGGTCGAGATCGCCAATTATCGTTTCTAACTTTTCTACTAATTTCTTTTTCTCTTTGTCATTAAGTATTGTTAATGATTCTATGTTACTCATAATTAATTCTCCTTTAAGTCCTCATCAAAACAGGATAGCAAATACTTGTAATCAATCTCGTTAGAATTATAACGTAATGGATCACTTGACTTTGAACTTATGTAATCAAATGCCATCTTTGCATACCGTTTGATAACTTCAATCCTCTGATCGAAATCTTTTTCGCCCCTTAATCTTTTTACAATGTTATGATACAAGTCATACTCATTGAAAAAATATAATTTAATTTCATGTGTCGTGTTACTTTCTACAACTAAGTCAGTCAAAATTTTACCTTCCCACTCGTTACACCATCTCTAATTACTCTCTGATCAGCTTCTTTAGAAACTTCATAAACAAACCATCTTGTTTTGTCATTTGGTTTCGTTTGAAAGATACTCATTATTCCTTCATCAACAAAAGGTTGGATCTCTTTTTTGAAATCTTCTTTGCTAAACTCTTTGATAAAATTCTGCTTTGCATTTTCAAAATCAATATCATGCTGATTGAAAAATGCGAAATAGCAATCGTCAAAGTGTTTCAGTTTTGGTATTTCTAGCTTCAATTTTCCCTTCTCCATACACAAATCTCTAAACCATGTCTTGAAGAACTAATCCATTCAAAGCCTATTGTCATAATAGTTTCTAATTGTTCTCTAGTCAAACACAAATCATCAATGGCTACTGTAATTACATTACCTCTATGATCTGCTGTTACATCATGTCGATACGACCTAGTTCCCGTTACTTTGAATCCAAGTGCTTCAATTTCTTTTACAACTGGATCGGTTTGTCGTACTTCGTATTGTTCTATTTGTATTTCTTCTAATGCGTTCATTTTTTATCACACAACTTCTTCATTTTCTTTTCTATTTCCAATCTATTTTTGAGATTGTCAGCAAGTGTAACTAATTCAGGATTATTATTCCTAGTAGCTGTTTGCTTATACTCATCTAATCCATACTGAATTATTATGAGCTCGCTATCATTTATTTTAAAATTATAGTTCATATTTTTACTCTCCTAATTTCCATTCGACTTTGCCTTCCGTTGTATTTCGTTTTTGGATTTTACAATGAGTGTGAAAATCTTCGTGTCGTATTTTACGAACTCCCAATAGATCATCAGTTTCATTGAACTCCTGACCACACAACGAACAGCTAATCAATTTCTTCTCGCCACTCTATCTTCTGCTTCAACTTCTTCTTGAGCTTGTTGTGATTGTTGACGAGCTTCTTCTAACTCGATCTTAATTACTCCATCAGCATTAATCCAATCAAGATTGATGAATCTTTGTGCTGTTGTTCTAATTTGATTTGTTAGTTTTCTTGCAAGATCATGCTTGATAAGATAACTGAACAGAAATAATACCTGCTCAATTTCAAACTTGTCGTTTGTATAATCTCGTAAACACTTTTGCAAGTATTCTTCTTCATCTAATAGTTGTTTCATAATTAATTTACCTCTCTTAATTCCTTTAGCACAGGGAACTTCAATTTGTTGCCAGTGTTGCTAGTGTATTTCAAATAACGAACTACTGCAATCATTCCTGTAACTTTCTTTGCCCATTCTTCTGTATCTGGATAACCCACATAGTTCACTTTTCCAGCGTCTAAGCCGTCAAGTGTTTCAATTTCTAATGCAGAGATCAATCTGTTGCCTGATGTGAAGCCCGTAACTTTGAAGTCATGTTCTTCCCAAGCCTTCAGTTTAATCTGTGCCTTGTCGTCATAATACTTTGCCGATCTTAGTTTTACTACTACGCCTTCCATCTCATATTTGATAATGAATGGATGTAATTCAGCAGGACTGAACTGTGGCATAATTCTAATTCCAGTTGATTCAAGAATAGATCGTCTTTCATCATAAGATTGTCTTGTCAAATCCTCTCCGTCATGTTTTAGAATATCGAATCCTACAAATGCAACAGGCATTTCTTTCAAGAGTAATTTCTGCCTCAATGAAGCTGTTGTTTGCCGATTCAATAGTTTGTTAAAGTTTGCGGTAAAGTCGTTTTGCAAAACACAAACCTCGCCATCTAAGATTGTCTTGTTTGGAAAATTATTCAACTTGGAAAAATATTCAACTAGTTCGGGGTAGTGTGAGTTTTTCACATTACCATTTTCCCGAAATAGTTTGATCTTATCATTTTCCTTTTCAACAAGAACTCTCTCTCCGTCAAGTTTTGGTTCTGCAACAAAACCTTCTGCAAACTTTTTACCAAGTAGCTTATCTACTTCGTTAGTTTGGATCTTACCATCTGTTTCTGGCTTTGCTACTCTAACCAATTTTTATCTAACCGAAGAAATCCATTGGTTCACTTTGTCTTGTTTCGACAATAGTGGGAACTTTTCCAGCTAACAATTCTTCGATTGCTTTTGTGTATTCATTTTCAACACTTGCAAACTCGATCTGTTTCAATGCTTCAATGAAGTTTCTTGCTCTCTTGATGTCAACAGGTTTTACATTGAACTGTGGTTCTTCATCACAATCTCGAAGTTGTTCATCATAAGCAACGTTCTTGAGAATGATCAATCCGTTTTGTTCAACAAGTATTCCTTGTTTTTCTTTTCCAGAAAGTGTGTATTTGATTTGTATTGCTTTCTTTGATTGATTCAATGCCTTTACTAATGAAACGTAAGGTTGAACTGAATCAGGTGAGTTTTTCTTTTTTGGTTCTAACTTTCTTGGTAAGATGTAATAGCCTTCACCGATTGTTCTAATGTCTATTTGATCAACTGGCATAGCTCCTACAACTTTGATTTTTTGTTCTATCGACTTTAGTTGGTCGATCTGTTCTTTTTCAAAAACTATTTTGGTTTCTTGACCGTCTTTCATGGTCAAATATCCCTTTTTAATTTCAGCGAATGGAATTATTTTTCCACATTCACCTTGACAAATGTTTTGGTAACCTACTGATCCATCACAATTTGGACAGGTGTTGCTGAAAATACTTTCTGGCTTTCCAATCATAGTGCATACTTTAACGGGTATTGCATTTTTGCCAGATACGATTTCTACATTTCTATATGCTTTCATATTTCTTATCTCCTGTAATTTCCTTTTGTGTTACTAACACATTGATACTTGATAATAATAAACATTTCATTACTGAAATGGTAATCCCATAGCCGTTAGCCGAAGCGAACCGCCAATTATCATTGAGATCACTGTTAAGCAAACTGTATTAAATTTATTTTTCATCTTCTAAATTATCGAAGTGATAGCCTTCGCCTTCTGCTTCGTCATATTCCGAAGTAAAAACTTCTAAGTTATTTTTGCAACCCAATTCGATACAAAGATTTTTTATTTTATCTAATGGATCATAATCTATTCCATTATCACCACCCATTTCAAAATCAATTCTTTGACCTGATGAATTAATATTGTAAAATGAATCATCGCCTTCCATTTCTTTAGCGATTGTATCAATTACTACTTGTCTTATTGTTTTTGGAAACTCGATTGCCCCTTTTGCTAAAACGTAATGGCTCATTTTTGAAAATGAAATCCGATCAATAGATTTTTCAAATCTTTGATTTTATATTCAAATCTAAGTTCAAAACCTTCTTGATTTAATCCGCCTTTGTTATTTTTGAAACTTCTATATTGTTTTAGATCATGTTCCATATCTTGAATCATTTTTTTTACTTGTGTTCTTTCACTTTGATTCATTTTTACATTCCATGAACAACGTTGTAGATTTTAGTATTCGTAACTCTTATTTTCAAATCTAAATCACTAACTTGTTTTTGTAGTTCCTTTTTCTGTTCATGGAAAGTTTCCACATCTATTACTAAGTCGTGGATTTCATTTTTTGCCATGTTTAATTCATTAATTAATTTCATTTTTTATTCTCCTAAATACCACTTGAGATCAACAGCGTTTACTTCTTCGTATGCTACATCTCTCATATTCTTTTTTCTAATCAATGGTTTTACCATAGAATTTTTCCATTTCTTGCTGGTGTTTTAATCTTTCTTCGTGGCTTTCATTGTGCCAGTTGTCATAAGATTTTATGCAATCTTCACATCTATACGGTTCTTCAACTTGAAGATCGTGTCCTCGTAGCCACCAAGCAAAACCGCCAACGTGCTTTTGCAAAATGTATAGTTTTACAAATTTTTCAATAGCTTTGAATACTTCACTATCAAAATAGTTATCATCTTGTTCTAATCTGCCAGTATAACACATACCAAGCCAATCCCAAATTTTGTATTTTGCTTCTGTGAGATCAAACACTACTTGTTCTAACTGCCCCTTGGTTGCTCCGAAAAATTGTAAAGTTTGCAACAAAGTTTCGATAAAGTCAGGCTCAAGTTTATGAGTTGTTCCCTTCTCTAATGTTTTGCCAACTTTCAATAATTCAGAATGAAGTTCATTAAATAGAACATCTTTCCTAGTCGTCATTTAATACTCTCCATTCTGATAATTTTTTAGATAGTTTCCTATCTTCTGTAATTCCCAACCGTTATCGATCAAATGATAAAGCAATAGATTTAGCTTTTCATGTTGTTGTGAATCGGGGTTGAAAATTACTGTGCTAGGGTTATCTCCTACAAATTGTAAAACCCTTCTGCAACTATTTCTTTCATAATTTTGTGGCAATCTTCTGATTTCTTCATGGTTTGTCATATTACAGGCAACTTCCAAGCTGATCAAAGGACAAACTTTTTGGTTTGCTTCAATCAAATATCTTGTGATATTGAAATTCATTTTCAATTACCATCTTCTTCAAACAATCTTACTGCAATACAATGTTTGCAATCATGCTCGGAATCAAATTTCCATGCAGGACATTTGCAATAAAATTCGTAGTTTTTATCAGGTGTACGTTCTATTTCGTACTCTCTTGATCCAGTTACGGTAAAGTTTTCTTTATCAACTCTTGTAACTAAACCTTGACTGAATAATTTTTGTGCTAATTCTTGTTTGGACATAATTTTTTCTCCTATATTTTTCCTTTTGAATATCGGGAATTTGATATTCCTCTCGATTTCATTTTCAATTTTTATTTTCTGCTAAAAATAATCTCTTACATCTTCTATGAAAGAAGTATCTAATTCTGTAACGATTATTTTTTAACACACTTCCTAAACTTCTGCCGAATCTGGATCTACTCCAAACTATATCGACATACGCATAGGATTTATTTTCAATTTCTTGAATACATAAATGACAAGTTTTCATCTTCGCCTTCTCCTGTTACTTGCTCTTGTTGTTCTTGCTCTTGCTAAGATTGCTAATGCAGTTCTTCTTGCTTTGGCTCTTGATTCTTGTCGTTTTTCTTTACTGTATTTTTTTTGAAGTTTATTTCTTTCATTTTTATATTCTTTACTTGTAATCAAATGCCTGTTGTAATGACTTCTAACAAATGTAAATTGTTGTTCAGTAGTTATTGGAACTGCTTTTTCAAAACTATTTCCACTGAATTTTGCCGTCTTGAAAAGTTTCTTTGCTTCTGATACAAGATGTTTGTGAATCTTATTTGCTAATTTTCTGTCGCTTCGATTTACTTCTGGCGGAATATGTAATTTGACAATAACGTTCAACGATACATTCCTGAATTTCCTCTACGTTCACGATCAGTTTTTTCAGCATATCTTTGTGCAATAATTTCTCGGTCATGGTCAATTTCATCTTGAATTGCTCTGGCTTGTGCTTTAACATCTTCATCTTTCATGTTGTTTCTGTTTCGATAATATTCTTCTGGATAATCCTGATATGAAAATCCGCTTTCTGCCATTTCTCTTGCTTGATTTCTCAATGGCGTTTCAGTAACTTCTCTATCAGCTTCTATTGAAAAAGATCCGTCAGAAGAATTTTCAGTTCTAATGAAGTTATCTCTGTTATTCCTATCCATTCTCCTTAATCTTTTTCGTTCCTTCTTTGATAATTTCTTAACATGAATTACTTTCACTTTCGTTTTGTGTTTGTCTTTCTTTTTGGCTAATTTTACAGGAACTCTATTACCTTTATGATATGTAACAACATTTTTCACATCATCATCATCATCATTACCCCATGAAAACGAACTATCGAAATAGTCATTACTGCAATCACATTTTTCAACCTCAACAAAACTTCCGAACTTTCTAATTCCTGTTGGAGATAATACTGCGATTTTATTTCCTGCTGGAATTAATCTCAAAACATTTGTTCCATATTTATCGGCTAGCCATGCCATAGCTCTTGAATCACTCCACTTTCCTGATGGAAATGGAATATCCTTTGTTGTAATTGTTCTTAGACAAACTTCTTGCCATTCACTCCACGTTCCATTGTGGAATAAAACTGAATCACCTTCTCCGTAAGAATCTGTATCGGCTTCTGTATTGATCGGAAATGGGTGGCACAATTCTTCAACTACTGCTCCTATACTTGCAATTCTAAAATGAATGATTGCTGGAAGTTTAATTATTTTTGTAAGATCAAAAATTTGTTTTGAATTTAATCCTTTTCTGTATCTTACTTTTCCATTTTCTATCCATGCAACTCCGCCCCCATCACGATTCATTGATTCAGCACTTTCTAAAGTTGCTAATGCAGGGAACTCATTTTCACAACAAATGATTACACACAAATCTTACTCTCTTGTATGTCCTCATCAACATCAACACTGATAGTTTGCATATTTCTCTTTTCTGGCTTTAATGAAGTTAGATAGTTGTTACAAAGATTGTAAAAGAAGTCTATTGCTTTTAATGCAAGTATTGGTTGATTCTTTGAATCTCTTTTCTTGAACACTGGAAATAATCTACACTCTAAAGTATTGTGTAAGTTCCAACAATAATTCAAATGATAATATCTTATTTTACTACCATATTTCTCTGTGATTTTTACTTGCTGGCTTCCATGAAAGCCTTTTCTACACATATCGTTTTTACCTGATAATCTTTGCCAAAATGCAGAACCTTGGTTGACTGAATTATCAGTTCCAAATTGTGTTGCTTGAGGCAAAAATACCTTAGTGTAAAATTTCTGCTCTAATAGTTGCATATATGCAAGTCGATTTGTAAAACTAAGATGAATGTGCATACCACAAGTGCTGTTTGATATATCTGGATAATTTTTGATTGTCCATTTTTTTGCGTCTTCTAATGTCATTGGTTCGTTGCAACATTCTCCTTCGTGATGTGCTGAAACGCTTACAGATCCATCTCCGTAAAGATTTTTAGGTTTATTTCCTTCATTCCAACCGCCTTCTAATTCAACGCCAACTTGTTTTACTCTTTGAACACAACCTGAAAACTGTGCTTCAAGTTGTTGCATTGATTTGATTGTGAAAGAATGATCGTCAGGATTTTGATAAATAATATCCTTAATTCTTAATTCCGCTAATCTTGCTCGAATTGTGGAACGTGGTCTTGGTTCTTCCCAAGATTCAACGAAATCCATAACTTGATCTATTGATTGCGGTTCTTTGCTGGCTTTTAGGAAGCCAATTAATTGTTTATGTTGCGACAAAAAGTTTTACTCTGTGTCGTCATTGATTGTAAATACAATCTCCACTGTTACGTTTACAGGTTTCATGTATTGATCGAAGAACTTTTTGATTTCTTCTCTCGCTTCTTTGACGAATTTACTGATTTCCGTTTTAGAATAGATTTGATTGTCTATGACAAAAGTAATTCCTTCGCCTAATCCTTGAGCTCTTAGCCATGAAAGATTGACAGTTGAATTATCTCTGTTGACAAATAATCCTTTTTTCCAATAATGGAACTCTTGAACGAAATGATCGTCAAAGCCTGATGGATATTTGTATGGTAGCGAATCGCCCCATTTTATTTCTTGATCTTCTAATCCATATTTTTTGAAAAAGTTTTCAATAGCTTCTGATTCGGCAATAATTTCTATTCCTCTTTCGGAACGAAAAACTCCTAGTTTCAAAAGTTTTTGAGTTTCCCCTTTCTTAATTATTTCTTTGATAATTGTTTCGGGCATATCTAAAATCTCCTAATTTTCCTTTTTTGATTTTGTTTGCTTAAACAAAGTTGGGAATCCAGAATTAACTGAAATTCCTTTCAACTAATTATAACAACCACTATCAATCATTTGAATAATTGAATCTCTAACTTCTTTTAGTAGTTCTGTTTGTTGAGTGAATGAAATTGAATCCTCGTCATTATCATAAACGGTTTTCAAATTTTCAATCATTTGTTCTAAATTTAATTTCAACCTAGCAACTCCCAATATTTGTAACTGTTATTTTTTGTGTCTAATGTTATCCATATTGAAGGACTCTTAATTTCAATGTCTATGAATCTGCCTTTTTTCTGTATGGTTGGTTTTTCATTTTCGTCTATAACGAAATTACACCAATCAAATTTATAATTTTGAACATCAGTCATTTTAATTTACACCTATTTGGAATAATGTAATTGTATCATCTTTTTTTGTTGTGTAAATGTATTCAACGCCATTTAAAATAATTATATCATTCACCATGACAATTTCTTTAATTTCATGTATCAATTCTGTTCTGCCTCAATTTTGTTTAGTAAATCTTCTATGCAGATTGTATAATCATAATTAAATGAATTATCATCTAAAGCATGAAGTAAAACCTCATTGAGAATTATTTGTTCATCTTTTGTTATTTGTAAGATTACATTTTCATTCATAATTTTTCTCTCCTAATTTCCATTTTTGATTTTTGACACTACTATCATCAGTGATCTTCAAGTAGTGCTTTGTTTTGAATATGAAGTTGGGAATCCAGAATTAACTGAAATTCCTGTCAACCTCTACGAAGTTGATTGAAGTTTTTGCAATGTCTTTATCATAGCAGAAGCCTGACCTTTGTTCTTTGGCTTTGCTGATAGAGCAGTTGCTTTTTCTTTTGAATATCCTAACGCTAATGAAATTGCATAAATGCACTTCACCTGTTTGAATGACCTTTTTTCTGAAGGATTTCTAATTACTAATTCTTGCGACATATCTAATATCTCCTATTTTTCCAAGTTGGGAATCCAGAATTAACTGAAATTCCATTCAACTGTGTGATAGTTTCGGTGAGCAAACTTATCGACCTTTGCAATAGGCGAGCAAACTTATCGACCTAATCCTATCTATTGTAGTTGGGAATCAGAATTAACTGAATTCCTTTCAATCTACTTTACATTCCAATACGTTTTTTTTGGTTCGGCTTTTACAGCAGAAGTTCCTCGACCTAAAATACATCTGCAAGTTTCAGGAATATTTACTGAATTGTTGCAAAATACGCATTTTCGAGTTTGCTCCTCAATGTCAAATGAAACTCTCAATCTTTGAGAATCTCGGACATTCCTCTGCCAACAATTACTTTGTTGTTATATCTTGCCTTCAATGGCTCTACGCCATGTTTTTCTGCATAGTATGTTATTGCAGTTTGTTGTTCGTGTTCTTGATTCAATTTGCACTCACCTTGAGTTTTTGAGTTTCCTCTAACTGTGTGATTTTTGCTTTTGCAAGATCAAATGATTTGCGATAGCATTTTGACACTTGTTCGGCATGGGTTTTGCTTCCGTAGATTGCGAAGTCTATTGCATAGATTCTACGGATTTGTTTGAACCATGCTTTCTGTGTTTTTGCCTTTTTGATTGGTTTTGGTTTGGCTTCCAAAATTGCAGATGTGCCTCTGCCAGCTTCTTGAACTAATTGTTGCGACATATTTCTGATCTCCTTTTTTCCTTTAGGAATTTCTTCCTGATTTCTATTTCCAATGAATGTTTCTGGAATTCGGGCTATTGGCATTGTTAGAACATCTAACAATTCTTACTCACCCTTCTGAAGTTGCGAATTATCACAATATGGAAAAATCCCAATTTGTGAGGTTTTCTTAATGAACCGTCTTGTTCAAATGTGTGGAAATATTTGCATTTTGTTCCACGATTTCTGGCTTCCATTCTATCTCCTGTTTCGCTATCTCTTGAGCAAACTTCTACAAACAAAGGATCTAATACCAAATTTTGAAAATTTGACATTCCTCTGCCTGCTTCGATAGTTGGTGTTTGATTTGGAAATCTTCGTTTCTTCCAATTCTTACGCTGTTCATAGCCCCTTCGTGTAGAAAGCTTCTGCTCACTCACTAGATGGTCTACAAAATCTGGATTGCTATCGCTAGTAGCAACTCGGTCTTGAAAAGTCATAGCAGTAGTAAAACGGACAGAGAATAAAACCCTGTTGTGTGAGCTCGGTGAACAGCTCACGAAGGAGTAGTAACGAAAAGTTTCAGTGAGCTAATTTGGGAGCTCATTTGGAAACATCAAAAAAACCGCTAAAAAAACCGCTTAGAACGAGCTTGTAGGAACGTCAGGCATGAGGGGAATTGAAGCAAATTTAAGGCTAATTTAGCCTCGATTTGAGGTTATTTTTGAACGAAATTCAGGGGGGTGATATTACACGAAACTATGTGGGGTGATATTGCACGAAACATTGGGGGGTGATATTGAACGGAACAGGTCAGGGATCAGATTTCTGCGTTACCTGGTGGTCCAACAGTGACAGTTGCAGATGTTGTTGGAGTTGCAGAATTCAAATGATTCTGTATCATATGTTTTTGGAATTCATCTGTTCTAATAAAATTTCCACAATAAGAACATTTTTTCTCTTGGATCTTTATCAATTGTTTCATGGGAAGTTACAATCTCTCATGCCTTTATCAATTGTTGTTGTTCCGTTATACTGGCATGAATAATGATAATCCATCTGTGCTGATGGTGTTGTGAACTCGAATGTTACTACTGGATCGGTAAATTCAATGACATAATCCGTGTTTCTTTGAATCAAAGTAGTCGTAGCTGATGTTTCTCCAACTATCGGATGGCAAGTAGTTCCTGTTTTTGTTCCTTCAGGAGTTGATCCAAATATGATTATCCTATCTTCTACTGGCTGACCTTTGATGTTAATGAAAACATCACCTAATGGTGGACTTGTAATACAATCAGGTCCAGCAACAGTTTTTGGAAATGTGCTAATTACTAAATTATTATCTGCAAGATTCACTACAATGTTCTCTCCTGTGGTTTCATCTACAATAATTGTCTTAGATGGATCGTTATCGATTACTAATGTTAGTAAATCACCTTCTGTAATTCCATATTGTTTTGGTTCACACGCTGGCGGTAATGGATCGATTGCAATACAAACAAGTTGAGATGTTACTACGAAGTCAGAAATTACAAAACTTAATTCTGTTAATGCAAAGTTGGGAAACTGCATCAGGTTATCAGCAAACAAAAATGTGAAATCTGGATTCTTCACTCCTGTTGGATCAACGAAGTGAATTTCTGCTGTTCCGTTTCCATCAAGAGCTCCTGTGTTTGTAATAATTTCTAATGAGTGTGGCATTGTGAAAATTGTTTGGTTGGCAATTAAAACATCAAATGTTCCAACTCCTGCAATATCTAACAAAGGTTCTCCTTGAATAAACATTGATCTAATTACAATAGAACCTGAACTGTAATCACTTGCAAATCCTTCTTCAACAAATGAGAGTTGTGTAAATGGTAATGTTATTTTATCACTATCGATTTTTCCATCTGAATCAATCTTATCAATTATTGCAATAAGAGCCAAGAATGGTTGAGGTTCAGCAGTTTGATTTGTTGTAACATCAGGAGGAAGTTCATCTGGAGCTGGTGGCGGATTATTAACATCAAAATCTACTCCTGTTGAGCAATCAGCATTAACGATAGTAGATTGTGGACCTTGACTCGTAGTAATAGGACTTGCAACTTCACTTGGGATCGAACATCCAGGTAGGAGTGTTGCTTGTCCAGCATTTTCACCATAAATCGTAGAAGTAATATCAGGAGTTTGTTCTACTAGTAAATTTGAAACTCCTAGAAAATCTGGAATTGGAAGTCCGATAGCATTTCCAGCTATGAGAATTACTGCTAAGATTCCTACAATACCAACTATAAGTGGTCTTGGAACTTTTCTAGCCTTTGCCATTGCATTACCAATTTAAAATGGCTGTTTAGTTGCTAATTTTATAGATAGATTAGGATTAATTGATTAATTACTTCTTTTTTAGACGATAACCTTTTGATGTTGCTATTGCAAAAGGATTAACTTGCTTTGACTGTGGTTGTGTTTTATTCCTTGTTTTGATTGCCATGATTAATCTTTCACCTTTAATTGTGAATTTGCGATCTTTGTTTGCGTGTATTGCTCTTAATTGAGCTTTAGTAACCACAATTTAACAAATGTTCTCATAGAATAAATATTCTATTGACAGGAACGGGAAAATCTGGAGTGACCTTAGTGAATTCCTGTCAGGGTTTTTTGGCGGATACCAAATCTTAGCAAATGAGATATCCAATACAGTAATCACCTTTTGATCCTTTACTGTAATTTTATGAACTTACAACTTACTTAAATCAATTATCTACTGTGAGAATCAATGGTATCTGCAAAAAGAAGGGCTGCTGGAAAAAAGGCTGCAAGAACCCGAAAAGCGAATAAAGCTAAAAGAAGTTCTGCTGCAAGAAAAGGAGCTCGTAGAAAAAAACGAAGATAGGTTTTAGTTTGGCAAAGAAAAAGAAAGCCAAAAAAAAATCTAAGAAAAAATCGATCTATTAAAATCGTCTAGTCGCTTTGGGCTAGGCTTGATTATTTTTCAATTGTAATAATTAGAATTCCATTTTCAGTATCACCTAACATACCATCCAAAAATCCATGACAAACTTTTAGAAAATGTCCATGATGGTTTGCCTTGACAGAACCAGGACAACGGAAAATTTCTTGTGTTTCGTGATCTTCAAGTTCTTGGGTTAATACTTTCTGGACTTTTAATTTGCATTTACCAATAGGACAAAACATTACTTCTCTTGGAAAAAGTCTTTTTCTTTTCTTTAATGGAATTGGATTTGTTTGCTTTGCAACAATTTTTGGCTTGCTTGAATCACTTCTAACGATCTGACCATACTCCAATCTAATAAGATGTGGAGGATGGTGGCTACTTCCCATGCAGGAATAAAATGTAAATGAGGTCCGATAAACCGTTACTGATAAGGTTCTTTCATACATCAAAATACTTGGCAGAGATTCATCAGGATCTTTGAATAAACATCGCCTAATTACTGTCAATTTTTACCTCCTTGCCTTGATAATCAATTAAAATATCTTGCAGTTCGTGAATTCCAACTTCTTGCGGTTTTAGATTACAAAACAAACAGTGAAAGTCAAACCAATACTCGCTAAATTTTGATCTTATCCATTGATGAACGTGATCATTATGAATTCTCATATCTTTAAGCCATGACTTGAATTCTTTTTTTCTAATCATTATAATTATTCTTCCACCGCACATATCACACCTTCCAAACTTTGAAAGTTTTTTTTGATGAATAGGACAAAGCCAATAGTCATTATCTTGTTTTTTTTGTTCTTTTTTTTCAGTTATAACTTCTTGATGTGCCTTTAGCATATGTTCTACAAAAATTACTGGATCGTAATACATATCACATTGTTTACACCAAGTTTGTGCTTTCATTTTCTAACTATTCCCTTGCAATCATAAGTTACATGATAAATGAATTCCGTAAAATCAAATTTTTTTCTATTCTTACATAGTGGGCAATGTTGCCTTCTTGAAGTCATTTTCTAATCCGCTTTTGAGCTTCCAGTTTTTGTAGTGTAGCCTTTGTCATTGCAGATACATTTTATCCATTGACCTTCGTTGTTTGGGTCTTTCACAAGACCTGGCTTTCTTTCCTTATCAGAAAGATCGTTACAAACTAGGCAACGTCTTGATTCTCTCCATGTATGTTGTCTAGCCAAGTGGCATCATCAGAAAAAAGATAATCTAGTAGAATAAAAATATTGATTTCTAAGATGTTATGTTAAAGGTGAAAGGATTTCCAATTACCATTTCATTAATTGGTTTTACAGATATTACTGAAATTTCGTAATCATCTAATTTCACATTCTCAATGCTGAATCTTAGATTGGATGTGATCGGATATGCTATTCCATCTGAAACAGAAACTACTCTTGCAAAATTTCCTTTGTCATTTTTGTCTACAAGAAACAAATCCTGATTGTTTTTTCCAAATATTGAAAGTGAAACCTGTGTTGATTCTGTAAATGGTCCAAGAGATGCTGCGGATGGTTCGCCAAAACTCAATAGGCTAAGTTTTTCTTCTGCGAGCTGTCCGTTAAAGATCGGAATGAATGAAACTATTCCGCCTTCTCCTTCAATGTAACAGTTCTTCCATTCAAAAAATGGGTTTGCTACTCCTGCTCCTGCCTGTCCAATGTAATACCATTGTGGTTCGTTAAGAAATTCTCTAATTGTATTAGGTGGCAACCTAATTTCTCCTTCGCTAATTACATCTCCGCTTGATGTTCCAAAGAAAGCCCTGTTGTTTACGGTAGTAGGAATGGTAAGATCCAAATCACAAACCATGTCACCATCTGCTCTTACATTGGCAAGACTTAGTGGAATAAGATCGGTAAATCCTTTGATTACATTACTAACATCACTTGCTGTTTGAGCTCCCTCAACTGTTGCAGTAATTTCATCAGTGTAAAGAACGTAGACTACCATTCCAACTACAATTAAAAGTAGAATTCCTAGTCCAGCTCCCTTTCCTCGTCTTGGCTGATCTTGAAATGACATTTAACATCCTGGCGGAAATTCGGTATCAGCCGTGCAAATATCTTTATCAAATCTGTGGCTTCTTTCTTCATTGTTTTGTCGCCAGTTTTCATCCCAAAACTCAATTACATAATTATCTTCAGTAACATCTAACAGTCTTATAGTAATGGTATATTCGGCTGGAAAATCATCTCCCCTTGATAATCTTATTGAAGATGTAAACTCATTTGATGGCGTTCCTTTTTTATCAGCAGGAGTAATCAAGAATTTACCAGGATGATCTATTGACTCACCAAGAAAGTGAACTCTGATAAGTTCTCTATCTGTTTCAAGACCTCCTGCAAAGGCTAGTTCATTTATTATGCTAAGTCCATTTAATGTATTTTCTCTAATGTTAACTCTAAAAATATCTAACAATGATGCAGTAGAAGTTGCTGAACAATTATACCATTGATACTCAAATATTCTTTGATCACCTGCAAAGCCGTCAGTTCCCGTTCCTGAAATGAATGATGCAGCCCCAGCTCCAAAATCTCCATGATAAATAAAACGTTCAGTTGAAAATGGATCTAAAAAATCAGCTCCAAATGGATTGAAATCCCACATTGTTGCATAAAACGTAATTCGTAAATCACAAACACTTCCTCCTGTGTCTTTTGCGAGATTAATTAATTCATCGGCTTCACCAGCAGGAACTTCCGCTTGTTTATCTATCCTTTCTTGTGCCGATGCAGCAAAATCATCAAGAAAATTTGTTCCAGATGATATAATATAAACTCCTAGACCAAGTATGATTAAAATAACAATTAGTTGAACTACCATTTCTTACTCCACAATAAAATGTCTAAACTGCCAATCCCCATTCTCGTAACCTCGCTTTGCCACCATCAGTTTGTGCCAGTATTGCCACTTCAGTAGCGGAAATTTTTGGCGGAGCTTGAATAGGAGTTTGTTTTAGAACCTCGTTTTGTTCTTCAGTGTAATTGATGTTTAATCCACTTACAACTTCTGGAGTTCTATCAGATGGAATCCATTGACCTTCATTGTTAGGAACAAATCTTAATTTTTCTAATGCTTCAGTAGTTTGTCGGTTATCTTCTTTTGATTTTTCAGCAATTGCTCTATCGAATTTCTTGCTTCGTTCATCAATTAGTCTTTCTGCTAACTTTAGATCATCTCTGCCAATTGCCTCAATAATTCTTTGTGCATCCCTGTCGCCTTTTACTGCTGCTTGGAATCTTAATGCGTTAATTGAATCTCCTTTAAGATTATAACTCTCGGTTTTCCATTTCAAATCTTCTTGTTTCTTGAGAACTTCCTCAACTTGGATTTTCTTTTCTTCGTTTTTTTCTTTCTGCTTTTTGGTTCTGGCTTTGTTTAAGTCTATTAACTTATCTTTCAAAGTTTTAATGTTCCCTGATTGTTGATCCAAACGTTCATTTCTCGAAGTTTCTGCTATTACATTTTCAACTCTTGAATCTTTTGCAGATTTGGCTGCTTGAGATTCTTTGATTTCAGATTTAGCTTCATCCTTTTTCTTATTTGCACTATCAAGCAATCTGTTTATTTGATGTGTAACTGAAAAAATTCCTCCTGAACCTCTGGCGGTAGAAGTTTTTGGTAAAACCCCAACTTGAGATTGAGGAACTGTTGGAGTTCTTGCTGGAGTTCCAAGTAAACTAGTTGAAGAAACTCCGACATCACCCATCGGTCTTACTTTATTATTAATTACTCTAAATGTGACCATTAGGTATCATCCTCTGCCAATTTTATTCACAATCAATCTGTGTGTTACATTAAATACGCAATTTATCTATAAGGTATACCTAAAGAGTCAAAAAAAATCGGTTAAGGTGGAGGCATTGGCATATCTAATCGGTGTTTTTCTTTGGCTTGATAATACATTCCAAGAACCCTAGCAACTCTTTCAGTATCATTATCCCTTAGAATTGTTCGGGATCTTTCAACCATTGTTGCAATACTTGGTTCAACTCTTGAAGTAAGATAGTAAAGTTCAATATCTCTTGTATTTTCCTGACTACTCAAACTAGGAAATTTCTTTGCTCTAATGATATTTGCCGAATGTAATCGCTTCATTGTGCGCCAGGTCTTAGGATATGCCTTTGCTTCCTGCATGAGATCGTAATTACCTTGCCACGGATCGAGCTCCTCCTCTATGGATTTCTTTCCTCCCAAAGCTCCTTTCAATTTGTCTAAAATTGATGGCTGAATAGGTTGAGGCATGGCTGACTGTTGATTCGGATTTTCATTTGGCTGTGGTGTTTGACTTTGCATAGGAGTAGAAGATGCCCTTACGGAACTTCTTGTATTGATAAAGAGGTTTTCAACTAATTTTTCAACTACTGGATAAATGTGCATCAAATGAGAATCAAAAATTACTGTGTGCTTGAACCAACTTTTTTGATTTTTTATATCGTATTGGAATAATTTTAATGATTTTTTGTAGTCCTTTGGTTCTGTTTCAGTTGATAGGAATTCTTCCAATCCTCCCATTGCTGTATCAAGTTGTGTAGTTTTTTCTTCCAAGTCGTCTTGGAATTGAGTTACCTGATCTACTAGATCCTGAATGTTGGATTCATCTAAACTCATTCTTGTAACTCCTTTAGTTCATTCAATGGAATAACAAATCGTTCATTAAGAAACGGAAAGTAAACAATTCCCATATTTCTTTTGTGGATTTGTCTTAGAATTCCAACCATTTTTTTTGAATCTTTGTGGATCTCTGGATGATTCTTTTTCAGCCTAACTTTAATTTCTACTGCTTTCAAATTCATTTCTCCACAATTTCTCCTTTTCTTAAAATTATTTTTGTATAATCATCTACTTTAATGATTAGAAAATCTCCTTCCTTTAGATTTAAAACCTTCATTACATCTTTTGGGATCGTGAATCTGTTTTCCTTTAGTATTTTACCAATGTATTCTTTCATTGTGAACAATCTCCACAAACATCTTTGAATATTGAAATCGTGGTATCAAAAGTTTCTGACCTAATTAATCTAGTTCCATTGAACAATGGAATTATTGAGAGATCCTTTGGTAATGATTCTCTTTTACCATGAGCAAGGAAAACCTTGAAACACTCATCGCAGATTATTATTCCTGTCATTGAATGAACCTCTTGCTCTGGCGATATCTTTCATAATTTTTTTTCATTACATGAGTGCTAGTGAAGTAATGAGAAACACTATCAAAAACTTCTTGCCACTTCTTACCTTTCTTTCTTAATTCAGTGATTGTTTCAAACAGTTCCTTATTCATCATCAAACCTCTTTAGTTTTCTACGCTTTGCTTTGAGAATCTTCATATCTGCATTAGTTTTCTTTTTATGACAATCCACACAAAGAACTTGTAAATTCTTTTCATCCCACATTTCTCCATCCAATGCAACTGCTTTGATATGATCAACTTCAAAATCATGTGATGAATAATATGACTCTCTTGGCTTTTGGGGAATTCCATCTGGCGATCTATATCCGAAAACTGAATTAAACAATTCCTTATCATTCATAGCTTTTTCATACATATCTTCTACTCGTTTTAACTGATCAATTCTTTCCTGCTTCAACAATTCTTCTGCTTTAGTTAATGATAAAACTTCTTTTTTCCACTCTGCAACTCTTTGATCATAACTGGCATCCAATTTTTTTTGGTCTTTGCCACAATCATTACAAATTTTTCCAGTATGCTTTAGGTAAATATCTCTGAAATTACTCCAAGTTGTAGTTCTTTCATACCAATCTTCACGATGTTTCTTACAACAATAAACTCGCATACCTTTATCAAACTCTGCTCTTGGTTTTCCACACCAACAATTTCCATTCTTTAGATTTTTTAGTTCATCTTCAGTATAATCGGTTCTAGTTACTTCTCTCATTGTTCCCTCAAATCCTTTGGTTTGAAAAATGATGCAATTATTTCACCTTTGTCGTCTTTAGATGCAACTTTGAAAACCTTTTTGTGTAGTATACACCATTTTGCAAATCTAAATGCGTGTCTTATTAGAATATGATCTATTTCTTCTCCATTTGCTTTGAATGATTTTCCACATAAATTACAAATTAATTCTTCGTAACTCATGTTTCCACCTTTCTATACAATGCTTCCCTTCTCATTCCATGAACCAATCTGTATTTTTTAAGTTCAATAACACCAACTTTTTGTAAATCCTTCATTTTTTTATACGCAGTTGATTGTGGCAATCCTATTTTTTCTTGTATTTCTGATATGCTAAGTTCATCTTTAGATAACAACTCCAAGATTTTTTTGAATTGCAAATAATTTTGATAGGCTATTGGGATCATTATGTTTCCACCAACGAAGTTTGTTCAGATGATTTCCTCTTATGCGTTAGGGCGTAAACTGCTCCTACTAAAACAAGTGCCAATACCGCAGCGAGATCAGGATTCAAACTTTGAAGTGCTGCAACGCTTGGTGGTATCTTATAGCCAATTATTGCTGCAATTCCAAACATCGCAAACCAAACCCAAGGATGTCCAGGCGGTTCTGGAGCTGGTTGTGCTTCTTCTCCGATGATCGGCTTTTCTGCTGCAAGTATTCGAGTTTCATCGCTATCCCTCTGTAATTTGTTAATTATTGTATCTCTATCTTCAACGAGTTTTCTATATTCACGGACCTGAATGTTTTTGGACTTGATTAGATCAGTTGTTTCTGCTAGTGGAATCAAATATGGAACAATGTTTGCAAGTCCTTTCATTTCCTGTAATTTTTCAACCTTTAGTGTGTGGCTGACATGACTAAGTTCCTCATCATCAAAACCAATTTTGTTTATTCCTGTATCTCCAATTGTTATTCTTGGTATTGGAGAAATTACCATTACATCAATTACGTTTCCTTCTACATTTGTAACATCAAAGTATCTTGAATCCTCATAACAAATTACATACTTTGGTTTTTCTTTTCTCATTGTTCCCCAACTGAATTCACCTTTGGTATCTTCCCATGAATAATCTGGATGCCCAATATCTGCTGATGAAATTATAACCCAAGGTTCTTTGTTGCCCTTTATGTCAAAGGCATCATCCCATTCTGAAATTTTCATTTGGTAAACAAATAATTTCCGTTGTCTAACCAATTCGAGAATCCTTGTAATTCCTTCGGAATATTTTGGATCTTGTTCAAGAAACTCTAACTGTGTTTCATCGAGAGGTTCTGTCCATCTTGAAACATTTCCAGTGAATTTGTGATGCCCCATCCAAACGAAATTTACCTTGCCAATTCTTTCTTCATCATCATTTGGGTATGCAGAGAAATTTTTGTAAACTCTGAATCCTAAGAATCCGATAAAGAGCAATACTCCAAGTCCTATGTACGGAAGATATGGTGTTAGAACTTCTACGCCTTGAATTTGGCTACCTCCAGTTGGAAATAAATCCTCTAAAACTATTTGAAGTGTTACTGCCCAAGTTGGAATCATAACTCTTTCTCCTTGTCAACTCTTTCTTTTGCCCTGATGTTGATTACATCACTGATCTTCCAAAGCCTGTTTGCGTAATGTGTTTGAGGTTCTTTTCTATACTTTGCCTCAAAAGCCCTGTAAAGTAATCTTAGTTTATCATCATCAAGATTTCTATATCTTTCCTTTCCTAATTCTTTGATTATGGACTCTGCATCTTCAAGTGACAAGACTTCCTCATTTAGAACTGATTCAGGTCTTTTGACAGGTGGAGTTGGTTCTACTTTGACATCAGTGTTTCTTTTTTCAACTTCATCTTGCAATAAATCTTGATGTCGTTTTGCAATCTTTCCAGTTTTGCTTCTGAAAAAGTTGTAAAACTTTTTGATATTTTCATCTGATGTTGATTCGTAAACTTTTCTAAGTACGCTTGTTTGCTCTGCATCTTCTTCAAGTGTGGTTGAATCAATTTCTAATGATGCCTTTTGCGGTAAACTTCCTTGCTTTCTCAAGTCTTGAAGGAATGAACGGAACTCCACGTTTGCCATATCCAAAAAATTATCCATCTGTTTTTTTTCATCTAACCTTTGTTTTTTGATCTCTGCGTGTTCCTTTTTGAAATCTCCAACATATTTTGAACCTACCTTAATCATGTTGTCAAATGCTGTTCCTCGTTTCTTGTCTTTTCTTCTTCTTCCAACATATGCAAAGAACTGACCTGCTGAAACCAATAATGCTGCGACAACTACAAAGAACATCCAGTTGATAGATGCGCTAAGAGCTTGTGTATTGCTGTTGATTGCATTTTTGATTAATGGCATTTCTTCAAATGCTCGTTCAGCTTGTTCGCCAATGATTTCTGTTCTTGATGGAATACTTGGAGCTTTTGCAGTTTTTACATTGAACTGACTACACCAAAATATTCCTTCATACGAAACTACTTGTGAAAATGATGGATTGTTTTGTGACCAAATTTCAATGAATACTGCACGAAGTTTATCAGAATCATGGTTTACTTCAAAATTTATTTGAAAATCATCAATTGCATTTGAAGCAAAGATCATGAGTTGAGGAGATGTGTGAGTATTTGGAATAGAACTTCCTCGTTGCTCGAAATTTACATTATTCACTCTTGAAAATTGGTGATAGATTTTGATTTCAAATGGAATGTATGCTTTATCAGCTTTGATGTCAAACTTTGAACATTTTGGCGGATCTTGGATCTGTGTTGGATTAATTTCAAACTGACCAACTTGTGCATCGGCAGTTGGTAAGAAGAAAATTATTATTACAAGAATAAATCCAAAAGCAATGAGAGTTAAATGATCTTTATTCTTCATCAACAACTCCTCTTGGATTTTGAAGATAGCCCTTATCACGAAGTTCCTTTGCATCCTTTTTGAGTTGTTCTATAAACTCATGTTTTGTATCAGGATTTTTCTTTGCTTCATCCCATTCGGCTGCCAATCTTTTTGATGCAATCGTAATGAATGAACTAACATAGGGAAAAGGAAAATCCTCATCAGTAGAAACGTGCTTTACCCAAGTGATGAAACTCTTTATCACTTTGATAGGTCGCTTTACGGGCTTATCTTCCAACCGTAATCACCTTCATGGCATCAACTACTGGCATCAACCTGGCATCAACTACTGGCACAGGTAACAAAGTATACTTGTAATACTTAGTTACCTTTGGTTAAGGAATCTTGATAATTTACTCTTAGAACTTTATTGTTTTTTCTTTATTTCTTCTAGTAGCATAAGTCTTATCAGAAATTTCTCGTATGCCTTGAATCCCAAGTATGAGAATTATAACGATGAAATAGTAAGTGATTATTTGATTTATTGTAGGATCTGTATAGTCGTAGTTTGTTCCTAAGACAAAAATGATTAATCCTATTCCTGCAAGAACCGCTAGAAAAGCTATTGCCGTTCCAATATGTAGTGATTTGAAAAATCCTTTTTTGCCTCCTTTTGCTGCATCATATTCTAACACAGATGCTAAAACTGCTACTGATAAAGCCAAGAGATATGCAAATTGTGTAACATCGAAAGTAAATGCTGGAAGGATGTCAAAAGTTTGTAATCGCCAAAATAACGGAATGATTAGAACTAAAGGTAGTAATTTGGCTATTAGGGTGGATCTAAGCAATTGTCTTCTTGCGGAACTAACCATCTCTCCTCACCATAAAATAGTCAACCCAATGTTTCTGAAACAATTTCCCTCTTTGCTCTATCCATTGATGCCTGTGGTGAAAATCCCTGTTCGATCTCCAAGTCCAATGCTCTCCTTCTAATTTTATCTTCAATTGTTTGTTCTCTGCTAAACTTTAATGGATCTACGCCTCCAGATATTGATAGTGATACAGGTTCTTCTGGAACAGGAACAGAAGCTCCTGTTGCATCAAGTTGCTTCTGAAGTAAATCTGCTCTTTCATCACGAAGATTGCCTAACGTGACTATTTTTTTCTGAACACTTTCTAACTTCTTTTGCTTTTCTTCTTGTTTGTCAAGCATCCTTCTAATCGCAACATCATCTAATTTTGATTCAGCCCTCTTTTTTGTGGTAGTTCCTAAAATAGCAACTTCACTTGCAGATAAATTCGGTGGTAACTTTGCTATTACTTCTTTTGATAGTTTCCTTTCTTTTGCTGGTATTCTTTCCCCTCTAGCTTCTTCCCTTTCTCTTTGTTTTTTAAGAATGATTTCTCTATCTTCATCTAATAGTTTTTTATCAAGTTTTTTCTTTGGTTGTAAAATAGCATCATCAGGAATTCCAGCAGGGATAACTCTCTTTGCTTCTAAAATTTTTCTTGCTTCACTATGATCAATACCCATTGTTGCAGAGATTTTCCGAATCATATCAATTGCTCTAACTCCTTCTCCTGATTCGATCTTACGTCTTTCTTCTCTATCAAATTGTGCGTTATCAATCTGAACTGCTTTGACTAGTTTTGGTTTTGTTGGTTTTACAAATGCTTTTGTTGGAACTTTGTAAATTTTTGTAATTGCAGTATCTATTGCTTTGTTGTAATCTTTTTCTCCCCCTGATTGCGCTGATCTGATTTCATCATTTAGACTTGTGATGGCTTTTTTGTTTAGTTGATTACTAGAAATTCCACGATTCTCTGTCCTTGCAAAGATGGCTGCCAGTTGATCGTTTGAAAGATTTCTTCCTCTACCATCAAAGTAAGTCATTATCGTACTCCTGCCTCTCTTTGCATCCTAGCAAGATCAGCTTGTGTAAGACCTGGTGGTTTCTTTTCTACCTTGAATGGTTCTCCCAATGTTGACATTCCCCTACCAAACTCTCTTTTTTTTTCTTTTTGTTTAAACTGTCTAACAATCTCTGCTTGTCGCATATGAAGTGCTGCAACTTCTTTTTGTGTATATTTTCTACTACTCATCTTGGTTTCACCTTATCCAATACAAAATAGACATCACTTGGAGCTGTAAATGCAAGTTCTATTGGAGATGCTTTTCCTTTCTTTGATGCTAATCTGTGTAAAATTTCTATTGCTTCTGCTCTTTCTTCTGGCTTTAAACGTAAAACTTCGGCTTGAACTACTGGATCATCTGATTTTCCGCCTTCTAGTGCAACGACTAACTCCATTGCTCTTTCCTTCTTTGCATTTTCAAATTGAATAAATGCTTCTTGTTGTGTAGTTTGAGTTTGTGATACTCCTGTCATTTTTAGTAGTGTTTCTTTTTGTCTTTCAGAAGCTTGTGCTGATGGATCTTTTGGACCACGTTTGAATTTTCTGAACTCCTTTCCAGTTTTTTTAGATACTACAAACGGACTTGGTAGAAGCTGGTCACGAACCTCTTGTGTAAGTTTCTCTCTTTTACCACCTGGAATTACAATTTCTTTTTCTTTGAAGAATTCTTCTCTTGGTGAACCTGCTGGAGTGAAAACTTTCTCTGTTTGCGTAAACTCTTTCTTTTCTTCAAACGGTTGTATTCCTTGACTTCTCAACAATGCTTCTCTGTTTGCAATATCCTGTGAGGAAATTCCGTGAGCAACTTCTTCTTTTGAAAACATGGCTGCGAGTTGTCTTAGTCTAACTTTTTGATTGACTCTTGAGATTGCCATTAGATATCTCCATGACCTAGAACTAATTGATCTTTGAATTCTGTTGGCAAGTCATTGTAATTTCTTTCTATCAACGGTGTCATTGTTCCACGAATTCCTGCTGTTTGACCAAAACCTGCTTTAGTCAATAATGCTTGGCGTTGGCTAGGACTTCCACTATTCCATTTCTTTGCGTGCATTGCTCGAATTTGTTTATTTGTTAAAGCCATTAGCAAAAAAAAATTAGAGAATCGGTTTCTTCTTACCGACAATCCTGAATACAGTGATTCCCGTTTTACTGCTTTTTCCTTTGATAGCCCACTGTTTACGGTTGGCTTTACCAATCTGGACAGCGTGAGGATCAACAATGTTGACCTTCTGTTTTGCTTTTACATCATAAGCAGTAAGCCCTGTATGCCCCTTGGCATGAATCGCTGCGTTTTGAGCTTTTGATCTTTTAGCCATTATTATCACTCTAAAATGGATTATTTCCTCCTCTCGCCTAAAATTATATCAGGCTTTTCGTTCTTTGGACCGTTTCTTGCAACTAGTTGTTCTCCGCCTCTAACTTTTCTTGCAATCAAAAATGCTGTATCTTTAGTTGGTCGATCAAAATCTTCTTCTCCTTTCTTTATTCCTGCTAAATCTTTTTTTGGTAATGCAATTGCATATCTTTTTGCTCCAACTTTATATTTTGATTTTTCAAGTTCCCTACCACTTTTTACTGCTGCTGAATGGAAGGCATCAGATTGTGTCATTGGTTTATCTTTGAAAAATATTTCTACCTTAATTTTGTTGTTCTTTGGGTTTTTTTGAAGAACTGAAACTGGAATATAGTTTTTGGGATTTTTAGCGTGAATAGCTTTTAGTTGTTGTTTAGATCGTTTCTTAGCCATTATTTTCCCTCCAACCTGTCTTTAAATAATGAAATGCCTGATAATAAAGTCACATAGCCTTCAACTTTTGGGTGATCGAGCTCAACAAAGTGACCTGGTTTTTCTTTTGGAACTTTATCCAAGCCAGGATAGTAATTAGAAAACCAATCATTTTGTTCTTTCATTGTTTGGAACTCAAACCATTCTTGACCGTTTTGGAATTTTACCTCGACAGTATCTTTTCCTTCAAATTTTCCTGTTTCAGCAGAGATTACTTCTGATCCTGCAACCTTTTCCCATTCGTTAATTTCTTTTTCTGTGAGCATTGAACGGATGTCACCTTTAGGAATTCTGATCTTTGGTTTCTTTGGTGGTCTTTTGATTGTAGCTTGTTTTGTATTTGATTTGATAGAACGTGAAGATACTCCACTCGAACCATTCTTTGCGTGGATTGCCCTTAGTTGTTCTCTAGTTAATGCCATCTATCTCACCATACTATCCTGAAGTTCTCCGATCTCCCTTCTTTGACCTTCTGTAAATTTTCGATTCTTCTTTACAGTTCCCATCTTTGCATCAATCATTAATTGTATTTTCCTCTGTGATTCCATATGGCGTAGAATTCTGTCAAGGTCTTTTGCTGTTGAGATTGTTCCAGTTGATTCTCCTTTCCTCCTTACAATTACTTCGTCAGTTCCCTTGATTCGTTCTACATCAAATTTTCCTCTTGGATCGTTTTTGCTCATCTTCATTGGTAAAGTTCCTCCTGCTTGTCCTTTACCTTCTATGAAAATTTTTTGACCGTTTACAGTTATGAATGGCATTATCTTTTAGACACTATCTCCAGTTTTCCTTTTTTGAATTCCAAGTCGCCTTCTTTTTTGATAAGTTTCTCTCGTTGCTTTTCTAAAACAATTGAAACCTTATCATCTCGCTGCTCCCCACTTGGTAGATCAGAAACATCTCCTTTCTCAATTGCTACGGACCGGCTCGAAGTCACTATTACAGCCTGTTCTTGTGGGCTAAGTTGATTTCGATTATTTCTTTTCAATTGATCTTCGATTACAAAACGATTTTCACGAACAATTTTTATCTGCTGTTTAATTCCGCCAACTCTTTCTTTTGCGTGAATAGCTCTTATCTGTTCTCTTGTCTTTGGTTTTTTTGAAAAAAATCCTGTCATAATGGTTTCCCCTGAACTACTGGATAACCAATTGTTTTTCCATTTCTTTTTCTATTATTCCAATCAATAATGAAATCATCAACAGCTTGTCCGTAGTGTTGTGATCTAACAATTGTTTCTGAACCTGGAACTCTTTCACTACCTTCTGGATGTTTTACAACCCAAAGTTTGAAATTTTTCTTTGGATAGGTTGATAATGGATTGTCTTGATTCGTAGTAATGTCCAAAACATCTCGATCAATTTTTGGTGTAACTATATCTCTTGTAGCTAAAACTTCGGCAGGTGTTTTTACTGTTTTTGCTTTTTTCTTTGCTTCAATTGCAGCCACCTGATCAGAACGGATTTTGGCTATGACAAGTCACCTTGCCAATTCTTTTTTCAAAGTTTGTGCTTTGGCTTCTTCTGCCTTTACTAATGCTTTATTGAGAACTAGTTCTGATGAACCTTGTTGTTTTGCTTTTTCAATTTCAAGTTGTTCCTTGATTCTTTCCTTGAAAATATCATCTGAAAACTTTGCAACGCCAGGTTGTCTAGCGAATTCTCCACCGCCTCTCTTTCTCATCTCCACTAATTTTTGCGGACTAACAAATGTTACACCATGCTGTGATCTTACTTCATCTCTTGCAATGTTTTGAGCTTGTTGGAATGTATCTGCTCTTTTTATTTTATCTAGGTTTGCAACTTCAGGACCATAAATGTCACTGATCTCTCTTTGTATTCCTTCTTTTTTATTTTTTACAAAAATTCTTCTGCCATCTTTGAGAGTTATGAAAGCCATTATTTCTTTTTCTTTTCCCTTCCCATTATTTTATGCCAAGCAACTGCAATCATATCTTCCATTGCAACTCCTAATTGTTTACAAACATGATCCATATGGTTTACAGCTAACTCTGCATTGAGTGTAGGATTTTTATTATTTTGTTTGACAAGCATATTGCCAATTTCTTTTCCGAAATCATCATTGATCATCTTGACCAATCTTCTTCCTTGAACTCCCAAGTTGTTTGTTTTTTCAAAGCTCCAATGTTCTGCCATTCCTTTCTTTGAAATAATTTCAAGAACTTTCTTTGTCATTTTATCTTCGCCATCTCTGCCATCGATAAGACTTGATACCTGTTCTTTTCGTTGTTTGTTAATTTCCTTGCACATTTTCTTTGCTGTATCTACTCGTAGAACTCTTTTCTTTTCTTCATAGGCATATGCAATCAAAGCTTCTGGCGTAATCTCTTGTAAGTAACCGCACTTGTATAGATCAGATAACAAACCAACTTCGCTTCTTGTAATTCCATGTGGTGTTCCAATTCTAATGTGATGTGTTGAAATGATTGGTGAGTGAGTTCCTAAATCTTTTGAGTGGAAAATTTTTGCTTCATCCTCATTAACAATTAGTGGATGAATACCTTTCTTGATCATTTCGTTTTCAAATTTAATATCTTTGAATGATCTTTCAGTTAACTCCATCAAATGTTTAGAACCTTCAAAAAATAAATTTAAAAATTGTTTTTCATTATATTTTTCTTTCATCAAAAAATAATCTTCTTCTGTCATTTCTCTATCTGCATATATTTTTGCATCCTGATACATTTCCATTGTTGAAATTTGTTGGCTTTGTGAATTTTTATTCAAAGCTCTATCCATTAAATCCACTGGATTTTCAATACCTCTAAGGACTTCTTCCTGACGTTGCAACCTATTCCCACGCTGAACTATGGTTTATCAACTGACAAATGTCAACAAAGTTAGCAAAATGATTAAAAAAAATAAATGAAATTGGGTATACCTTGTTACCCTAATTTGCCGTTCCTACACAGGCTTAGAATTCGCCTGATGCTTGAAATAGGAACTTGTTTGTCGAGTGATTCATAAATTTCCCAATGTAACTTCTTAGATTCGCCTCTAAGACCTACAATGGTTTCAAAGAGCTCTACAACAATTCCAGTGGCAGTTGGATCGTCACCCCTAATTGTGCGTATCATTCGGTTAATGTATCTGACATTTTTTTCAGTAATCGGATCTTCGCCAAGTTCAATGTTAATCTGATCTTTCATGTGCTTTCTATCAAGCTCTTTTTCCAGTTCTTCTAATCGTATTTTGATTTGGCTAGCCTTTTGGTCTTTCGTCATTTTTACAAATTTGCTTACATTTATCGTTTGCAAGGGATAGGAGTAACTACCTCGTTTTGTTGAAACCAATTCTTGCATTGTATCTATTGTAAAAGTCGTAGTTTTTTAATCCTTCTGAAACTAGATATCTTACTGCATTAGAGAGATTTTGGTTAGTTCCTGTTTCAGTAATCATATTGGAAACTACTCCCATGATTTGTTTGAACTGCTGATCGTCAAAATAGATGTAAGCTTTGTTGTGGAATTTGCTCAATTCCATATCTTAAAAAAAATAGTAATTAAGTTGGTTGGTTGCATCAATGACTTTTTCAAGAAGAAAAGGCGATGTGGATTTCATCAATTTAAGAATGAACTGACCTTTGAAATTGAATCCCTTAACCACATTCTAGCAACCAACCAAATTATGACTAGATTGACTAAATTTAAAGAGTTTCTCCCCTCAAAAAACCTGGCTACATCCGAGGGGAGAGTTTATGGCTGCTTTCAATTGTCAAGATCGAATCGAACTGCCACTAGTCTTACAGAGTAAAATGACTATATCTTGTTCTGTCAATATTTTCTAAGTATTGGAGTATGGCATCCACTGATTGTAATTTTGTGCCAAAACAACAGTGGTTGATGCCATGCCACACTCTATAATAAAATGATCGATTTTTTGATCAATTTTTTTCAACTCTAACGTTGCAGTTGTAAAATAATTATCTTTTTAGATCATTCTTGTTTTTAATCCTTGTTGATGCAAGTAGTTCGCCAAAAAAGGAAAAAACAATTTAGAACAAATAAACAAGCTCTTGATTATGTTGGCGGATTTTCAAGACCAACAAAGATTCCCACATACTGCTACTCTATTCCTGCTACTAGATGTATTACTGGATCTACTTTGGTAAATGTGAAAGGTTCTACCTGTGAGAGTTGTTATGCCATGAAAGGTTGGCATTATAGCAATCAAGTTGCTCCTGCTGAAGAACGCAGATTCCAATCACTGAAGAAAGCATACTGGACAGATGCTATGGTCTATCTGATTAGATCGCTAAAACTTGCATATTTCAGATGGCATGATTCTGGAGATATTCAAGGACTTTGGCATTTGCAGAAAATTTTTGAGGTTTGTTATAGAACTCCTGATACTAAGCATTGGCTTCCAACAAGAGAATGGGATATGATTAAAAACTTTCGTGAGTTGGGAATTCCAAAACCAAACAACTTGAAAATTATTTTATCTGCTCACATGATTGATCGTGCTGGTCCAGAAGAACTTGCAAGGGATCTGAATGTTCAAGTTTCAACAGTTGTTACAAAAAATCCTACTTGCCAAGCTCATACAAAAACTGTTGAAGTGCAAAATGGTCGGCATAATATTACGCATGGCTACTGTGGATCTTGTAGAGATTGTTGGAATGAAGATGTCTTTCTTGTCAGTTATATCAAACACTAAGAATGAAATTGAAGTGATCGCAACCTCAAAGCAAGTTGGCTAGAGATTGGGTAAGGGATTCAGGACCACAGTTTACTTCCATTTCTTGTGACGACCTTGATGAAATCCATCCGAAGTTTGTTTAAGTACGAGTTCTTCATTTGATGCCAACTTGTAAAATTTTTCCCCTCGAATGAGGCTCGACTACTGAATACAGTTTCCTCAAACAAGGGGATTGCAAGGTCGAGAGTTAATGTAGTATTATGAGGTTTTTGCTTGCAATCATTTTTGTTACTTGATTGTTCTTTTAATGAATTATGGATTGGGTGATCTAGTTTTTGAACAGTGGAGGGATAGGGGAGTTCTTTGAGGCGAGGTTTCCTGCAATAAACTTCCCTCCACAGTTGGCTACCCAACGATATTTCTCGGATTTAAGGCACGGAACTCAATATTTTCTAATAACTTGGTATAATTTTGATCGTGTTTTGCCTGGTTTAGCCTCAAGTGTGGAATGTGTATGAGGATTTTCAAGGTATAATAATTAGTTTTATGCTAGATTTCGAGTTGGCTGGAGGTTTTTTTGAAATATCCATTTGCCCAATTAACTTTCTAGCTTCTCAATGTCCAATTGTGGATATAGAAAGAGTGAATGAAGCATTTCATGTCGAGAGCTTTCAGCCAATATATTGTTCGGAAAAAACG
>SDBS01000687.1_pt1 | contig 33568 bp, 36 predicted proteins | sample 2277091 | NCBI WGS metagenome assembly SDBS01 (sample SAMN10404972, study PRJNA504765) | marine sediment metagenome | isolation source: marine sediment core GS10_PC15, 163 cmbsf | place: Arctic Ocean: Southern Knipovich Ridge | collected 2010 | reverse complement strand
GCTCTGGGTCCTGGGGTATCCGCACAACCCTTCCACCGCTCTTGCCGATCGCGACTTGATCACGGAAGTGGTTCGGCTAAGCCGAAAGCGGGACATTTTGGTCGTATTTGACGGGACTTTCTCGCTGCTGGCCAATGATCGGGCCAACGATGCCGAATACTTGGCCAATGCGCGCGCTTGCGCCACCGGGGTCGAGATTATTTCATTCGATCATAATTTCGGCCTGGGGCATTTACATCTGGCGGCGGTGATCGGCAACCGGGAAGCCATCGCCGGCATTGCCTTTCTTGCCGCCAGCGCCGGGCTGTTGCCGAATAGCGGGGTCCTGGGGATCGGTAGTTGGGCGCTACAGAATGCCAAACGGCTTCTGGAACATCGGCGGGACCGGTTTGCTGAAGCGCGAACCATTCTCACCGCGGCGCTGGATCAACTCGGCTGGGAGGCACGGGGATCCGATGGGTTGCCTTTTTGTTGGTTGACGCTGCCGCGCCGGTTTTCCTCACTGGGTTTTGCCCGCCGCTTATTACGCCGCACGGGCTTGAAAATCGCGCCGGGGACCATATTCGGCGAACAAGGCGAAGGGTATGCCCGTGTCTCACTGCTAACCGACCCCGCGAAAATGAAAAAAGTGGCGTCGAGATTGGTCGAGTTCGGCAATCGCTGGAAAAAACGCCGCCGCCGGACCGGTGGCAGTGAATAGCCCCTCTAATCCCGCGGCCGAATCATCAAGGCGCTCGATTCCAGCATGCGAGGGAACTTGCCTTCCGCCCCCCGTATGGCTACCTTAAGCGTGGTGAGGAGAGAACAGAATAAATGGGGATTATACGATTACATAACATGATGTTCTACAGTTACCACGGGGCGTCGCGCGCCGAGCGGGAAACCGGGAGACGATACGAGGTCGATGTGGAAATATATGCCGATTTGGCGCGCGCCGCCGATTCCGACCGCCTGACCGATACCATCAATTATACTCGTGTTTACGATACAGTGGCCGAGATTATGCTTAAACACAAATTTAACCTCCTGGAAACGATTGCCGCGAGAATAACCCGGGATATCAAAGAAGGCTACGAAGTTGACCGGGTGGTTGTCCGGGTACGAAAAAAGATCCCGCCGATCCCGGGAAACCTCGACTATATCGAAGTGGAATTCGATTCGCAGGCCGATGTCGCTTGAACCATTAAAAAAACCACCGGAACTTAACCGCCCCGTCACGGCATTTGTCGGGCTGGGGTCGAACCTCGGCGACAAGCCCGCGATGTTTCACAAAGCATTACAAAAGATGGACCAGCTTCCAGGAACGGCGGTGGTCGCGCTTTCTCCCCTGTATTACTCTGATCCGATTGATGTTGATGGCGGGGAGTTTTTAAACGGCGTCGCCGGCCTGCAGACGACGCTCTCCCCCTTTGAGTTGTGGAAGTCCCTCGAGGAGATTGAATTGTCCCTGGGCCGGACCGCCAAGGGAGAAAAACGGCAGCGGACGATTGACCTGGATATCCTTTTGCATGGGGGTAATGTCGTTGATTCGTCTTTTCTGTCGATTCCGCATCCCCGGATGGCCGAGCGGACGTTTGTCCTGCGTCCGTTAACCGATCTTTCGCCCGAAACCGTAGTACCACCGAAAAATATAACCGTCGCCCGACTCTGGGAGCGACTGCTTGATAAAGATGGTCTGCGCCCGGCAACCGACATAAAAATCGCCGAACTCTTTACCCCTGAACTAATTGATGAAGGTCACCGATGAAAAATCCCGATTTTGGACATATCGCGATCGAGGGACTGCCGGGGTCCGAACATAATAACCTGGCTCTATTGATTGCCGAGAATTTTGAATATCATCCGGAACTGGAATCGAACTGGTTTGACCCACTGGCTACGGACGGGATGCACGAGAGTCCGCTTTCGGAGCACTTGCGGCGGTTGGTCTGGCGTTTCGAACACCAGAAATCACTGATAAAAACCGACATGTTTCGCCAGCGAATCGTTACCGACTATATCTTCGATACCCACCGCCTGTGGGGCGAGGCGATCTTAGAAAATACCGAGCGGGTGTTGTACAAGCATATCGCCGAAATTGTGGCCCCGCCGGAGGTAGCACCCGACCTGGTGGTTTACCTGCAATGTGAGCCGGCCATGTTGGATCGGGCGTTGCGCCGAAAAAACCGGCCCATCGCCCCGGAGTGGCTGACCGCTCTGGCCGATGGATATAACCGGTTTTTCTTCGAATATGAGAAATCGCCGACCCTGGTCGTGCGGGTCGACCCGAACACCCTGTGGGATTCCACGGCACAGGTTGAGGAATTGCTGGGCCGAATCGCCGCCCACAAATCGGGAAAGCAATATATCATGTCACGGGATGCCGAGTTGTTGGGAGATTAACATCCCCCACCTGACCAACGTACAGGATATAGTTAAAAGGCGAGCCCGTTTTCGGGCATCGAAACGAAAAAGAATGAGTGTGCACAGCAAACCCGCCTCGGTGAAGCCGGTGGCCGCGCCGGACCTGGCCCGACTTAAGAAAAAAGGCCGGGTAATTACCATGCTGACCGCCTATGATTTTTTCACCGCACGGCTTTTGGATGAAATCGGTATCGACGGTATCCTGGTGGGCGATTCGGCGAACATGGTGTTTTATGGCGAGAAATCGACGCTGTCGATTACGCTGGACCAGATGATCTATCACACGCAGGCGGTCTCCCGGGCGGTCAAACGCGCCCTGGTTATCGGCGATATGCCGTTTATGTCGTACCAGGCCTCGGCGGAAGATGCGATCCGCAACGCGGGGCGGATGATCAAGGAGGGCCGCGCCGGAGCGGTGAAACTGGAGGGTGGCGAACATATCGCCCCCACCATCGCCCGCCTAGTCGAGATCGGCATTCCGGTCATGGCACACATCGGGCTGGTCCCGCAGTCGATTCATCAGTTAGGCGCTTTTAAAGTCCAGGGCCGCGATGATCCATCGGTCGAGTATCTGAAACGTTCCGCGCGCACACTCGAGGATGCCGGTTGTTTTGCGATGGTCCTGGAAATGATACCGGCCGATCTTGCGGGGGAAATCTCGCGCGAGTTGACTATCCCGACTATCGGTATCGGCGCGGGCCCGCAGTGTGACGGGCAGATTCTGGTCACCAACGACTTACTGGGATTGTTCGAGGATTTCCAGCCGAAGTTCGTCCGCCGCTACGCGCATCTCGCCCAGGAGGCGCGGACCGCCTGCAGGAGCTGGCTGGAAGACGTGAAAAACCGCGATTATCCCGCCGAAAATGAAAGTTTCCACTAAGGTCTCGGCAAACAGGCAAATGTCTGTACCCAACTCACCGGACCCCGAGCGGCATTCGCCCGAATCATAAAACCTGCAAACTGGCAACCCGTATCGTGCGTTACATGTATATATGGGACTAATAATGTAATGAATTTGCGTTATTTCTTTGCAGTTGATAAAGGAGGAAAGAGTGCCCACGGTTAAGGACCTGCTAGACAAGAAAGGTACCGGAGTCGCCTCAATGAAGAAAAACGGCAGCGTACTGGAAGCGGCAAAAAAAATGAACGATCAGCGTATCGGTTCGCTGGTTATTGTCGAAGGCGATAATGTAGTGGGTATCTTCACCGAACGCGATATCCTGACCCGGGTAGTGGCCACGGGTGGTGATCCGGAGAAAATACTGGTGGGTGAGGTCATGACCTCACCGATTGCCTGTTGCCGGCGCGATACTACTCTTGAGGAATGCCGGGCGGTCATGACGAAAAAGCATATTCGACATCTCCCCGTCGTCGAGGATAACAAACTGCTGGGAATTATTACCAGTGGTGATATCGTGGCCCAGAAAATCGACGCTCATGAAGAAACAATTCGGTATTTGAACGAATATATCTATGGACCGTACTAAGCAAGCGGAGTCCGGACCTGATGGCCACTGCTGAACTGCTTTAATTAATCATGCGGCCCGGTCGGGGGAATCAGCGCCGGCAATGGCCTTTTCTATCATCCGCCCCACGGTAGTCCACTTTAGTTGTCCGGAGTGGAAATCATACTCGGTAACCGGGCTTTCATCATTTTGCAGCGCTTCGACGGCACGGCGGCTGGATTTAGCGTCAATCGCCAGCAGGGCGCTTGCGGCCAGGCCGCGAATTGTTGGGTCGGGATCAGCCAGCGAGTCGATCAACATTTCGGCGCCTTCGGTAAATGCATCAGGCCGAACCTTTGCCAGGCGGGCCACCGCCCAGTGGGCGCCACGTTCGAACGGTTCCTCGTGCAAAAACGAAAGTAGTCGCAGGGTATATTCGTGGGCCAGGTCGGGGGCTTGAGCCAGGATTTCCCCGATGGCCTCCGGAGCATTCCAGATTACACTTCCCGACTCGTCATTCATCGACCAAAACAAGCGGCGCAGATAGTCCCGGACGATTTCCGGATCGTCCAGGGCTTTGGCGCCCATCAGCTTGCCTAATGCCTCAATCGCCCGCCAGCTCAGCAGCTCGTCGTTGACGAATAAAAGCGAGACCAAAACCGCCGCCGGGCTGCCGTCTTCGGCCATCCAGGTGGAAAAACCGTCCAGATCGCGGTTGGCGAGGAGTTCAAGGACCCGTTGCTTGCGCGCCACGCGTTTCGATCGTCGAATGAATCGGGGTCGATCATTCATTATTAATCACCAATGCTATCCCAAAGCAACGTCGAGCACCATCATGACCACAAACCCCAGCATCGCCCCGGCAGTTGCGGGGTGGGTGTTGCCGCTACGCTGGGCCTCGGGGATAACTTCCTCGACCACAACGAAGATCATCGCCCCGGCGGCAAAGGCCAGCGCATACGGCAAAACCGGTTTCGCGATCAACAGCGCCAATACACCGATTACTCCGGCGATTGGCTCGACAAACCCGGAGAGTTGTCCATACCAGAAACTTTTTAGGCGGGATAAGCCCTCCCGGCGAAGAGGGACCGATACCGCCGTGCCTTCGGGGAAGTTCTGAATTCCGATTCCGATAGCCAGTGCAATTGCTGCACCGAGGGACGCTGAGGGGTCACCGGTAGCAACCGCGCCAAACGCCACACCAACCGCGAGCCCCTCAGGAATATTGTGCAGGGTAATCGCCAAAACCAGAAGCACACTGCGATGCCAGGAGGTCTTGATCCCCTCGGCGTCTTCGGTGGGGTAACCCAAGTGCAGATGGGGCAGCACCTTATCAATCAAGCGTAAGAACACGCCACCCAGGAGAAAACCAACTGCCGCCGGCACCCAGGCCGGCAGCGCCTTCCCCTCCGACATTTCAATTGCCGGCGCCAACAAAGACCAATAGCTGGCGGCAATCATTACGCCGGCGGCAAACCCCAGCATGAGATCGAGCATACGACGGCTGATATCTTTAGCCAAAAATACAACCGCCGCACCGAGTCCGGTCATGCCCCAGGTAAACCCCGTGGCCAGCAACACCTGAATTATCGGATGGAGATCTGCCATACAATTGGCTTCCCCACTGCCCGTATATTTTCCCTAACCGGGGCACGAGCGGTTTTTTTCAGTCAGTCTCTTGCCCGGCAGCGGAGCGGACGCCTAATACTCTTCAAGATTACTCCACTCCGCGTTTTCCAGCCATTGTTGTGGACGGTTGAGAAACTGAACCATATTATCCACCGCGATCCAGTGTCTGTGTTCTTCATCAGCAATGCGACTGAGGATACGCTTCTGGCCTTCGTTATCAATCGCGTCGGCCTGGTCGCGGTAGAAGGTCTCTGACTTCTTTTCGATCCCCCGTGCTTCTTCCCAGAGTTTCACGTCGTTGGTGCGCAACGGCAACTCTTTCCCTTCCGCTTTCATGGACTCAAACACATTCTTGACCGAAGAGAGTACCGTCGTTTTCTCATCGTCCTTGTATTCGGCAGGTAGATCATCTCTCAAGGCCTTGAAGATATTATAATGTTTGAGTTCATCTTCGGCCAATTCGATCAGTATGCGTTTTAGCCCCGGATCGCCCGTTTTTTCGGCGTGCCGCAAGTAAAATGATCTACCGTCCTCTTCCATCTTCATTGCAAACGCAAAAATGTCCATCATATCCTCCGGATCGCTCTTTTCTGCCTGGATGGTACCGGGGCATCAGCAACTAGCCGCATATTCCTATCAGTTTACCAGTTTTCAGCCAGCAATTCAAAGTGTGCTCGCGGGTGCGCACAGGCCGGGCAGACTTCCGGCGCCTCATTCCCTTCGTGGAGATATCCGCAATTGCGGCACCGCCAGACAACTTTCTTATCCTTTTTGAAAACCGTGTTCTTCTCTATATTGGCCAGCAAGCCCAGGTAGCGTTTTTCATGTTGCTTTTCGGCGACGGCAATGGCCTCGAACGTCCGGGCGATGGTCTTAAATCCTTCCTCGGCGGCGATTTTGGCAAATTCCGGGTACATGCTTTCCCATTCGTGATGTTCACCGGCCGCGGAGGCCTTAAGGTTTTCAGCCGTGGTGCCGATTTTGCCTGCCGGGAACGCCGCCTGGATTTCCACGTCACCGCCCTCGAGGAACTTGAACAATCGCTTGGCGTGTTCCTTTTCCTGGTTGGCGGTTTCCTCAAAGATATGAGATATCTGAATGAAACCCTCTTTTTTCGCCTTGCTCGCGAAATACGTGTAACGGTTCCGCGCCTGGGACTCCCCGGCAAATGCGGTGAGCAGGTTTTTTTCCGTCCTGCTTCCCTGCAAAGTACCCATTGCAAACCTCCTTTGGCTTGATCCCGACTCTATTCACTTGATGCATATCTATCTGGTCAATATTGGTCAATAACCCTCTTCAGTGACAACTATTTTTCCTTTAAAAACCTTGTAGATGTAGGCCGTATAGGCCACGACCACCGGCATGCCGATCGAGGCAATAACCAACATAACCGTCAGCGTGCGCGGAGTGGACGAGGCGTTGTAAATCGTCAAACTGTGGGCCAGATCAATACTCGACGGCAGCATTCGCGGGAAAAGACTTACTCCCGCCAGGCCGATCATCGCTATGATCGTGGCTGATGTGGCCATGAATGCCCGGAAATACTTCGTGGCCCGCACGGCTATGGGGGTGTAAACAATTCCGCCCAGCAACAGGATAAAAAACACCCAGAACAGCGGGTTGGAGAGGACCCCGTCAAACAGGAACGGCGAAACAAAATAAGTCGCCAGGGTCGCCAGGGAATAGAGAACCACCAGAGCCATCCAGGCCCCGGTACACCATTTAGCCATCCGCCGTTGCTGATCACCCTTAGACTTTACCGCCATGTACGCAGCACCGTGCATGATGAACATGGTCAAACTGAGCAAGCCGATTAAAATCGCGTAGGGGTTCAAAATATCCAGGAAGGAAATATGCAACGAACCATCGGCAGCGACGGGCATGCCACGGAGCACATTCCCAACCGCGGCGCCAAAGAGAATGGCGGGAAGCAAACTACCCAGTCCAAAAGACCAATCCCAAATTTTCCGCCAACCGGGATTGTCAACCTGCCCACGAAATTCCAACGAAACCGCGCGAAAGATCAACGCAAATAGCAAGAGCATAAATGCCAGATAGAAACCGCTGAACGCCGTGGCGTAAACTATCGGAAATGCGGCAAACAGCGCCGCGCCGCCGGTTACGAGCCACACTTCATTGCCGTCCCACACCGGGCCGATCGCGTTCATGTTGATTCGTCGTTCCCGATCGTTCCGGGCGAAAAGATGAAGAACACCCACGCCGAGATCGAAACCATCAAGGATGGCATAACCGGTGATCAGTATGGCAATCAGGAAAAACCATACAGTATTCAGATCCATCAGGCCCTCCCTTCTCCGGCTGGTAGTGTCTCGGGACCGCGCTTAACCATTCGGGCCAGAGTGAAAATATACAATGCGCCCAAAACCAGGTAAATCAACCCAAACATAATGATCGAAAAGAGGATTTCTCCGCCGGTGATGTTCGTGGAAAATGAATCCGCAGTCTTCAAAATTCGATACACGACCCACGGCTGGCGCCCGACCTCCGCCACAATCCAACCCAGTTGGCACGCCAGCAGCGGCAGGGGGATCGCCCATAACAACGCTTTCAAATACCACCGGGTATCGTATAGTTTTTTCCTCATCAGCAGGAAAACGCCGAGCGTGGTCATAGCAATAAAGAACGAGCCCAGCGCCACCATGGTATGAAAGGAGATAAAAGTCAGGACAAACGGCGGCGTGGGATGGCCGGCGGCGCGCAGGTCCATGATTCCCGGAACAAACGTATCGACATTACCATCGACCAGCAAACTAAGCAATCCTGGGACCTCGATGGCGGCGCTCAATGCCGGTGGTTCCTCGGAGGGGATGCCGAAAATAACGATTGGGGCATTTGACTGACCGTGAATCAGCCCTTCAATTGTGGCAAGTTTCTCCGGCTGAGTCCGGGCTACTTGTTCGGCATGGAAATGGCCGGAAGGGAATAATTCCATTACTGAAAAAACCAGTCCGAAAATCAGGGCGAGCTTCAATGTTTTTCGGGCTGCTTCTCCGCCCTTTTTCTTCAACACCAGGTACGCAGAAAGTCCGGCCATAAAAAGTGCGCCGGCGATCAAACTGGCGATGACAGTGTGAAAGAAGCGGTGGAACGTGGACGGGTTAAATATCACCGCCCAGAAACTAACCATTTCCGCGCGGCCGTTTTGTATCACAAACCCGGCGGGGGTTTGTTGCCAGGAATTGGCCACGATGATCCAGAAAGCGGAAATCGTCGCCCCCACCGCGACCATTAAAATCGAGAACCAGTGTACGCCCGGGCCGACTTTTTTGCGGCCGAAGAGGTAGAGTCCGAGGAATGTTGACTCCAGGAAAAACGCGAAGATACCCTCCGCGGCCAACGGTGCCCCGAAAATATCACCGACAAATTTCGAGTACTCCGCCCAATTGGTGCCGAACTGAAACTCCATCACGATCCCGGTAGCCACGCCGACGGCGAAAGTCAACCCCAGGATCTTGCCGAAGAATTTACCGGCGTTGAGATAGTCCCGGTCCCCCCGTTTCCAACCCCGCCACTCCAGAATTACCAGCAGCCAGGCCAAGCCGATGGATATGGGGGGGAACAGAAAATGAAAGCCAATAGTCAGGGCAAATTGCAGTCGCGATAGGAACAGAGGATCCAAATCCATTGTTTTATCTCCTGCTCAACACGCCGCCGTCATCGTTATGCCTCGCGGCATTTTCAATTTTTCCACAAGCCGTGCAGGTTACAGAATTCACGCGCGGTGATTTGCCCGCCCGCGACGGCAAAAAACGCCTCCGGTTTATCGCCCGGATTGAGGAACTGGCGGTAGGCCTTACCATCGGCAATCAACTCAATCCATTCAATAAAGTGCTTTTCCTCCATCGGGTGCGCCACCGAGCCGACGGTGACCTTAACCCCGCCGTCGACTTTTTCCACAACGGGAACATGTTTTTCCGTGGCGGCGTCGGTGGTGTTCTCGGTCAGCAATTCCATCGGTTGATTACAACAGACCAATTGACCAGCGGCGGCATGGACAACCTCGACTATATTGCCGCAGACATTGCATTTGTACACCTGCAGTTTCTGAGTGGCCATTATCCCATCTCCTTTTCCTTTAAATCAGATTTTTCGTCGGCCGGATTATTGGGCGGTGCCGGCCGGCGGGACAAAGACGCGGCCCGCCATCTCACGATCGAGCATCAAAATGCCGTACCCGTTATCACCGATGAGCTTGAGCTGCTGAATGAATTCGTCGGCGGTGGCTTCCTCCTCCACCTGTTCGGTGACAAACCACTGCAGCATCGCATAGGCGGCGTTGTCGTTCTCTTCACGCGCGAGCTTAACCAGATCGTTAATCATACCGGTGACCAGGCGTTCATGTTTGAGCGTTTCCTCGAAAACGTGCACTGCCGAGTTGAAATCCGCCGGCGGCTGATCGATCGCCGATAGCAGTACACGGCCCCCGGCATCATTGACATAATTCATGAACTTCTCGGCGTGCGCCTGCTCTTCTTTGGCTTGTATTTCCATCCAGTTGGCAAAACCTTTCAAACTCTGTGCTTGGAAATACATGGCCATCGACAGATACAGGTAGGCCGAATACAACTCATTTTTGATCTGCTCGTTTAGTGCTTGTTCCATCTTTCCCGAAATCATCGGATTCTCCTCACTCAAACGTTGGGTATTAATGCGATTTCCCCGATTAAACATCGTCCCCTCGTGGTCGGGGGCTACGGCGTCGCCCGCTTGGTTAACCCTCCAGATTGACTTCCAAAACATGGAACCACGCACCGGTCCCGGTGAGCGAGTCGATCTCCGCCTGGACGATATCCAGATGCCCTTCCTCGATCTCCACAAACGGCTCGAATAATTTTTGCCCCTCGGGCGGCAATTCCGCAACCATTTTTTTATAAAAATTGCTCGTCTGGTGTTCCGCGGCCAGCGCCTTACGCAGCAACTCCATTGCGGTTCCGCGGTCCTCTTTGGACATCACAATCGAGAGTTCATGTGAGGCGCGGTCGATTTCACGGTGCGCGGGGATCGCGGTGGCCAAATCGGCGGCATTGACATGCCCCGTATCGCGCCATTCGGCCATCCGACTCTCCAGGTAATCGACATGGCGTTGTTCTTCTTTGGCCAGGACCGTAAAAATCTTTTTTCCGGCGGGGTCGGTCACTTTCGCCACCGCATCATGATAGACATCCCGCACGTTGTTTTCCAGCTCGATCGCTGTCTTGATGGCCTCTTCGATGGTCATGGTGTGACCCCCATATTTTACATCCGGCTAATACCGCCCCATATAATTAACTGGTAGTGCCCGGCCTTAGACTAACCCCTTAACGGCATCCAGTACTGCCTGGTAGTCCGGTTCATTCGTGACTTCCCGCACCAATTGAATATACCTGATTTTACCCTCCCGGTCGATAACAAATACTCCGCGGGCCAGCAGCCGTAACTCCATCAGCAACATTCCATAAGCTTTGCCGAACGAAGCGTCCCGGTGATCCGAGAGGGTGTGCACCTTATCGACTCCGGCCGCCCCGCACCAACGTTTTTGGGCGAAGGGGAGGTCCATACTGACGGTGAGAATTACAACATCCTCGCCGAGTTTAGCGGCTTCTTCATTGAACCGGCGGGTCTGGGTATCGCAGACCGGCGTGTCTAATGAAGGAACAGTCGAGATAATACAGACTTTGCCGCGAAATGAAGAGAAATCCACCGCTTCGAGGTCGTTATCCAAAACCGTAAAATCAGGCGCCTCCTGACCGAGTTGCACCTCGTTCCCGACCAGCGTAAGGGGATTCCCTTTAATGGTCACCAATCCCGGACGTTCTCCCATTATCCTCTCCTAGCCTTTTTGTTGTAACGGGCAATACTTAATCATGCCGTGGAGACCGCCGCTCACAGGTGCGACAATAGTGGTTTGATCCCCGGCATTCGTTGATTATCGTGATGAATGTCAGGAGGACTTGAACATCCCCCGTTTGATCAACTCGAGGTCGGACAGCATCCGATCGTGCTTTTCCTCGTCGGTCAGGAGGTAATTGACCAAAAACTGCTGCATCACGGTCTTGCTGGTTCCCTCCAGGGCATCGAGACTCTTTTGGGCCAGCTCGATGGTTTTCTTTTCAATCTGGATATGGTTTTCAATCGAATCCCACACGCCGACCAGGTCGTCGGGACTAATCTCGACGAACGCCTTTTCGGTGGCATCAATGATCATCTGCTGGACCCGGTGGTGCATGTTGGAGTCGCGCTGGATGATTTCCATAACCAGGCGGATCAGCGGATGTTTGGCTTCGCCCATGATTTTCGCCGTCTGCGCCACCGCTTTGTTTTCGAGCTGTTGCCACTGTTTCATGGTCTTGACGAGTTCTTCCTGTTTTTCTTTTATGGACATCGTTTTTCCTCCCCGATTACCGCTAGAGTTTAAGTTTGTCGCCGGCGGCCCCCCGCCGGCGGCAACATTGTTATACGTGCTTCGCCAAATATTCCGCAACACCATCGGCCGTCGGCTTCATGCCCTCTTCGCCGTCTTTCCAATTGGCCGGGCAAACTTCGCCGTGTTTCTCAGTAAATTTCAGCGCGTCAAGCATCCGCAATGCCTCGTCGACATTGCGGCCAAGCGACAAATCATTGATTACCGCATGGCGGATAATGCCTTCCTTGTCGATCAGAAACAACCCGCGCAACGCCACGGTCTCATCAAACAGCACCCCATAATCGCGCGAGATGTTCTTGCTGAGATCGGCCACCAGCGGGTAGCCAATCCGGCCAATGCCGCCATCTTCCGGCTTGGTGTTTTTCCAGGCATAATGCGTGAATTGTGAATCAACCGACACGCCGATTACTTCCGCGCCCTTCTCCTTGAATTTGCCCAGGGCTTTATCAAAAGCAATGATTTCCGACGGGCAAACGAAGGTGAAATCCAGCGGATAGAAAAACAACACTACATACTTGCCCCGATATGACGACAGTTTCAACTCGGCAAATGAATTATCCGGCAAAACCGCCTGGGCGGTGAAATCCGGGGCTTCTTTGGTTACCAGGTATGACATTTCGTCCTCCTCTATTGTCGCTTTATGCAACTTGAATTCAGTTTCTGTGGATTGGTTTTCGCCTTATGATGACGGTGTATTTTCGTCCTTGTCCTCCCGCCGGCATCCGCGGCAAACACCGTAAAATTCGAGACGGTGCCCCAGGATTTTATAGCCATTTAATTCCCGGGGCTGGTCGCCAACTACATCACCGGGCAGGTCTGACAAATCATCGACGCGACCGCAATTGACACACCTGACGTGATTATGACTGGTCAAATCGCCATCATATCGGGTTTTGCCGCTCGAAAGTTCCAACTTCCTAATAATGTTATTACCGGCAAGCAACTCCAGATTGCGATACACAGTACCCAAGCTGATGTTGGGCAGGCGCTTGCGCACGATTTCGTACAAATCAGTGGCGGTGGGATGGGAGGTGAGCCCTTGCAATTCCTCCAAGACCACCTGACGTTGTCGAGTATATCGTTTCATTTCTTTATCCCTATCAATAACAATAACTATTATTAATACGGGTAATTATATATCTTGTTGATGGAAAATGAAAAAACATTTACCGCTGGCGCACGAGGACGTACGCCAGCCACGAGGAATATTTTCTTGGACGATTATTTCAGGCAATTTATTGTGGTAATTATAGTTACGTGATTGAAAGGTTGACCGTTTTCGTTCGTCCGACTACAAGTCGAATTGTTTTCAGCGAATTTTATTCATTTCGGCAATAAGGTCATTCGGACTGATAACGCCCGGTAAAATTCGTTGGACTTTCCCGGAAGAGTCTAACAGCAAAGTAGTCGGCAGCGAGTAGTGCGCCATGCCGAAACGCGTCATAAAACTCTTTGAGATCTGCGAGCCGGCGGTCTCGAGTTGGATTTTTAGCGGAACAAAGCGGGTGGCCTCGGCGATGACATCGGGATGGCCGAAAGTTTTTTTCTCCAGCACCCGGCAATTGGCGCACCAGGTGGCCCAAGTATCAATGATAATCGGCTTCCCCTCGGCTTTAGCTTGCGCCAGTCCTGCTTCGAGATCGGTCCCCCAGTTGATTTTTGGTCCCTCCACTGCGTTTTGGGAGATACCGGCATTCGCCAGCCAATCAGACACCGGCGGGAGGATCAGACCCCGGGTAACGATGGTGCCCAAGAGCAAATAAAGCCCTACGAGAAACGCCAGAATCCCCACGAATTTTTTCAGCCGCCCGAAAAATTTCGTTTCGGTGGTCAAGCGGTCGAGTCCGCCACCGAAGACCCCGAACGCGGTCAACAGCAAGCCGGCGAGAATAGCAATCAACTCGGGCGCGATAATAGTCCGCAGGAAATACAGCGCCATCAGCAGCAACACAAAACCGAAAAATTTCTTTACCGTCTCCATCCATTCCCCGGCGCCGGGGAGTTTAGTAATCGCCGAGGAAAATGTCCCAATAATCACAAACAACGTCCCCAAGCCGAGTGCAAAAACAAACAAAACCAAAAACCCGACCAGGGGCGAGCCATGGGCGGCGATATAAAGTAAAATACCGGCGACAAACGGCCCCACGCAGGGCGAGATAACCAGCGCGGCAACAATCCCCAGGACAATCGCGCCGCCGACGCCGACGCCGGTTTGCGCGGAACCCAGCTTTTGCCGCAGTGAAGCCGGCACCTGCAACTCGTATAACCCGAACATGGACAAGGCGAAGATGACAAACACCACGGCGATCCCGATGACCACCGGCGGGCTGGCCAGCCAGGCGCCGAACACGCCGCCGACCAGCGCTACGATCAACCCCATGATCCCATACACCACCGCCATGGAACCCACATAGAACAAAGACAGTACAAACCCCCGCCCCACCGACCGCTCCTGACCGGCAAAAATGCTGACCGTAATCGGGATCATCGGGTAGGTACAAGGAGAAAACGACAGCAACAATCCGGTGCCGAACGCCAGTCCCAGGGCCAGCAAATACCCCCAGAAACCATAGGTCTCGACCAACCGTTGCAAATCGGATTGCCCGGCCGTCGGCTCAGCCGCCGGGTCATCAGCCACCCCCTCATCCCCACTGGCGGCGCCACCGAAAATATGCGCTGCTGTGGATACGCCGTTTTCACCGACCGTCACCCGCAGATCCATCTTGACGGTCTGTGGCGCCCGGCATTCGCGATCATTACACGGTTGGTAGGTGAACCGCACGGGAAGGGTATATTGCCCGGCGGCGGCGCTATCGGCGATGGTCACGGAGAATTGAATGATTGTCCGGTGGTCGTAAACCGACATCGTATCGCCAGCCAGCAGGGTGTTTTTTGCGGCGGGATAAACAATCGAATGTGGAGTAAGTACTTCAGTCGTGTCAATGGCCAACAGAGCGGGAATAAGCCAATCCTCTCGCGGATAGGCCGAGTTGATATGCCAGCCGGGGACAATTGTCGCAACCACCGCAGCGGAATATATCTCCCCCGGCCGGGCGGCGGAGATCGAAAAAACCGAGGAAACCTCCACCAATTCCAATTCAGGATCATCGCTGAAACCCGGTGGTGAGGAGGCATTGACCGGTCCTCCCCCCGTGGAGGAAATTATTCCCACAACCAAAGATAGAAGAATTAAGCGACCCAAAACCATCCTGCGCAACATCTTCATGCTCTTCCCCCGGCCTTATTGTCCGGTATGGATTATACCAACCGGACCGGACAAAACCTAAATACGAAACTCGATGGTGTTTTATGGGCGGCGGCGGATGTGCGGAACATCGGTTAAGGGGCGGGCGATGGATTACCGTGCTGAGGATCGGATTTCGGCGTCGCGAGCCTCTCCTCGACCATCCGGCGGACTAGATTGTCATCAACGCGGGAGATCAACTCATCGGCCAGACTCGAGGCCAATTTTGCCAGGATCTCCTGGGTTATATGCTCGACCAACTCCGGACCCGTGATTCTTTGTCCGGGGCGAGTCGTAATACCCAGGATTTTTTCATTGACCAGCTTGGGACGGGTAGCGCCGTTTTTCTTACCCGGCATAATCCCGAATGCTCCGGTATCGATTTCCTCCGACTCCAGGGTAATTGAGGATTCTTCCGTGGGAACGTCCGCCGGCGGCGGGGTCTGCGCTTCAGTTCCGCCCCCGGAGGGTTTGCCCTTGCCGTCCCCGGCAGGGCTGCCTTTCAGTTCGGAAACCAGCCAATCTTGCAGTTGGTCCCCTGGGATATTTGGTGGCGCATCCTCCGCGGACTGATCGAAAACACTCAACGCATTATCGATGATATCCTCAGCCGGCCGCCATCCGGCCTGATCGGCCGACCCGATGGCCCCCGGGGCTAACCGGGGGGCCGCGGCGAGACGTTTAATAATATCCGTCAGGACTTGTGAATCCGGCCGCGGAGGCACGATTTCGCTATTGGTGCTCGCGCTCATCCTGGCGAAAACCGGCGCCGGCACATCGCGCCCAACCCAGGCAATTGGGAGGGACTTGAGGTCCGGGTCGCTGTCGACCAAGTCCAGCCAATCTCCGGCCGGCATGGCGGGCCGCTGAATATCAAAAACAATGACGTCCACCGGCCGGTTTTTGGCCAACTGTACCAGTGTCGGGCAATCCAATGCGGAAACAATGGCGAAATCCTTCTCCGGTAGCAGGGAACGATATCGCGCCTGGCGGTCCATTGTCCGGGTAGCAACGGCCACGGTGATCATATTGATATTATCGGCAGGAAATCAGTAGCGATGAAGAGCCGGAGCGGCCCTCTAATCGGGCTCCGATAATTTGGCGGAGGCCCGGTTGAGGATTTCCTTTTCCTTGTCGGTCAGGCCGTCATACCCGACTTCATTGATGCGATCCAGCACGCGGTCCACCTCGGCCATGAAATCCATGTCCTGGTTACGTTTCCGGGTCAGGCGGATTTTCTTCCGGCGTTGCCGCCGCTTGTTCCACAACCCGGTTAACGAAAAAAACCGGCCCTCGGATTTGAGCAAATACAACCACCCAATCAGCACGCCACCCAAGTGGGTAATATAGGCGATACCACCGCCACTCTGGTTGACAAAAAACAGTAAATTCATGATAATCAGAAAACCAACGTAGTATTTAACCTTCACGGGAAATAGTAAGTATATGTAAATGAGATTGTTGGGCCATGTCCGCGCATAGGCAAACAAGACGGCCATAACCGCACCGGAAGCCCCGATTACCGGTATCGTCGACCCGAATTGAAAAATAACCGTGATAATACCTGCCCCGACACCAGTGACAAAGAAGTACTTTAAAAACGCGCGCGTACCCCAAACATTCTCCAGACCGCGTCCGAACATCCATAAGACGAACAAATTAAAAAGGATATGGAAGAACCCGCCGTGGAGGAACATGTACGTCCCCAACTGCCAGATGAACCCGCGGGTCCACACATCCACCGCGCGCAATCCCAATACGGAGGTCATTTCCGGCCCCCAGGTCATCTGGAAGAGAAAAACCACTCCGTTGGCGATCAACAACGCCTTGATACCCGACGGGAGCATCCGGCTCGATCCCCGGTCGAAACCGCCGAATGTGCGAAAACCGTATTTCATCCGTAACAACTCGTATTCAAGGCCCCTCGGCCGTTCGTAACATACACCCCATTAAAATACGCAGATAAGTGGACAAACGTTCCGCCACAGAAGTATTATCGACACGAACGCCCGGATCCACTACGGGGCAAAACCCACTCCGTTCCCGGAACGCGGTAGTTTAGAGCAGTTGTCAAAAGAACGTTCCGATATCGTGGCTGGTGTACCTCCCGGTGCACCAGCATCTGACTGCCTACCGCTGGCGCACGAGGACGTACGCCAGCCACAAGGATTTGTATCTTTTATACCAAACGGAAAATATTTATGACAACTGCTCTAATCAATGACTAAAGATGATGAGAATCAAACAGTTTAAAGAACTCGGGGAGTAATATCCGGCAATGCGGCCACCGCCCCTCAGGCCGGTGACCGACTGGATGATAACTACCCCACCATACTATCAACTTTTTCGACCAATTGTTGCTTGGGGACCGCACCGATGACCTGATCGACTTTTTCCCCGTTTTTGAAAAACAGCAGGCTGGGAATTGACATGATCCGGTACTGCGAGGCCGTCTGGTTGTTCTTGTCGACATCCAAACGGGCCACTTTCAATTTCCCGTCGTATTCATCGGCCAACTCATCGATAATCGGATGGATCATCTTACATGGTCCGCACCAGACGGCCCAGAAATCAACCAAGACCGGAATATCCGATTTTATAACCTCTTCTTCGAACGTGGAGTCGGTAACTTCAATTGATTTCGCCATTCGTGCCTCCCTTAGTAACCGGCGTTGACCATAGGAAAACACCGGCTGGTGGATATGTCAATCTTTTCTTTCTATTTCAACCACATCCCGGCTTTAAACTCCAATGTATACGACCCGTTTATCGAATTTCGGGATATATTTTGTCAGATTATTGCGCCTTTAGTCGAATTCATTCAGCCACCGGATGGTTGGCATCGCCTGTTTATGGCGGTCACCGCATTGATAAACCGATGAACGGTATCCCAAAACGATAGTTCTGCCGCTTTGCCCCGCATTAAAAATAATGCCCTCAAACGGCTGGTGGAAATTGACAGTTTAATTTGCGGAAATATCGGGCGCCGCAGCAAGCGGAGCCGGGTCGACCAATGACGCCGGTAGTACTTGCCCGACCAGGAAATGCGACCCGAACACAAGTACGACACCATCAGGTGGGGTTTCTCTGCGCGCGAGCGAGACCATTTTTTGCGGGTCGCGACTGGCCGAAAAATGTAGTTTCTGCTCGCGGGCAAATTGCCGTACTTCGGTCAGCCGCCATGCACGGCGGTTCCGAAAACGAGTGAAATACCACCGGTTGACCTGCGGGGTGAGAAAGCGGATCATTTTACGCCAGTTTTTGTCCCCGGCGATGGCGCAAACCGCCGAGAGATGCCGACCGGCGACGATCTCGGGCAGCGCCTCGGCCAATCCGCGGGCAGCTGCCGCATTGTGTGCAACATCATAAATGAAAAGCGGGCGACCGGACCTGATTTGAAACCGCCCCGGCCAGCGCGCCGCGGACAACCCATGTTTAATCTGGCGATTTCCCAGACGATATCCGTCACGGCGTAACTGAACCAGCGCGGCGATTATCGTTTGCAGGTTATCCCGGTGGACCGCACCAGGATACCGCCAGTGGAGCGGCGAGGGGAACCGGCCGTCACCGCGCACCAGGTAGCTGCGTCCCCTCGTTGATTTCTCCAGGGTGATAGAACTGCGGGAGTCTACCACGGGGGCCGACCTTTCGGCGGCGATTTTTTTAATGGCCTCACGTGCTGCATCGGCCATCGGGGCGCAGATTACCGGAACCCCCGGCTTGATTATCCCCGCCTTCTCCCCGGCGATTTTTCGTCTGGTCCGGCCCAGGGTCTTGGTATGGTCGAAGTCAATGGCCGTAATTACCGCCAGCGCCGGCTGGAGAATGTTGGTCGCATCCAACCGTCCCCCCAGCCCAACCTCCACCACCGCAAAGTCACACTCCGACCGGGCAAACCAATCGAAGGCCAGCGCGGCGGTTGTTTCAAAAAACGTGATCCGGTTGCGGCGGACGAATTCGTGATGGCGGTTTATAAATCGCGACACCTCGGTCTTCGGGATGCGCGCACCGTCAATGCGGATCCGTTCGCGATAGTCAATCAGGTGGGGCGAGGTAAACAGTCCGGTCTTGTAACCGGCGGCGGTCAATACGGCGGCCAGCGTCGAACAAACCGTGCCCTTCCCGTTGGTCCCCGCTACGTGCACCGATTTGAAATTCCGCTCGGGCCGCCCCAGGCGTTCGACAAACAAACGAATATTATCCAACCCCAGTTTGACGCCGAAACTTTCCAGCCCGAAGAGGATGTCGATGGCTTGATCGTAACGCATTGGGCAAACCGATGGATTCGTATTAAAAGGAAATGCGCCCCTACACGTACTGCCACTGCGGTCTCGCTGCCACTGGCATCGGATAATTGGTTTACATCATATAGTACCAGACATCGCCGGGCAGCATAGCGTCCCGCTCTTTGGGCAGGACCGCCACAAAATCAATCTCTCACTTATCCGTTGCCGGGATCTTGTCTTTTAACGACTCATGGACACCGGCGGCGGGGCCACACATATATCCCAAAAGCAAAGATACAGTTCGGCGCAGTTCCGCCCGCGGGGCGATAACATCAAGGAACCCGTGGTCGCGGAAAAACTCCGATGACTGGAACCCCTTGGGTAATTCCTGCCCGATCGTCTGCCGGATTACCCGCGGCCCCGCGAACCCCAACTGGGCATGCGGTTCGGCAATGATGACATCACCCAAAGAGGCATAAGAGGCGGTCACTCCCGCCGTCGTGGGGTTGGTCAACACGGCAATATACGGAATTTTTTCGTCGCGGAGTTCCGCGAGCAGAACCCCGGTCTTGGCCATCTGCATCAGCGAAAAAATTCCCTCCTGCATCCTCGCCCCGCCGGAGCAACAGACCAACACCAGGGGGATACGGCGCTCAAGTGCCCGCTCGATGGCACGGGCCACTTTCTCGCCCACCACCGATCCCATACTGCCGCCGATAAACGAAAAATCCATCACCCCAAAACTGACGGTGCGGCCCTCAATGCGCCCGATTCCACAGACAATGGCGTCGGTCAACCCGGTTTTTTCCTGGGTTTGTTTGATCCGGTCGGGGTAAGTGATGCGGTCTTTGAAATTCAACGGGTCAACACTGCTCAAGGAGGCGTCGAATTCATCGAGCTTCCCGTCATCTAGCAACAACGAGATATACTGATTATAGCGGATGCGGAAATGATGACCGCAGGACGGACAAACCCAGAGCTTTTGCTCGAGTTCCCGGCCATAGATAATTTCGCCGCAACTTTTGCACTTGGTCCAGATCCCGTCAGGGATGGCCTTTCTTTCCTGCCGGACCAGGCGCTCCTTATTCTTCCGAAACCATTCCATCGTTCATGCTCACCCGGCCGGGAAAAACCCGGCCTATCTTAACGGAAACATAGCGAGATTGTTTGTTACCCGCCAGCCAAAATACATTCACCGATGCCGGAGACGGCTCTCACATATGTTTGGCGATATTCTCCTGAATAGCTTTCATGAAAACCAGCGCATCTTCCGGCGGGTCGCAATAATACCCTTTCCGGCGGCCGGTTTTTTCATATCCCAATGTTTTATAGAAACTTACGGCCTCAGTATTCGATGCCCGCACGTCCAGGATCATACAGAGTTTCTGCTTTTTACGCCCCCAGGCCTCCGCCTCAGCCAAAAGCAACCGACCGATCCCCCGGCGGCGAAAGGGCACGGAAACAGCGATATTGTGGATATGCAATTCATCAACTTGCCCCACCGCACACAGGTACCCGACAATATTTCCCTTGTGGAGGGCCACAAAATTGGCAGTCCAATCCTCGCCCAGCCGATCGACAAACGCCTCCTTCGGCCACGAATCGGTGAATGTCTCCACTTCGATTTGAAAAATAGTATCGATATCGCCAACGGCCATCGGGCGAATAGTCATATCTATCGCGTCGGTTTTGACCATCTGCGAAAACCCGGTAGAGGGCCGTAGTCAAGTTGCCAATTACCCCAATCGATGGTTTCTCCCGCCCTGATTTTTTCATATCCCCACAAGGCCAGGCGCCCCCCGGCGTCCGGGGTGGGGGATGGATGTAATTCTATGGCAACGGGGGATTCCGGAAGGAGTTTTTCTATTTCGACCAGGCGCGGACCGGTAATGCGCGTCGGAACCGCAAGTGATTGGATAATTTCCAAAGCGGTTAGTAGCCGCACTGAGTCAAACGAGTCTCCGCCCGGCGGAAACACACACCAATAATACAACTCCCCCCGGCAGGGGATGATGCAACCAAGCGGTTTATCGGGAACCGCGTGTTCCCGCCACAGGAATTCGAAACTGGATAAAGCCGCGACCGGAAGATTTGACACCGCGGCCAACCCCATCACGGTCGCCGCGCCGACCCGCAATCCGGTATATGACCCGGGACCGGAAATAATCGAAAACCCGCCGATATCCGTCGGAATACACCCGTTTTGTTCAAGTCGACGAAAAATCTCTCCCGGCAATAACTCGGCATGACGGCGGCGAGCGGCAATCCGCCACGAACCGGCGATTCGATTATCCACCACGAGCCCCAGGAGAAAATCATCCCCCGAGCAATCCAATCCCACGACAATCACCGGGGCGCCTCATCGGTTTCCGGTACGGTTAGCTTCCGGAGGGTAATAATCCGCCGGTTTTCGCCCTGGCGTTCGAATTCAATTCTCCAGCCAAAAGGGAGCCCGACGTCCGGCAGGTTGTCGGCCCATTCAACCACGACCACCGTTTCCTGGTCAAGATAAGTGTCCAACCCGAAATCAATGATTTCCTCACCCGAACGAACCCGATATAGATCGATGTGACAGAAACGTACGCGTCCCTCGTAAACATTGACCAGACTATACGTCGGGGAAACAATATGGTCGTTCACCCCCAGCGCCCGACCGATCCCGCGGGCCCAGATCGTTTTGCCCGCCCCCAACGGGCCGGTCAGTCCGACCCAATCACCCGGGACCAGCGATACGGCGAACTCGGCCGCCAGATTTTCGGTTTTTTCCGGTGAGTCGCTGACCAGACGGTGTGTGTTTTTCATTTTGGTTCCAGCGTGGCCACGGGCAGGACCATTTCCGGCAGGCTGATCCCCCCATGCTGGAAAGTCCCGGCGAACCGGCGCTGGTATTCATTAAACTGCGTGGGATAGACAAAAAAGAAATCTTCCTTGGCGATCAGGTAGGACGTCGAAATAGTAAATGTCGGCAGGCGGTATTCCTCCGGTTTGCGGATGATCACGGCGTCCTTCGGTTCGCCGTTTAAGTTATCACCATATTTATAGCGCAGGTTGGTTGATGAATCCTTGCGGGCGCGGGCGACGGTGCCGCGCATGCCGAGAATGTTGCCGTGATCGGAGGTGACCACCACCACACAATCCTGCCGCGAGAGATACCGCAAAACTTTAAACCACGAAGAATTAGTAAACCAGGTCTTCATCAAGTCGCGAAAAGCTCCCTGGTTGGGCGCCAATTCGCGCAACAACTCCGATTCCGAGCGTCCGTGGGCCAGGTTGTCAACAAAATTGTACACCACCGACAGGAGTGGGATGGAAGAGTAACTGCCGATTTTTTTGGCCAACCGATCACCTTCGTCCTGGTCGAGGACTTTGACATACTTGGCCTCCGGTTTCAATCGTATACCGAGCCGCGCGAGTTGTTCATCCAACAACTGCCGTTCGAGGCGGTTGCGGGAATACTCATCTTTGCTGCCGATTTGCCACAGTTCCGGATGCAGCCGTTGGACATCATCGGCGAACAGCCCCGAAAAAATGGCGTTACGGGAAAACGGCGTGGCCGTCGGCAGGATCGAGAAATAGTGATCGCGTTGGATATTAAAATACTCGGCCACCTGCGGTTCGATATGCAGCCACTGGTCCAGACTCATGCAGTCGACCACAAAGAAAAACACCTGGCGCCCGGCTTTCAGATGCGGGGCCAGCCAGCGACCGACAACATCGGTCGAAAGCGGGGGCCGACCCTCGGCGTCGTTTACCCAGTCGACGTAGTTTTTTTCGACATACTTGCCGAATTCCGCCGACCACTGCCGCTGGTGTTCGCGGTGGATCTCGTCTAAGCCCAGGTTGCGAAAACGGTCGATCTCCAGACCCCATTGCGAGAGTTTCAGGTGCACGTCGATCCAGTCGGGCCAGTCCATCGGGCCATCGAGTTTTTGTTGCAGTTGGGCGATGTCGGCCGCATAGCGGCGCGAAAGGTGTTCGGTCTGGATCCGGCTCGAATGAAGGTGGCGCTTGATCACCGAAAGTACTTGCGAGGGATTGACCGGCTTGGTCAGGTAATCATCGATTTTCTTGCCGATCGCCTGTTCCATCAAGTCCTCTTCCTCGGACTTGGTCACCATTACCACCGGCAAATTCGGCGCGATGTGTTTGATTTCCTCCAGCGTGGACAACCCGTCGCGGCCGGTCATCATTTCATCGAGCAGGACCAGATCATAACGGTTATGGGAAATCAGCTCGATGGCCTCATCCCCGCTGGTTGCGCCGCTGACGGTATACCCGCGCTCGCGCAAAAAAATCATATGTGATTCCAGGTGATCGATCTCGTCATCGACCCAGAGAATAACCTTTGCGTCCGGCATTTTTAGTCCACCTTTATCTGCAGGCCATACCCATGATTATGGTACTGTCTTCCCGGTGGTTTGGTTGGCTTGAGTTTTCCCGGTTTCAACGGCCGATACGCCGGTCAGCGGCAGTTCGACAACAAACTCAGTTTTCTCGTGGGGGGTACTCCGGGCCAGGTATATCCGACCGGCATGGTATTCGGCAATGATTCGGCGGGACAGCGTCAATCCCAGTCCCCACCCGCGCTTTTTCGTGGTGTGCCCGGGGGAGAAAATTTTCTTTTGCGCGGCGGCGGGAATGCCGCGGCCATTGTCCATAACCCGGATAATCGCCGCCTCCTTGAGTCCGTCTTTTTCCAAAACGACGGTGATCCGGCCGGTCTTCGGGTCCACGGCCTCCAGCGCGTTTTTAATCAGGTTCTCCAATACCCAACCGAGCAATTCGGCGTTGACTTTGGTGATAATGGACCGGTCGCATTTTGCGGAAATCGTCGCTCCCTTGCCCCGAAAGGGCATGCGGGCCTGAAAGTACTCGACGGTGGCGGTTACGATCCCGCATAAATCAACAACCGTCTTTGTCGGTTCGGAACCGATCAGCCCGAAACGGTTGGCCACCTGCTCGAGGCGCCGCGTGTCGGCGAACATACGTTCGATAATTTCATCAAAACCGCCGCCCTGTTCGGCCTGCATCGTGATTTTCCCCTGGCGACTTTTTTCGCGAAAGATCTCCAGCCAGCCGAGCAGTGAGGACAGCGGCGTGCCCAATTGGTGCGCGGTCTCCTTGGCCATGCCCACCCAAATATAACGCTGTTCGGCGCGTTTGAGATTGCGAAAACCGACATAGGCGATAACCAGGAACAAAACCACCAGCCCGACTTCCAGAAACGGCAGCAGCCGCAGGTTGCCGATCAGGCGATAATTACCATAGTGGATGTACTGCAACAATTGCCCCTGGTATTCAATCGGAACCGGCGGATAGTATTTATCCATCGCCGTCACGATCTTGCGCACTTTCCTGATCGCCTCCGGACTGCGGCTTGAGTCAGAATCGACCATCCCGTCCAACTCGCGCCAGTGCATGGGATTGTTGTCCGGGTCGGTGACCACCAGCGGAAAGGACCGCTTGCGGATAATTTGCTCGAAAAGAAAACCGGTGACGTCCTCCGATTGTGCGTCGACCGCCGCGCGCCATTGTTCGGCATAATTGTTGGCCATGCGCCGTTCGGCGGCTTTTAGCTGGCCGACGACTTCCTGAGTATAATAGGCCAATACGCCGGCAATCACGGCGATGCCGAAAATCAAAAACCCTTTAAACCAAAGCGGCAGGCCGGTATACCCGGCGGGGTCATGAAAAACCAGCCACCCGTGATTGAGCAAACTCTTCCGCGACATAGCTTCGTATAAAATCAGCGCTGGCCCCAGAACCCGGCTAGCCGATTTCATCCTCACCATCAAAATAGGGCCGGAGTTTTTCGGGAATGCGTATTGTTCCCCGTTCGGTCTGATGGTTCTCCATCAGCGCGATAACCGTGCGCGGGAGCGCCAGCCCCGAGCCGTTCAATGTGTGCGGAAACCGCAATTTTTCTTTCGGGGCCGGGCGAAAGCGCATGTTCATTCGGCGCGCCTGAAAATCAACGTAATTCGAGCAGGAGGAAACCTCCAGATAGCTGTCCACCCCCGCCGCCCAGACTTCGAGGTCAAAACACTTCGCCGCGGCAAACGAAAGGTCACCAGTCGCCAGAATGCTGACCCGGTACGGCAACTCCAGCGATTGCAGGATATCCTCGGCGTCGGCGGTCAACGATTCCAACTCCGCAAATGATGTTTCCGGCTGCACGATTTTCACCAGTTCGACTTTATCGAACTGGTGTACCCGGATCATCCCGCGCGTGTCCTTGCCATGCGCGCCCGCCTCACGGCGAAAACAAGGCGTGCAGGCGACATATTTGATGGGCAGGACCTCGGCCTTTAACGTCTCCCCGGCATGCAGATTGGTTACCGGGACCTCGGCGGTGGGGATGAGATACAGTTCATCATCGCCGATTTTGTACATGTCATCCTCGAGCTTGGGCAACTGCCCGGTGCCGGTCATCGTCTGGGAGGTTACCACGTAGGGCGCACGTATTTCGGTGTACCCCGCTTTTGCATGCCGGTCGATCATAAAATTGATTAATGCGCGTTGCAACCGGGCGCCCCGGCCGGTCAGGACAAAAAAGCCCGAGCCGGAAACTTTGGCGCCGCGCGCCAGATCCAATAATCCGAGTTTTTCACCCAGTTCCCAATGCGGGGCGGGCTTGAATGAAAACTCCGGCTTCTCGCCCCACGAACGAATGATTACATTCGCTTCCTCACCACCGACGGGCACCGATTCATCGGGGATATTGGGCACCCAAAGAAGCTTGGCCTTCAATTCAGTTTCGATCTTGCGTCTTTGATTATCCATCTCGCCGATGTTGGCCGAGACGGTTTTCATGTCCGCGATATCCTGATTGGCGCTCTCCCCGGCTTTTTTCTTTTTGGCGATCTCGGCCGAGGTGGCGTTCAGTTTTTGTTTGAGCTTCTCGGCCGTGACGATATTCTCGCGGCGTTCTTTATCGAGCCGCAGGATACCATCGAGATCGATCGCGGTGTTTTTCCGCGCGGCGGCGGTTTGGACCAGTTCCGGGTTTTCCCGGATGAATTTTATATCCAGCATATTGTTACATCACTGTTTGAACGGGTCATAATATTCCGATAAATTCTGTTAATTAGCTATCGAGGATTTCCATCCTCCAAGTATTTCTGAATGTCTACATCGTTTGCTTTCATTTGCCTGATCAAGGCCCCCCGTGTCTCGTCATACCAGTGCCGATATACCTCAAGCACGTCCGAAGCGAAAGAGTGTCTCCCGAATTCGTGGCGTATATAGAACCTATCTTGCTCGCCTTCGTAGTTTCTTAATCTTGCGGCCACAGCATCGTCAAAGTTTTCATTCTCGTAGAAAAACCTCAATGTTGGCTGAAATCCCCATTCCTTAAGCCTTGAGGTGATCGCTTTACCGGAAGCAGTATCATATAGTATATCATTTATGGCTATTCCCACGTCCGTATTCTTATCCTCCTGGAGGGATGCAACCTGCCGAGTATAATATTCGATCTTCTCCGTGGTTGCCGACAAAGCTGATAGTATATCGCCGGTCCTTTTGGCTTCACTTTTGGAGGTCAGAAAGCGATACATCATTCCTGCCCATTGAATCTTTAAGTATTTTTGTATTTCACCATAATTGGAAAAAGGCTGTATCGCGTTGTTAATTTCCTGACTCATAACCTCTTCAATGAAATCAAATACTCGTGTATCCTTAACTCCGGGGTATTTAATATCTTCTCGATCGAGCTTGGGATTCTCAATGTTAGAACGGTATACATGGTATTGTTGCAAGACGTCCCGATTAACCAATGTGAATATAGGTATTTGTTGTTCGACAGCTGCTTTATATTCCGCATTGGTTATGGACTTATCGGTATCTTTATATTGACTGCCATACTCACCTCCGATAATGAGGATGAAAAGTTGATGCGTGGTAACATCATCAATACACGCATCTACCACACTTTTGTTTGGATTATAAGGAATAACACCCTGTTCACTAATTGTGGGTTCGTATCCCAAACCCGTGATAAATTCGCTCAAATTCTCCCGTATAACCTGCAAATCATAACAAGTCGAACTAACAAATACTCTCGGCGTAGCCATAAGAAACATCCTCTATTTAGATTCCGGTCCCGACTTCGACGGTTCATACACCGGCGGGTCGGCCATGCGATAGGTCGGCACCAACTCGACCAGCGCGCGACGGGTCGCTGCCCGGTCGCCGGTTTTGGCGATCGCGAGCAAATCCTCGACGCGATCGGCAAAATCATCCGGGGGCACGGGGTCTTCCGGGGCGATCATAATTTTCTGATGCTCGGACGGCCTTCCGGCGGCGCTGTTTTCGAACAAGACCTCGTCGAGTTTCTCTCCCGCGCGCAAACCGGTGATTTTAATTTCAATATCGACATCCGGGGTCAACCCGGACAGGGTCACCAGGTCCTTGGCCAGCTCGATAATTTTGACCGGCTCGCCCATATCGAGGACCATAATATCCCCGGTTTGGCCCAGCGCGGCCGCCTGCACCACCAACAGCGCGGCCTCGGTGCAGGTCATAAAATATCGGGTGACCTCGGGATGCGTGACGGTCACCGGCCCGCCCGCGGCTATTTGCCGGCGAAATAAGGGGATTACCGACCCCTCACTACCCAATACATTCCCGAAACGCACGGCGACAACTTTCATCCCGGAGTTGTGCGCATAGATCCCACTGAGCATTTCGGCGGCGCGTTTGGTCGCCCCCATCACACTGCGGGGGTGAACGGCTTTATCAGTCGAGATCAGGACAAACGCGCGTACGCCAACCCGCTTGGCCCAATCGAGCAAAAACGCCGAGCCGCCGATGTTGTTGAGTACCGCGGCATCGGGATGCGCTTCCATCAAGGGGACCTGCTTGTACGCCGCCGCGTGGAAGATGATCTCCGGCGGGGTCTTGGATAGCAACCGTTCGAAACGCGGGCCATCGCAAATATCGGCCACGAACACGCGGAACGGCAACTGCGGATACTTGCGGCGCAGTTCATGGGCCAGATCATGCAGGCCGTTTTCCGAACGGTCCACCAGATCGACACGCGACGGCGAAAAGTGAAACATCTGCCGGACAAGTTCCGAACCGATGGAGCCGGCCGCGCCGGTGATCATTACCGCGCGGTTTTGCATAAATTCCGCGATCTTCGGCGTGTCCAGAATGACCGCCTCACGGCGGAGTAAATCCTCCACGCGAACATCGCGCAACTGGTGCACGCTCACGCGGCCGCCGATGAGTTCTTTCAAGACCGGTACGGTCTTGAAATCAACCTCAATCTCACGACACCGTGTGACAATGCGGCGCATCTGCGCGCCGGTGGCCGAGGGAATGGCGATCAACACCTGATCGATGCCATAGCGGTTAACCACCGTGGGAATTTCATCGGTATTGCCCAAGACCGGCACGCCGTGCAATCTCGTGCCGCGTTTGGCGGGATCATCGTCGATCAGCGCCACCGGCCATTGATGTAAATCGGGGGTCTTTTTCAATTCGCGGACAATCATCTCCCCGGCGTCCCCGGCCCCGATCACCAGCACCCGCCGGCCGGTCCAGAAAAATCGGGGAGTAAACTCGCGTAACGCCCGAATCAGAAAACGTGAACCACCCAAAAAAACAATCAATAAAAACCATTCAATGATAAACACCGAACGCGGGTATCCCGCCGCCTGGGCAAAAAAGACCGGCAACACCAAAAAACCGGTACCGATACTAACGGCCTTGACAATTGATAACAAGTCGTTAATCGACGCGTAGCGCCACATTCCGCCGTACAAGCGAAAATAAAGAAAAGCCGCCGTGCGAATAATAATCACCAACGGCAGTGTGTTATAAAAAAGCGCAAACTGGGTGGCCGGAATCTCGCCGTCGAAACGCAGCCAGAAAGCCATGTAATAAGCCAAAATGATTAAGACCAGGTCGGTAACCAGGATCAGCAACCGTCGGCGGTATGTTCCCTCCCAGGCGCCGGTTTCCGGCCCCGGGATTGGGTCATAACGCCGGAACACCCACCAGCGTGGCAACCCCAACAACAGGATCATCGTCACCCAGTAGGCCAACAATATCCCGCGCGTCGAGGAAACCGGGTCGACCGGATCGAAAGTGAGCACCGCGATAACCAGACTCCCGAAAGTGACCGCGTTAAATACCCGCGTGATTTCCCGAAAGGGCGTGGTGACCGCGCGGCGCCGATAGAGGCCAAAAAGGCCGAACAACAGCATCCAACCGATGGTCAGATACAGCGCGGGAACGGCGTGCTCAAAAAGCGTTAGACTCTCGCCCGCCGGCTGGACAAACCAGGGTGATTTGTAGCGCGCCCAATACACCAGGGCCAGCGACAACTGTAGGGCCGCCACATCCCAGATCACCCACCACCGGATTGAATTAACCCGGTTCAAATTGTTCGTATGATTATCCATCCCGTACTCCGGTATCCCGGCTAATTTTACATTATACAGACTCGCGCCGAATTCGCAAAATCATTTGATCGACCTCCCACCCTGCTGATTCAACTAATGTTATATATTGCATCGACTTAAGCCGGAAGATGGGCCATCGACAAACAGGTTTGCGGCAACACCGACACGGTAATTATTCTCGATATGTCCCTACTGTGCCGGTGAAGTATGGCAATTCCGACTCAAGTAGTCGTAGCGGACCATCCACGAAACATCCGGTGGATCGCCCGCCTGGCTATCGCAGTTGACATCGGCCTTAATCAACGGGTGCGGCGGTATTTCTATCACCAAACATCAGAACGCGCGTTAAATGGGAAAAACTCGTCGCGGTAATTATGTGCTTTTCTTAGATCAGGAAACCGCCGGGACGTGGCCGGTGATGGAAAGTTTGTCGGGCCCGTTTTTCGCCATGTCGATGGCCTCGGCATTTTCAGCCAGGGCATGCGCCACGTCAGCGGAAATAACTCGGCGTTTGACCAGCCGGCCAAGTGATGAATCCATGCTGTGCATCCCGACTGCACTGCCGGTCTGGATCAAGGTGGGAATCTGGTTGATTTTCATGTCCCTGATAACCGCCCGGACGGCCGATGTTCCCACCAGAATCTCGGTCGCGACCACCAATCCGCTGGTATCTATGCGGGAAAGAAGCCGTTGGCAGATGATACCCCGCAATCCGGCGGAAAGTTGTACCGCCGCTTCCTGTCGCTGGTCGGGCGGGAACAATCCGAGAATACGATGAATCGTCTGCATGGCATTCGAAGTATGCAGACTGGTTAAAACGAGATGACCGGTTTCGGCGGCGGTGAGCGCCACCGACAACGTGTGACGGTCGCGGATCTCACCGATGAAAATGACGTCAGGGTCCTGCCGTAACAGGTTCTTCAGTCCCGAGTCGAATGAACGTGTATCGGCCCCCACTTCCCGTTGTTTGATGACCGACCGCTTGCCCTGATGGATAAACTCGATCGGGTCTTCAAGAGTTATGATGACTTTACGGAACTCCTTATTGATCAAATCAACCATCGCGGCCAGCGTGGTACTCTTGCCGACCCCGGTGGGACCGGCCACGATAACCAGGCCGTCGGGCAACCGCGCCAGGTCGGCGACCACCGGTGGCAGCCCCAGACGTTTTATGGGTTTGATGTCCAAATCGATCGCGCGGTACGTGGCCTCCACGACACCCTGCTGGTAATGCACATTGACCCGCCAGCGACCGATATCGGGGACCGTGAGGGCGAAATTCGCTTCCCGCTCGAACTCAAACTGCGAGATTTGTCCGGCATCCATCACCGAATAAATCATCCGGCGCACACAATTGGCGGAGAGTGGTTCGGTACCCATCGGAAACAATTCTTTTTGAATGCGGAACAATGGCGGCCGTCCCACCGATAAATGGAGATCTGAGGCCCCCTTCTCCATTATGGCGGCGAGGAGCTCGACGATATCAATCGATGAAATATGCCGCCTCATGTTCTCTGTGGTGGGGGCATCCATTTTATCGTATTCAATGCCGATGTAGTATCCGTCCTCACCGGCTTCGGAGATGTGGACAACGTGGCCGGAAAATTTCAATTCCAGCGGCGGCTCGGAAAGGCGCAGGGTGAACTCTAACGATGCGCCGACCGGCAGTTTGTCGGCCGTAAATAGACACAGTCCGCCGAACGAAACATCGCTGGTCCGACCGGCGATATCCTTATCCCGCCCGGCCAGACGGAAGGTCAATGCATGTTCGGTCTTGATCCGGCGTTCGCCGCGTTTTTCGTCTCCCCACAACTCCGGTCGCATTGCAGAACTCCTCCTGATCAAGGGCATTGATGAATGGGCTGCCAAATGCATGTCACTGTCATTGTTATCGGCCATCCGCCGGGAGTTTTTTACGGCCGGGCGGGCGAATTTCAAATGGCGGGCAGTTGCGCGGCGGCCTCCGCCTTACTTCGCCCGCTGACCAAACAAATCATACATGGTGCCGGGACGGGCATTATCGCCGGTGAGCAGGTCAATTACGTCTTTTCTTTCTAAGTGCCGGGAGGTCAGGCCATTTTTGCGCAACTGATGAGAAAGTTCGGGAAAACCGTGATGCGTGTAAACCGTCTGCGCCCCCGTCCCGGCGATAAATTCGATTAACTGGGGATAATCGGCATGATCAGATAAAGGCAGGGTGACATCCACCGCCGGGCGGCGGGCACTGTCCAACGCCCAACCGGACAGGAAGATGGTGTATGGGTTTTTGATGAATTTCCATTCACGACATTTCGACATCCCCGGCGGCATGACCACAATTTTGCCGGCAAGTCGGTCGGCGGCAAACAACTCCGCGCCGGGAAGCGGAACCCCGTACTTCCGATATATCTTCACTAGATCATAAATCAGCCGGTGGCAGGCAAAAGTGAACCCCTGATCCGCCAACAGGGCCATCACTTCCTGCGCTTTCCCCAACCCATAGGCCAGCAGGACGGGAGTCAAACCACGAACAAAAGCACGTTTGATTGTTGAAACGAGCATTTCGACGGCCTTTTCGGTGGAAGGAAATACATACTCGGGCCGGCCATAGGTGACTTCAATGATTAAAATATCGCAGGCCGGCGTGGGGGCGGGCGGGGTCGTTCTGCCGCCGGCCGGTTTCAAATCACCGGTGTAGAGGATACGTTTCCCCTCCACTATCATCATGATTTGCGCCGAGCCCAACACATGGCCCGCGTCGAATAACTTAACCCCAATGCCGTCGATTTCAACGGGCTCTCCGACCGGAAGGGAGAAGAAGTCGGTTTTCCCGAACCGCATGTGGATCAGTTCGGCAGTGGCCGGGGTGCAGAGAATCTTGCGGTGTCGGCTACAATGATCGGCATGGGCATGTGAGGCAAAAGCGAATCGTTCGGGACGGGACGCATCAAGGACAAACGGGACCCCCGTGATGCGCAGGCCGTTGTTTAATGAGAGGACCATCGCCATAAGCAAAAGCGTGAAAGGCCGGCGATTGACCACACCAGTGAAATGACAATCCCGCAATATCGACAGGAAACAGCCGGCTGGTCTTTGGCGAGGAACCGATGGATTTTACCGATGCGCGCCATCCACCGCCGGGCAAATAGCGTCAACCGCGCGCAAGCGACACCGCACCATAGGATTGTCGAGAACATTATCGTAGCCGCCAAACCCCGGGGAAGGAACAACCGCCCCAGGATACCTCAGCATTTATACCCGATGGTACGCAGGAATTTTTTCCGGTCGGCGATATCCTCGTCACCCTCCACCCCAAGCGGTGAGTTCCCATCGACCACGCCGAGTACCGCGCGCCCCAGTTCGGTTTCGCCAAGGACGACCTCCACCGGATTGGCGGTGGCGCAAAAGATTCGGCAAACCTCGGGGCAGTCCTTGATTGCATTGAGGACCTGGATGGGAAAGCCCTTTTTGAGTACGATCAGGAAGCTGTGACCCGCGCTGATTTTTTGCAGGTTCTCGACCGCCATTCGTTCGGCATCGGCGTCGTTGCCGGCGTGGCGGACCAGCCGGTGCTGCGAGGCCTCAGAAAAAGCCAACCCGAATTTAAGCCCCCCGGCCGTGATTAGAGTTTCATAAAGATCTTCGACCGTCTTAATGAAATGTGACTGGCCGAAGATGATGTTCCATTCATCGGCAAAATCCAAGGCCACTGTCAACAAATCCATACCCACCTCCCGTCAAAGCAGCGGTTAATAAGCCCCCTCGCAACCGCGCGGGGCTGTTGGTCATCGGCCTAGTGCGCGGCCATT
>SDBS01000686.1_pt1 | contig 33585 bp, 38 predicted proteins | sample 2277091 | NCBI WGS metagenome assembly SDBS01 (sample SAMN10404972, study PRJNA504765) | marine sediment metagenome | isolation source: marine sediment core GS10_PC15, 163 cmbsf | place: Arctic Ocean: Southern Knipovich Ridge | collected 2010 | reverse complement strand
GTATTTACAAACCCTTATAAACTTGTATTAGATTTTGTAAAACGGCGAAACAAAACAGAATGTGATATCTTATTTGAAAGAGATGGTGAAAGAGTAGATCCAATTGATGCCACAGGAGGTGGTGTGATTGATGTTGCTGCCTTTGCTTTGAGAATTGCAAGTTGGAGCATGGAACGTCCAAGAACTAGAAATACAATAATACTAGATGAACCTTTCAAACATTTAAAAGGTGTTGAAGCTAATAAAAAAGTTTTACAGATAGTGAAACAAATATCTGAAAAATTAAATGTTCAAATCATAATGGTAAGTGATGAAAGGATCAATAGAAATGATATTATTGATGCTGCTGATAAAGTATTTGAAATTAAAATTAAAAATGGTATTTCAATTATAAAATAAATCATAAAAATATTTAACTTATGAAAGTATCAATTTTTACACCAACACATGACCCTAAGTATTTAGGAGAGTTAGCACAATCAATTAAATCTCAAACTTATAAAGATTGGGAATGGATAATTGTGCCTAATGGAAAATTAATAAAAAAAGAAGTTTTGAGTATTGTTAATATTCCTAAGGATTCTAGAATTAAAGTAATACTATATCCAAAAAATCGTACAAATGGAGGCAAATTAAAAGAATTAAATATAGGTGCATTAAAAAAGTTTGCTTGTAGTCATTGTTCAGGCGATATCTTAGCAGAAGTAGACCACGATGATATACTTGTACCAACTTGTTTAGAAAAGGTCGTGAAAGCCTTTGAAAAGCCACATATAGGTTTTGTATATTCCGACAATGCAAAGTTAGGAAAATTTACACCCTATAAAAACGATTGGGTTAGCAAAGAATTTGATTGGAATGGTCAAAAATTGATTACAATGAAATCACAACCATTAACACCAGGACGTCTTGGTTACATTTGGTATGCTCCTGATCATATACGTGTTTGGAGAAAAAGTGCTTATGATGCAGCAGGAGGATATGATGAAAAATTATCAGTTTTAGATGATCTTGATTTAATGCATCGAACATATATGATAACTAAATTTTATCATATTCCTGAAACATTATATATTTATCGAATCCGTGAAGATAAAGAAAATACTTGGTTAAAAAGAAATCAAGCAATTCAAACTGGAACTAGAAAAATGTATTTAGAACATATACATAATTTAGCAGTACGATATGCTGATTTGAATGGATTAATGAAAATTGATTTGTGTGGAGGATTTCAAAAACCTGTTGGATTTATTAGTATTGATCAACAAGGAGGTGATATAACTGCTGATCTAAATAAAGGCATTCCTTTAGCTGATAATTCTGTAGGTGTGTTACGTGCATTTGATGCATTAGAACATTTAAAGGACAAGCAAAGAACTATGGCAGAAATCCATAGAGTATTAGCACCTGGAGGGATATTACTTAGTTGTACACCAAGTACAGACGGAAGAGGAGCATGGCAAGATCCAACACATGTTTCATTTTGGAATGAAAACTCATTTTGGTATTATACAAGACCTCAACAAATGCAATTTATAAACAATACTGATTTAAAATTCAGGGAATGTTGTTTGCAAACAACTGCTCTTAATAAATTTAATCAAGATAATAAAATTTTACATGTTACTGCTCACTTAGAAAAATTATAAATTATGGAATAATTTAATTTTAAAAATATGTTTGGATTAATACTGAAGTTGATTAAACATCTAGAAGCCAGAGGCGACAAAACTGGTGTGCAGTTATGTTATGATATAGGTAATCAGTTTGTAAAAGAATTTCAAGCTGTAAATAAAGCTAATGAAAGAAGATTTTTTAAAAGAAAGGCTGGGAATAAAAACAAAGCTTAAAACGTTTTTTATGAAAAAGTACTTTAGTGATTGGGTAACCTATGGAGGTGGAGGTTATTGGAAGTTTAATAAATGGAAACTGATAGCAACGGTAGTTGGATGTTTATTAGCGGTAGTTGTGATTACACTGCTTTTAAATGTTTTATAACGTACTGCGGTATAAACAAACCGCTATCAACCTTGTATGTAAAATTTGATTGAAAATATAAATTAAGAATTTTTATTATGAATATAATTGCTTCAATATTATGCTTAGTTGGCGGATTTGGTTTAGGTTATTTAATAGGTAATGCGAAACTTAATAAAAATTCTAAGCATCAATCTGAAAACCGAAACGTTATAGAAAATGAGCAAAAAGAAAAGAAATGTTATTATGGCATTCAATGTCCGAAGTGGCCAGGTTCAAATAGTATTGAAGATTGCCAAAGATGTGAATTATGGAGATAAAATTTATGTTTTTTGCGTCCCTTGTGGCATTTTCCATAACGGTTTGGCTATGCACCGTAAAAGCATGGCACAATATTAATAATTACAACGGATTTTCATTGCTTTTATGGTGTATGAGCCGTTGTTAAGTGCTGTAATAATAAAAAAAGAAGGGCAAAATATGGAAGTTAAAATACTATTTAAGAATTACAAAAATAAAAAAGGAGCAGAATTTTTCTTGCTCCCTAAAACAAAAAACCAAAATCAACAAGCCGCCATGACTATTTTTTACCTAATTTTGGTAATAAGTAATCTAAAAATTCTTGTACATACTTTATTTTGAAAAATCCGTTAGCACATAAACCTCCAGAAAATCCATATATTAAAATAAAGTACCAACTCATGTCAACAAAAATACCAAATTGAAAAAGCCATCCTGCTCCTGCAACTAATAAAGAAATAAACCAAGTAAATACCTGAATCCCTTTCTTTATGTTCACATATTTTAATGCAAACTGAGATACAACTACAACCGCTCCTACAAAGACACCAAGATTGGTAAAGTACTGCCCTAAATCAAATGAGGCAATTATGTCCTCAGTTTGGGCAAACAACATAATCGGAAGTAACATTACCCCGATTAATAATAAAATTAGTTTTTTCATTTTTTTGTTTTTTCGTTAAGAACTCTTTTCCCATTTACATATTTTTCAATCAGCCTAGATGGGAAATAAAAACCAATAGCTGACCAAAAAGCAACCCGAACTGTTAATATCAAATTTTCTGATAAAACAATTCCTTTCAGGTCGAATATAATAATTACAGTCATCATCACTAAACACCAAATTACTACAAGTGGACGAATAGATTTGGCAAGCCAATTATCACTTAACATATCCATTTGAAGTCGACGTGTTCCTTGTTCTTTATTCAGGACTTTTCCCAACCCTTTATTAACTTCACCAAGAACTTCTGAAGTTCCTTTTTTAAATAAACTCATAATACTGATTGTAAATACTTATCATATCTTTCAATAAACTTATTTCCTTTCAAACATTTATCTGAAAATACATCAATAGTATGCCAAGGTCTTGTTTTTGGATAAAATCCACCACCTTCCCTAATAACAACATTACCAATTTCATCAATTAATTCATACGTATCTAGATCAAATTGTCCTTTAGAACTGGTATTACCTTCATAACCATAAACATTGTTCCTATCTGAATAAGCACTAACTCCTATATGAGCATATCTGTTTAACCTATTATTATGTATGCCATAACTAATCCCTGCAAGTATCAATTCTTTAGGAACACCTACACCCCATTTTCTTTCCCAAATAATATTAGATTCAAACCAATCAATTACCCTTGCACTTGTTGGATTTAAAACATCTGCATATTCAAATATTTCTGTTTGACTTGCAGCACACCAAGCATATCCTTTATTACCATTAAGTCCACATAATTTCATTGCTTTGGTAATCCAAGGATGATCGTTGTTACCTGTCAATTCCCTGACATGTAACCAACGTTTTGCCGAAACAACAATATCATACCTAGTTTCTTTTTCAAACTTTTCCCAACGTTCTAATTTTTTGCTTATGTTTTTAGCAGTAGTATCACAAATGCAATAATCAAAACCCAACGTTCCAAGCGCAATAATAATAATTGCTGAAAATCTGATAAATTTTTCCATTTTTCATTTACTTTAGTCATTAAACTATCACCATAAACATCATTATATTGAGCCCACATAAAAACACGAACTAAAAATAATGTAACTAGAAATAAGATTAAAGCAATAACCAAACTTCCAATTGTCTTTTCAGTTACTAACATTGGAAATAATCCAAATACTTCCTGTAGTATTTGTTTATAAAATATACCAAGACATATAGCCAAAGGTAATGTTAAAAAATCAAATACATTTTGAATCCAATTATTTTTCATCTTTATTTACTTTTACGGCATTCCTAAATCTGTTAATAATATTTTCAAATAAAGTTATACCTGTTAATTTCGTTGCATTTACATAAATTGAAACTAATTCTTGAAATCCAATTAAAGTTGTAACACTTTTAGTAAAAAAATGACTATGTGCTTCTATTGCATTATCATATAACAAATGTTCTTCAAAAGCAAATGTAGCCATCATTACACAAAAATAACCAATAAATTTCCATACCCACCGTTTAAATATTTGCCAATCAAATTCTTTTAATTTAATAGCTTTACATACTCCAAGTACTTGATCAAGTACAATTAAAAATACAATCACATGAAATAACATTCGTACTTCATAAAATACACCTAATACATACGACATTAAAACTGTGAATATTCGTAGTATCCACTCTATGACTTTTGGTAAATGTGTTATTAATATTACTTTAATTGAATCAATCATCTTTTTCATCTTTAATTAATAATTAGTGAATACCCCTATTCTTATTATTAATATTATGCCGTTCCTTCCCATATATATAATACAGCAATAGCATATTCATACGTTCTTCCTATTGTTAGATTTGTAAATACAGTTCTAAAAACTCCAACAGATCCTCCATCTACAACTTCCGTTGTAATCAAAGCTCCTGAATTATAACTCCAATTTTCAACTGATATAGTAGTAGAATGTATTAATACATTACTTTCAAATTTAGTACCTATATGAGTATTTCTACCTGACAAACTATATGGGCTTGTACACATTATACTAACAAAAACCTTTGCAGTAAAATTCATCCACTCATTAGTTGCAATTGTAATTCCTTCTGATGCTCCTGAAGCAACAAATATACCTTCTACTCTAGCTCCTGATGAAAATGCATCTAAACCTTCTCCTTGAAATCCTTGTGTACCTTGATTACCCTGAGTACCTTGATTACCCTGATAACCTTGATTTCCTTGATCACCATCATCCCCTTGATAACCTTGGTTTCCTTGTGAACCAGTTGAACCAGTTGAACCTTGATCACCCTGATAACCTTGATTTCCTTGATCACCATCATCCCCTTGATAACCTTGGTTTCCTTGTGAACCAGTTGAACCTTGATCACCCTGATCACCTTGTGGACCTGTAGCCCCTTTTTCTTCCCAAGCAACCCAAAAACCATTCCAATATCTAGTATAAATTTCATTCGCACCAAGTCTTTGAAATATTTGACTACGTGCTGTAGATGAAGATTGGGAATGAATACACCATCCTGCACCTCCTGGTGTATTAGCCACACCTGAACCACAATAATAAAATCCAGATTTACCTATATCATCTAAATCATCTCCTGAACCTAAAATAATTGATCCTTTAGCTGTATCTCCATAAATAAAACGATTTAAAGCCTGTCCTGCTACTGAATCAGAATCGTTTAATAAAACATCTCCATCAGAACTTGTACCTAAATTAACAGAACCAGTTTCACCTTGATAACCTTGGTTTCCTTGTGAACCAGTCAAACCTTGATAACCTTGGTTTCCTTGTGAACCAGTCAAACCTTGATAACCTTGGTTTCCTTGTGAACCAGTTGAACCTTGATAACCTTGGTTTCCTTGTGAACCAGTTTCACCCTGAGTACCAGTTGAACCTTGGTTTCCTTGTGAACCAGTCAAACCTTGATAACCTTGGTTTCCTTGTGAACCAGTTGAACCTTGTACTCCTGTATTTCCCTGATCACCTTGTGTTCCTTGAGAACCTTGATTACCTGTATTACCAGTAGCACCTTGTGTACCTTGTGTACCTTGGTTGCCCTGATCACCTTGTACTCCTTGTGGACCTGGAACAGAACTTGCTGCACCTTGTACTCCTTGTGTACCTTAATTACCCTGATCACCTTGTGTTCCCTGATCACCAGCAGCAGAAACTAAATTCCAATATGTTAAATTTGGGGGTTCTTTATCTCCTGCTGCTGTATGTTGTAACACACAAACATAAGTAGAACCATTATTTTCAACAACGTCATCAACATTGTAAGTGCCATGATCACTTGCCCAAGCACCTTCCCAATTCATAATACCACCAGCAGTTCCTTGAAAACCTTGATCACCTTGATTACCTTGTGGACCAATTGAACCTGCATCATCAATTTTATCTAATGCTTTTTGAACAGTAGTATCATCACCATTTAAAATTCCATCAAAATCAGTTGTGTCAGTTAATGAATTAGTAGCATACATTTGTAAAGGATTTCCTCCTGCTTGAGAACCATCATGCATATACAATACATTAGTATCCTTATCAATTATAGGTTCTCCATCACCTGCTATAACCCCATCCCCTATAGGCTGGTAAGCAAAGCGAGTTAAAAATACTATTGTCCATTTATTTGCTGACATCTTTTTCTAATTTATATTACCAATTTACATAGGCTAAACCATTACCACTATCATATAATGCTGTTATTTCTGGTTGAGATAATACTCTATTCCAAATAGCAGGTTGGTCAATTTCTCCGTCTGTGTTTGCTTGATTTTTCCTGTTTGCACCTATTCTTAAATCATTTGAATTATCAACATCGCCAGTAGCACCACTTACTGAATGTTCTTCAACTCCATCTATATAAATAAAAAGATCATCTCCATTTCTTACTACTGCAATATGATGCCATGCGCCAGTAACGACTGTAGTACTTACTGCACTTACAGTTGATGCATCCAAATCTATAGAAGCAACAATAAATCCTGTAGTCAATTGCCACCATATATTAAGCCCTGGAAATGTACCACTATTTAATCTTTTATTAAATATAGTATAATTTGATGCTTTTGAATTTGCATCTATCCAAAAACTTACAGAAAAGTCACCACTAAGAAAATTAAATGTTGGCATCGTTACACGATCAGATGAATTAAAACTATAACATTTATCTAAATTAGTAACACTAGTTTGATTAACGGTAGCTCCTACAATAGTACCATCATTTGATCCATGAGCATCAAAAGCATCAGTTCCACTTGTTTCATTAAACTCCCAAACAGAAATTAATCCATTTTTTAATGTACCACCTCCTGCATTTTTATATGGATTTATTGATAATAACATTTCATATTCCTCCTGTATATCATATAATGAATTTATCTTTTTCATAATAATTAATCAACAGTATCAACAATATCTGTTTCTTCCCATAGCAAATCAGGATCAGGAATCACACCATCTTTAATTGATTGTATAATAGTATTTAACCTAGCTTCATTTTTATTTAAAGCAACATGAGCAGCTAATACATGCCTTTTAACTTTCTTTTCTCTTTCAGTTAAAGTTTGATTTGATAATTGCCTAAACAATACACCTAATGCCATCAAAGTTAATTTAGCTAATTTTTGTTCTGGAATAGTTTTATTTAAAGCCGCAACCTCCCGTCCTTGTATATTTACTAAAATCTCTTCATCAGAACGTTGTTCAATAGTATATGTAATTCTATACTCTTTAACTCCTGGTGCATCAGAATGATTAGGGTAATTCTCAATATCTGTTAAATCAGGTATTTGTTTTACCACTTTATAAATCCTACTATCTGGTCTAGGTCTTTCTTGTTCATTAATAATCAACCATTCCAATGTTGATGGATCCATCTCCACTGGTTGAAAATCTTTTCTTGGATAAACATCAAATTTCACTGGTTTTGGTGGACTTTGTGATTTGTCAATTAATACTGCTGGTACTGTCATGATTTTTGTTTTTAAATTATTGTACTTTTTTCACTCCTATTATAAAACAATATACTTCTGATCCTGCTACAGAACTTCCTTTTTGATCAACATCAACAGATACTGCATCACCTTTACTAAAATCATAAAAACTAGCGGCTCCTGTAAAACTAGAAGTTTCTCCATTATTTGTTCCTGCTGCAACACTAACCACAGCATTTAAAATTGTAGTTCCTTCATCTTCCACATCTACTTCAATTGCTGAACCTGTTGGAGCAACTCCTGCTGATACATAAATTCTAGTAGCTTTAAAATCAAAAGGCATATCAAATTTAGCTTTTTCACCTGTTGTAATATCGCTATCTTTATCAGATAAATTAATAGCAAAACCTTCTACTTCCCCTATCCATTTAATACCTACGGCTTCTCCACTATCTGCAATAATTGTTTCCCCATCATTACCTACTGCTAAATTTTGAGCACCAGAATCGTATGTTAATAAATCTCCTTTAGTATCCAATTCAGTTCCTCCATCATTTCCTTGGAAACCTTGATTACCTTGGTATCCCTGTACACCCTGAGCACCAGTATCTCCTTGAAAACCCTGAGTACCTTGTGCTCCAGTTGTCCCCTGAGTACCAGTATCACCTTGGAAACCTTGTGTCCCCTGAGTACCAGTATCACCTTGGAAACCTTGTGTCCCCTGAGTACCAGTATCACCTTGGAAACCTTGTGTCCCCTGAGTACCAGTAGTTCCTTGGTTACCTTGGTATCCCTGTGTCCCCTGATTACCTGTAGTACCAATTTCACCTTGTGTACCTTGTGCTCCAGTATTTCCTTGTGCTCCTGTAGAACCAGTTGAACCTTGTGAACCAGTTGTTCCTTGTGAACCAGTTGAACCCTGTGTTCCTTGATCACCTTGAGTACCAGTATCACCCTGAAAACCTTGATTACCCTGAGTACCAGTATCACCCTGAAAACCCTGAGCACCTTGATCACCTTGTGATCCATCTGATCCGACAGAAGATATAGTAAAATTACCATGAATCATAGTAAATGTTGAAGAAGTCCCATCTGTGCATCTGGCACGGACATCCACCTTCTCTCCACCGTCTAATGAAAGTAATCCTGATAATGACGCAGAACCTGCATCACCACCAGTTCCTAATTTTCTTTGTACCTCCATATCAACTTCAACATTATCAACAAATACGGCAACTTCAAATGTTTTATTACTTGTTCCAGAAAATGATAAAGAAACCAACAAATCATAAATGCCATCATTTGCTATATCTATTTCAAGAGCATAATCAGTAACAACATCTACAACAATACCATTATTCTGTCCTACCGTATCCCATTGGTCAATTACATAATAGGTTCCTTGATCTGTTAAGGTTTGCCCAACAGCATTATGGTTTACTGACATTTCTCCATATATAGCTGCTCCTGTTGATGCTTCACCTTGATACCCTTGATACCCTTGATCTCCTTGATACCCTTGATCTCCTTGACTACCTTGAGCACCAGTTGAACCTTGAAAACCTTGACTACCTTGGTTACCCTGTGTTCCCTGAGCACCAGTTGAACCAGTTGAACCTTGTACTCCAGTCAATCCCTGAGCACCAGTTAAACCTTGAAAACCTTGATTTCCCTGAGCACCAGTTAAACCTTGAAAACCTTGATTACCCTGAGTACCAGTTGAACCTTGACTACCTGTAGAACCTTGTGTACCTTGGTTTCCTTGATCACCCTGATCACCTTTTTGGGCAAATAAATTCCAATAAGTTTCCCAAGAACCTCCAACTCCAGGTTCTTTATCAGATGCAGAAGAATGTTGTAATATACATATATAACTAGAACCATCATTTTCAACAGCATCATCCACATTATATGTGCCATGTCCAACTGACCAACTATCAAGCCAATTCATTTCTCCACCAGCAACACCTTGATTTCCTTGTGGTCCGACAAAACCTTGAAAACCTTGAAAACCCTGTGTTCCATTTCCACCTTGATTACCTTGTGATCCTTGATCTCCAGTAACTCCTTGTTCACCTTGATTACCTTGAATTCCTTGGTAACCCTGATCTCCTTGATCTCCTCCACCAGGACCTTGTGCTCCTTGATCTCCTTGAGGACCATCTATCAACAGAGACATTTCTGTTATCTTTTCTCCCAAATTTTCCCATGCTACTCCTGTATAATGAAGTACTTCATTTTCTAAAACTCCACCAATACCAAAAATTGTTCCATCACCTGTAGCAATATAACAATCATCTGTACTTTCACCACCAGGAGCAGAATCTCCAGGATCAGCATAACCTTGTACTACAAATCCATCATAATCTATAACCAGTCCCAATAAAGATGTTAAGAAACCAAATTCATTTCCTTCTACTTTTGGAACCCATCCTCCAAATAATGTTACATCATCCGTATATTCTAATTTATTAAAACTCATTGTATTTATGTATTAAGGTTCAATTTTTCTTGCACTACTTAAAACAGATTGATCATCCATCACACCTGTTGGAAATATATAATCATCTTGTTCTTGTTCATACTCAGATCGTTTACCATTATATGCTTCCACTTCAATTAATTTTAATGCCCAAGGAGCTAATGCTTTATCAACTTGTGCTGCTACTATTATTTCATCAGCAGTAGCAACTTCACGAATATTAGCTAATTGATCAGCAGTCAAATGATAATATTCAGCAAGAAGTAATTCTGTAGCTTCTTGCCCTCCTTGTTTTTCTAATGTATCATTATGTATTTTAGAAAAAGTATTACTACCAGGATTTACTGCACTTTGTCCATATACATAGGTAGATTGTCCTGGTGCTGAATCAGGAATTTTATACTTTCTTATTATAGTTACTATAATTGCCATAATTTATCCTTGTAATTCAATTTCATTAAAATCATCATCAAATTCAAATAACTTAGTTACATATTTATCTCTCATTGGATAAAATGTATATCCAGTTAAAAGGAATTTTTTATTACTTTGTTTACTATCTTCTAATAATACAAATGGTCTTAACTGTCCCTCATTAATTACATCACTTGTAATATTTTGTTTTGATACATTATAAAATCTAAATCTATTTCTTATTTTCCTTTCTGCCAAAGACAAATCAGAAATTTGAGTACCATTCCAAGTTGTTGTTTTTTCAGATAAATTGCTTCCTCGTAATACACCATTTTTATAATTAACACTTTCAACATCATTTAACAATAATTTAATTTCCTTTTTATTAAGAAAATTGGTATTAATAGTTCCTTCTAATATATTATTTTTAACAGCTTCATTTGTAGTAACAAAAACATCACCAAACCATGCTGAATATGCAGCCCAATTAAATGCAGGATCTTGCCAATATTCTTCAAGCCATGCAACATTAGTTAAATTAGAACTTCTTGCAATAGATTCAGTACCTATACATAATACTAAATCTTTATCACCTATATATCCAGATATTTCCCACAAAGGAATAGTAATATCAATTTTACAAGTATTATGATCAACGTCCCATTGTGATCCTATAACTTCAACATATTGTATTCTACTTAATTCAGAACCTCCTCCACGTTTCCATTCTTCTGTATCAGCATCATAATAAATAAAATAACTTCCTGGTGGATCTCTTAAATACCAATAAAAACGAAATGTAAGATTTTCTAAAGGAACACCTCTACGATCTCCATAACCATTAGTATTTAGATATTTAAAACTAATATTCAAAACAGTTTCAAGATCTCTATCTACTGTTACTTTAAACCTAGTATAAAGACCTCTATGAGGATTTTCAACAGAAGCTAAATTTCTCCAATCCGATCCTCTTTTAATACAATTTTCTATATTAGAAAAATTTGTCTCACTACTATAAGCAGGTCCTTGAGGCCAATCCCAATCCAAACCTCCCCATTTTTGCCATGTACGAAAATCAGGATATGGTTGAACACCATTTACAGTTTCAGGTAAATTACTATCAACATCTATAAATTGGTTAGATACTAAATTAAATAAAGCTCCTTCTTCTTCTAGCACTTCAACTTGAATAGTTTTATACCCAGGAATTACTGATACAGTTTGAGATTTATTAGCATATACTAAATCATGCACATCAATTAAACTTCTATCTTCAACAACAACACTTCCTGCATCTGTTGGACTATAAGAAACTCCTGCTGTATATTCAACGTATGATGGTGATTCATTCCAAATATCTTCTATTTGTTCAATATACCAATATCCATCAAACCAATATAAATAACATTCAAATGCTTCTAAAATTATATTTAAAATTTTAAGACAATTTTTCCTATCAACATTATTATCCCAAAATAACTCAGTAAATACTCCAGTTTTATTAAATACAGTTTGTCCTGCACTTAAAGCATCTTCTGTAGGTACTAAACTTGCATTAACACGAACATTAAAACTTGTTCCTATCAAAGATAATATTTCATTAATCAATGATATGTATGTAATATTTTGTAACGTATCAACATTTACTGAATAATTATCTTCTAATTTAGATAAATAACTACTTGCCACAAATCTAATTTTTTGTTTATGCAACATTTTTTGAGTAAGTGTATCAACATTTAAAAATCCTTCAAACAAATCCATAACAGTAGATGATGGTGATGTTATTTCTACCCTTATTTTATATTGCCTTTCAGTAGCATACATCAATGGTAAAAGCTCATAAAAATCATCTTTATCATTTACAATTGTAAACTCACAAGTCAATCCAATTACAAAAGAATCCCAATCTTCAAATGGATAAGAAATACTAAGTTCATTATCAGCTAATTTCAATGAAGAGGAAGCTCCTACATAGTCTTCTTCATCAATATATAGAATCCCTTCTAAATTCAATGATTTCCATCCTGCTGTATATTTAGTACCGTATGCCATAATTAAAATGCATTATTAAATTTATCCATCTCTACTAAAATACCAACCAACTCTCTTCCTTCTATTTTCAATATAATTTCACGTTGTGAATCTCTAGAGTTAATATTTATTAAGCTACCTAATCTTTCTAAAGGAATAACAGCTTCATTTGAAGACAACATTGCTGGGTATGTATCATTTTTATATCCTGATGGAACTATTCCTCCTTCAGCCAACCTAACCAATGGATTTTCTTTCTTTTCTTGATTTTGTTGATATTTTATTGAACCATAAGTACTCAATGCTACAAGAGCTATTCCAGCACCTATATACCATAAACCACCAGGAATTCCAAATCCAAGCATTATTGAACCTACTGCTATTAATGTACTTCCAATTTGTTTTACAACATCTAAAAGCGTAATTATCATTCCATTCCAAGCATTTTCAACACCAGCCATACTTCTTCCTAATGCTTCACCTAATCCTGTAAATAATTGTCCCATTGCTTGTTTCAATGAATCTACAACTTTCAACCATGCTTCTAATTTAATAATTTCTTTTGAAGCATCTTTAACACTTTCTTTCCATATTTTAATTGATGATGTATCCCATGCTTTAGGACCCATATCTATCAATTTACGTAATGATTTCTTCATCAATTGTAATTGCTTATCCATAAGACCAAAACCACCTCCAAGTATATCCATTCTAGCTTTTAAATCAGACAATTTCATTTCATCATTTATTGTCCCCAATTGATTTTCTAATTGTTTTAAATAATCAAGTAATTGTCTTATTTCTTTTAAATTTTCAGAAGTGACAACACCTAATTTCATTGTTTTCAATTTTTCAAATAAAGTATGTAAAATACCAATTTTTGTACCCAACACATCAAATTCAATACCTAAATCTTTTGTACGTTGATCAACTGCTACTAATCTATCTGATGTAACACTTAACATCCTTTGTAAAGGAGTCATATTTATATCCATATCTATTGGATGTTTCCTTAATTTTAAAATATTTCTTATAATGTCTTCAATAGTATTATTCATGTCTAATGTATGCTCATGTAATCTTCTTCTATCAACTTCTAAAGCATCACTAATATTAATTCCACCCATACCACCAGGAAATAAATTATCTGTTAATCCAGCTATTTTTCCTTTTACATAATCACTTATTTTGCTAAATACAGGATCCCATTTTTTCTTAAATTCATCTCCAAATGAAGGTGTCTTAGCTATTGAAAAATCAAGTAATGAAATAAGTTCTTGTAAACTTTTTATTTGTTCTTTTATTTTCTCAGTTTCAATATTTTCACCTGGAAGATCAAATCCCCATCCTGTAGGTAAAAACGAATTAACAAGTAATACAAATTTACGCATTATATCAGAAATCCAACCTGTTCCTTGCATATAATCTAATTTAGCTTGTAACCAAAACTTAGCAATTCTATATTGAGTATTTTCTAATGAATCCATAAATGGTTTAAATGACATAGACAATCCAATAATTGCAATAGCAACCAATGTAACAGAATTCAATAAAGTTGATTTTAAAGCAATAGCAAGAGTTCTGACAGCCAATATAATCTGTCCTAATATAAGAAGTAATGGACCTGCTACAAATAACATTAAACCAAATGCTACTCTTGTTTTCTTTTGAGCATTTGTTAATTGACTAAAATTTGTAGCAACTTTTGATAACCATTTTGCAAATGATTTCATAATTGGCAAAATCGCCACTGCAATAGATTGTCCAAATGTAATTAAAGCAACTTTCATTTGATTAACTGCCGTCATAAATTGAAACTTAAATGTTCCACTAGCAGCTTTTATTAATCTATTATAAGAACCTATTGGATGAAGCATTGCTTCCCAAAGAGTTTTATTTTCATTTAAGTTCTCACCCATTAAATCTAAAATACCAATTAATTCCCTAAGATTAGGAAATACATCACCTAATGCTTTTTCATTCATGCCAATAAGTCTACGAATTTCTAACAATCCTGAAATTAATCCTTCACTTTTTATAACACGTAATAATTTTTCAAATGAAGTACCAACAGCATTTAATGCTGCTTCTGCAGCAGGTTTTTGTGAAATAAAGGCAGCAAAAATTCTTCTTAATTGCATTGCAGCAGTTCCTTCTGGTGTGCCTGTCCTTGTCATACCTGCCATTGCTGCACCTACCTCATTAAATGATACTTTCAAAGCCGCAGCAAAAGGAAGAACTTTTCCTATTGCATTTGTAAATTTCTCTGGTTCAACTTTACCTTCCCTAATTGCTGCAACTAATATATCAAAAGTTTCTGCAGCACTAATATTTGCTTTACCATACGCATTCATAACAGAAGTCACAGCATTTGCAATCGTAGCTGCTTCACCTAATCCTGCAGAAGCAGCAAACGCTGCTTTTTCAAGAATATCCATTGACTCTGCACCACGAATACCACCAGATGTAATAAAATATAAAGTATCAACTAATTCTTGAGGACCTTTCATTTGTCTACCAGCAATATTTAAAAGTTCATTTCCCCATATTTTTGTCTGCTCTGATGCAATTCCAACTAAACCAACTATTCTAGAAAGACCAAATTCAAAATCACCAAACATTTTTGTAGCAGCAAATCCAAATAAACCTAATGGTGCAGACAAATACATACCAAGCATACTTCCTGCCAAAGCCATAGTAGAAGAAAGACGTTTAAATGCTAAACTCATACGATTAGCAGAATTTACTACCTGTCTTTCAAAACGTTTGACATTAACAGCAGCCCTCGATAATCCTGCTGTATTAACTCCTAATAATACAGTTAATGTGCCTACATTCATCTTATTAGTTTTTAAGTTTATTATTTTTCAAAAGTCTTGGTCTTCGTTTTGGTTGACGTTTTTTTACTCGTCTATTATGACTTTCTGCAAAACTTAATAAAATACTTTTCATCTCTTCAACTGACTGAGCTTTTTTAGGTTTATCAACATCCCACTCAATCACATAATCTTTTAACTCTGCTAATTTAGATCCTTTTTTACCATATACTGCTATAAAAAGATTTGTAATAGTCGTTAACCCATAAGCAAGTCTATAATCTATTTTCCACTCACCTACTGGATCTATTTTATCAAATATTTCCCATTCTACTAATTGCCTTGCCGTTAATTGTTCCAACAACTTATCAGGATGTACTATCCCTAATTCTTTGCAGAGCCTGAACTGGAACTGTCTTCCTGGTCTGCTTCTGAGTTTTTTAACATTTCTGTCTTATCATCCTCAGTAATAGCATTTAATTTTGAAGCTACTAAAACAACTTTATCAAGATTAACTGCACTTAATACCTTATTTAATTGTATAACATCTTTTGGTTCAAATATTAAATTACCAAGTTCATCACAAATTGTAACTACTGCTAATTTTGCTCTAAAATTTTCTAAAGTTGTTTCATATTCAACTGGTGTATTTTTATTTCCTGAAGGTTTTACTTTTAACATTGATTGTTCCCAAATATCTTTTTCATAACCTGTCATTTCTCTGACAAATACATGTCCTTTTGACAACTCAACTTTTTCAATTTTTAAAACATCACCTTTTAAAAGGTCTTCTTTGGTTAATAATATTGACTTGCTCATTTTTTGATTAATTTTAATTTTGATTAAATTTTAATTTTCAAACTAAACCTTGATTAGATTATTATAATTAAGATCCACTACCTGAATTAACAGTAACTTTCCCACTAACTTTAATAACTACATTTGCAGTTATTCTATCATCAACAGGAATTTCTAATGGTAATTCTGTAACTAATCCTTCAAACTCTAATGAAGTTTCATCATCATCAGGCAATACAATTTCATAATTTTGCAATGTATCACTTTCAAAATCAGCATTCATTATATCATAAGTAGCACGAGTAAAATTCATCGTTAAATTTACTGTACCACCATCTCTTAAACCTCCAATAAAATCTGCATAACCTTCTATAGAATCTAATGAAGTTACATCGATCGTATTTCTTGTTTTACTTGGACCAGAAATTGCACTAACTTCTGCGATTGGAACCCAAGTGTCTACTCCATCCCATCTCTGAAACACAGTACCGATTCCTGAAATAGCATCACTCGCCATATTTTTCCTCCTTTTCTAATTATTAATTACCTTCGTTGAATATTAAAATTAACAATAAACCGTATTCTCTGATTCTTATCAGCATCTAAAAAGGCAGGACCTCCTGAGCATCTAATTACAGAGTATAAAGTACCATTCCATGTCTCTTGTCCCCGACCATGTAATGAATTCTTTATAGCACTAATTACCCTCCAACCTTCATCATAATCAGTTGATCTAATTCTAATTTGTACTGAAGGATATTCATATATTTCTTCTTTATTAAATGTTAATTGTGGTCTAAAACCCATTGTTTCAATAATAGTAATTACATTTGGCGGTGTATGTGGTTCTATACCAATATGTATTTCGTAATCTTCCAATGAACTATCAATAATATCAGGATCATCCTCTAACATTGTTTTAATATCTATCGCAGTTGCATCCATCTTATTTATATTATTTATGTCACTGTTCTTACATTTCTAACAATAATATTTAAAACTTCACCAGCATTTCTTTTCACTGATTCTTCTAAAAACTTAGGACCAGATCCAGGTCTACTCCAATCAATTGGTTTTGTATAAGGTGGAACAGTCATTTCATGTACATAAACTGCATAACCAGATTCTGGTGTACCACCAAATCCACCCATAACAGTAGGACCTTTTGATGTTTCAATACCTTCAGTACGCCATGAACCTCTTAACGCTCCTGTTTTACCAATTGGTATTAACGGAGGAGTCTTATCCATATCATACCTAATATGAGCCATTGCTTCTATCAATCCTGCCATAGTTACACCTTTTATTCTTGCAATAGCAATATTAACATTATTTGCAACAGTCCTTAACCCAATAACTCTTGCATGAATTCCTGCCTTAGTACTCATACTCGGCATCCCATTTATCATTGAAAAATTTGCCATACTATTTTATTTTCCTTAGTCATACAACCAAACGGTTCTTACAAATTCATCTGTCTTACGTACCATAGGTATTTTATCACGCTCAATTATTAAATAAGCTCCTTCAATATTAATAGGATCATCTGTATCAACAGAACTATCAAAATCAGACAACTCACCTAAATATAAATAGCCAAATTTATCAACATCCTGCAAAAGCAAAACTGATGCTCTACTTAACTCTATTGTCCCATTAGGCATTCTTTTTATTTCTGATCTGTCTTCCCAACGTACACCATTTGGCGGAGCAAGTTCAACAGGAGTATCAAATGTATAACCTCCTTTTTTATTACTTACTGGATTCCCCCAATATACGGCTGTCTGAACACAAAACCGTTTTACTGTTTTTTCAATTCCTTTTAGTGCCATAGCTTTTAATCAAAACTTGTTATTGCTGTAATACTTGCTGATTTCTTTCCTCCTGCAATCGCTACCAAAGTATTACTAGAATCCAATGAAATTGCAGTCTGTCCATAATTAGTACCTAATAAACCAGTACTCCAATATCCAGTATATTTAATTTCAGCACCTCCAGCACCTTCTTCTTTTGCCTGTAAATCTTTAGTACTAGCAATCATGTGTGCTGTCAACCATCTTTCAATTTCTTTTAAAATTGCAGCACTTAAAGATTTGCTACCCAAAGCATCTGTCACAAATACATTTGTACTTGTTAAATATGGTGTGACTTGAGCTTCTGTCAAATCATTATCCATAATATCTAATACTTCTTGTTCAGTTGCTCTTGCCATGTTTAATCCTCCTACTTTTTTCTAATAATGGTAAAATCACTTCTGGAATTTTATCATTCCATTTTAAACCTAACCATTGTAACATTTCACGTATTTGTTCAAAATCACCATCAACCATTCTATCAGGCCATATAATTTTATGATTCATACCATTATTAATCATTTCTATAAACCTTTTTTCATATTGATGTACCCACCATAACCACGCTTCTGATTCCGTATTTGATCCTCCAGCTAATTTTCTATTTACATTAGTTTTAAATAATCTCATATAACCAGTCATTCTACAAGAATGTATTATATCACCAGTTCTCCTACGTATAATCAACCATTTTGCATCTGGAAAAGCTATGTGCCAAACAGGAACATATTGTGCTAGAAGACTACTTTTAATCATCCATTGTTGTTGTGTTAATAACCCTTGATTTCTAAAATATTTCAACACATATAAATCCCAAGCATTTTGATTATATGCTTGTCCAGAACTAGGAAATATTTCATTATTCCTTTTTCCTAATCCTCTATGTGCATAAATTATTTTTTTGTTTTCAAACATATTATTACAATCACCTGAAAAAACATCACACATATCCAATATCCTAGCAATTAATGTACTACCTGAACGTTCTGCTCCTGTAATTAATATTGGACTCTTATTCATAGCTCTTCATTTAACTTTTATTGTAATTACTTAGTACTTATACAATACAATACAATCATACTTGCAATGCCTCTGAAACGTACGTTTCAACCCATTTAATTTCCTTTGCTGCTTGTGGAATTCTTGGTTTTCCATGAAAACACACAATTGATACATTTTCAGGTATTTCTTCTACCCAAAATTCTCTTTTATTTATTGGTTTAAAAGTAATTATTTTCTTAGTAATGTTCTGCCAAAATAAATCAGCATACACTATACTTTCAATATAATTTTGATCTCCTTTATACACCAACATAGCACGACCATATCCATATCTCCAATTGTCCCAAATAAATTTAACTTTCTTATTATTTTTTGGAATCCACATAACACCAGATGCCAATTTTTTACGTCTATAAAAATCACATAACGTAATAAATTTATCTTTATATTTATCACGAAAAAAATCATCCAAATTACCAACAATTGCTGTATCTAAATCTAAATACAAAAATGGTCTAAACTTTTCAAATTCTGGTGAAAATATATTCATTTTTGCCCACCACCCTTTCCAATGATTTGGCATTGGAAGAAATATAATACTTTCAGTAATATATGGTGTCATTATTTGATCATATAAACAAACAATACTTTCTGCACCATTTTTATGTAAATTATGCCCAATTAATAATACATCATCAAATGTAAAATCTCCACCACTACGCAATACTAAAAATACAGTTTTCATATCCAATACTTTTTAATCCATGTTGGTTGATGTTTTACTGTCACACTTGGATCTCTTTTTCCACTAAACAAAACAATCCTAGCATTTTTTGGTAATTCACCATTTTCTAAATTTATATAATCATAAACACCATCTTTATGAGTATATGTACTTTCACCCTTGCCAAGAATATGACTAATCCACGCTTGATCAGTTCCAATTATTTCTTTTCTTTTTCTTCTTTCTTCTAAAACTATTAAACTATTTTCAGAAAATTTATTCCACACTTTTTTTCTACTCCCAGTCTTCATTAAAAATAAACCACCATTATAATTTTGATCAGTAATCTTATCATTTTTATATTGGTTGATAATAAAATCCTCATTTCTATTAAACAAAGAATTTAATTTTCCAGTAATTACACAATCTAAATCAATACAAACTATCCTTTCACCAAAAACATTTTTAAATTGTTTACTAAAAATAAACAACCGTGAATAACAACCTCCTAATACTCTATAATAATCCCACATTGGATACGTTTCACATTCTATTCCAATAGGATCATCTGTGATACAAATAAATTTATGAGAAATAGTTAAATTAACGGAAACCATGTGATACAACTTATTCACATGTGTTGCTGTATATTCTGTAATTACCTTATACTTAAATTTAGGTAACAGAACACCTCCTAAATATTTCCATTTAAAACACAATATTGTTATCATGACGGTTTGATTAACTGTCCATATTTAATTTCATTTTCCAATGGTTGTAATTCATTAGTACCACTAGCTGGAGTAAACGTAAATTCACCAAAATAAATTTCACCATCTATAATATATAAATCTACACGTACAAATGGTGGATTTCCTATCAAATTCACTAATTGTTTCACTTTAGTTAACATTGTACCTAAACAAGAAGGAGCTTTTACAAATCCTCCAAATTTAGATAATCGTTTACGAAGTTTTAATAAATTCCAATTCTTATCATAAAAATCTTGAGTTCGAATTGAATTTCGTCCACGATCTAATTGGATAAATTCTAAACTACCATTAAACATATAAAATTTATAATCATCCAGTTCACCCATATATTTTTCAACAATAACACCTGGAACTAAAAAACTATATTGTTTTTCAATATCTTCACGATATTTATTATTTAACCAATAACTAATATCTGAAATCAACTTCACATCCACATCATCTTTTGATTTCAAAACTTTAAACCATCCACATCCATGAGTTGCTTTTACAATAACAGGATAATTAAATTCCCACTTAAAATCAACCACCTCATTTATTTTAGTAAAATAAGAATAAGTTATAAAAGGAATGATTATCGCTCTAACTAATTCTTTTACTTTATATTTATCAACGTACGTTTTATAATCAAAATCCTGATATGGATGTTCCATGTAATATTTTATCACATCAGTAAACTTCATCCTATTTTATTTAACACTTACAGGAGAACTTTTCCAATTTAATTGCCTAATTTTTCTCCTATGAAAAACATATAATCCAGGCATTTTCATAATCTTGTATCCTCGATCTAATAACCTTTTACAATAATTCCAATCAATCCCATCAAATCCAGTACCAATACTTTGAAACTTTAAAACTTGCCAAATATCTTTACGAACTAACATAAAAAATCCAGCAACTTTATAATCTTTAATATGCTCCAATTTATTACCATGTTTCAAATACAACTGTTTAGCTACTTTTATGTGATCCTCAATATTACCAGTTCTTATTTCAATTTCAGCTTTTTGAGAAAATTCACTAATTTTAGACCCACCAAAACCATATAAATAATTTGTTACACAAGTTATCAATCCTACTTTATCCTCAACTGTATTAATAGCTTCAATACACATTTCATACCAATGAGGACAACAAGCTAAAAATATGTCATGATCTAATAATAAAACCCAATCTGTATCAGAAATACTCATTTCATGATTATATGCACTAGCTAAATCTCCTTTCAAATCAAATGGTGTAACTACTCTTATTTGATTTTTTCCTTTCTTAACCCACATTCCTTCAATTGAAAGTTTTCCAGCTTTAACATTAATCTGACGAGTAGCTCCAAATTTATGATCAATAAACTCCGAAGGAATAGGTCTCCACGGTTTACTAAATGGATAAGTTGTATAACCAGACAAACCAGAAAAACTTTTTAATATTTTATCTGATAAACCTTTCTTATTAATTTCACTCATAGTTAAATAACATGGAGCCCCATGATGCACATAAGAATGATATTTTTTATAATTAATCACATTAACCAATTGAAAATATGGATGTAAATATTTAATAGGAGAATGATCCATTAAACCATTACTACCATAATCTCTCCCATCTTCTCCAATATTACAAATCCATCCAACCCCAAAAGTATCTGATTCCATCATATCCATCATTTCTTTCACCGGACTTTTAAGCATCTCAATATCAGAATCAAAAATAAGGCAATATTTAGTACTTATCATACTTAACCCTTTATCCATGCCCCTCCCATGTCCAATATTATAACGTTCTTGAACTACTTTGGTTATTGGAGATTCTAAACTTTTTACATACTTATAACAAGAATTTTCTTTTTCAGAACCATCAATTATTAAAATAGGCATATTTGGATGAAATAACCTCATAGAAGTATATGCTTTTTCAAAAGATTCTTTTGTATTATAAGTAACACATAATCCAGTTACTTGAGAACTTTTTCCAACCAACTTTTTAATTTCCTGCACATCTACAGAATTTTTACGCCGTGCAAATCGTTTATTTTCTTTTTTATTATCTGTCCAAGTATCTGTATGTGTTACAGTATGAAATTTTGTTGGATGATAATTTCTATATAAAGTAAATGGTGTATGAAAATATGCATAAGCAGAAGCCATTGGACCACCATACCATGTTTCTCGAAAATCTGAAGATAACATTTTAGAAACTGCTTGAAACTTTTCTACACTCATAATCAATATTGCTGAATGCCTATTCATAGCTTCACGAAATACTAAACCATCATAAGTTTTTTCATGCTCAGTCCATCCTGGAACAACTTTTAAATCAATACATTCCCAAGATTTTTCTGTTTCCTCAATCCTATTAGGTAATAAAATATCATAAATTTCTGATTCAGCATCAAACTTTATAATATTATTTAAAACATCTTGTCCTAATAAAATATCATCTTCAATATTGATAAAGTAATCATACTTATCAACATAATCACGCATTAAATTTAAAGAAGTATAAGGAATATGAACTGGGTCAATTGGAGTTAAATCAATATCCAAATTAACTCCTTTCATACTAAATCCCTTAATCCCACAAACCTTTACATCACAACCAGGAATTGATTTTAAAGCACCTATGCATCGTTTAACTTTATTAATACGTTCAGGATTATTTACTGTTGATCCTGCTTTAAATCCTTTTACTTGTTTAGGATTATAATAATGATTCACAAAACATAATATTTTAACATCATTTACTGGCTTTAAATTACGAATAGCAAATTCAATATCTTTTCGCAATCCAATATCTTTTCGCTTCAGTATATACTCAGGAAGTTCAACGTCCATCCAATCTTTAACAATTTTCTTGTAATTCTTTGCTAAAATTTCATTCTCCGATTTAAGTCCAGTCACAACCATTAATCCTGTTGGTGATGAATCCAACATAGTTATAGTTAAATCAGGACGATACTGTTTTAATATTAGAATTATTTTCCACACATCACCAGTCCAAGCACCAGGAACTAATTTACGAGGAGTTTGATCAGGATGACTTGGTAAAATATCATCAAGTATTACTACTGTATCTGGTTTAGATGTTTTTTCTACATTTTGAAAATCACGTACAACTTGATCAAACTGATGTAATCCATCAATAAATACTAAATCTGGCTTCCTTCCATTTAATAATCCTTTTTTAAAGAAGGCATCTGATGTCATTCGATGTATTTCCGCCTGATTAACATTTCCTCCTATATTTGGATTAGGATCAACACCAATTGCTTTCTTTAAAGCCTTTCGAATAGAAACACCTTTATCTACACCAATTTCAAAATATATTTCAGGATTTAAAATTTGATGAAATAATGTTAAAATATCATATTTATGTAAAATACCTTTCCCAACCTCTTTCCCATAAGCTTCTACTTTGGATAATACTTTAGGAACCTTTCCTTTTATTTTAGAATATTCAGGAAAAGATTTCAATACTTCTGATAATGACATTTTTTTAAATTCTACAATAGCACTATCTGGGCAAACATTAATGATTTCTATACCACGTTGTTTAGCATCTTCAATAATGTTCACACATCCTTCCATGTGTTTGATAAACTTTTTAGGTTTAGGCTTACCTCTACCTGATTTAGCATATAAACCATGCCAATGTTTATTTTTTTGTTTATCATACTTCATATCAAATCCTAATAAAAAAATACGTCTAGCTCCAGCATTTGCAGCCAAACTAATTGCAGCAAATCCACTATTATTATTCCAACTAACAGATTTATTATTAGGACTAATTCCAAAACGATATTCTTTATTTTGTGGCAAGTACTTAATAAAAGGATTTCTTGCTATTTTTGGTGTACTACTTATGATCATCCCCGGAAATTCATAAATTTCTTCCTTAAATTGTAAATAAAAATCCACATCACCAAAAAATAACATATCTATCCAATCACCAATCATAAATGCTGAATTAATTCCAATTACATGCTTATCATGAAGAAATTCCATATAATCAGAATAAACAGATACAGGTAATTTGCCTTGTATTACTTTGTTTATAATATCCAAAGGTATTCCAAACTGATGGGCAAGAGAAGGACCACCTCCAATTATCCACACATCACCACCATCCCATATTTTAGGAACTTTCCAACTCATTCTTGTAAACTTTTTAACATTTTTTCGCCTTCTTTACGATTTAATGCTTTTTCATTAAGTTTCTTTTTACCATCATAAATATCAAACCAACCTACTTTTCCTTTAATATTGACAAGTTTATACTTTGATACTTTTTTAACAGTCGACTTTTTAAATTTTAATTCAGCTACTGGTATAACTACATCTTTAAAACCTAAAGGAATTTTATCCTTTAAAGCAAAAAATGTTTGATTTGGTTTAATTATTTTACCATCAAATCTTAAAGAACCTCCACCTATTTTTTTATATTCAATCAATCCATCATCTTTTTTGACTTTTTTGACTTTATTACCTTTTTTAACTTTCCTAACTCGTTTTACCATGATAATTTATTTTTTGATTAAAAATTTAACACTTGATTAGTGATCAAATTATGCTGCTAAATGCACAAGACCTGTATTGCCGTTTGCATCAGAACGAATCTGAGGAACTTCAATAACAAGTACTTTATACTTATTAACAAATTTACCTTCAGTTTGCCATTCAACATTTTGAATAGCTAAACCTCGTACAAGACGAACAACATTTGATGTCATCTGTACTAAAAGTACATTATTTGCACCTAACCTGTCAACTACTTTAATACCTTGTATTCCAGAAACTTTCATGATTCTCTCACGAATAGTAGTACCTGGAGTAACAGAATCATAATCATTATCCAATACAGTTTCATACGCAGTTGGTATATATAACTGCCATCCACCATAATGAAGAGCATCAATACTAGCTTGCTTCATATCCAAAACATCCTGAAGAATCTCTGCACCAGTTTTACCAGAAGCATCCCAATTTTCAGTTAACGTTACTGGATTCCTGTCTGGATGATTAACATAACTGTAAATCGAATTCCTTGATCTACTGTCAACTGCACCAAATGAATAAGTAGTATCTGTAAATAATAAGTCCTCTTGTTTTTGAGTAACTTTACGAGCAGCATTTTCAGCTGACGTAGTATCCAATGGATTTCCCATGTTACGACTAGTTGCCAATACTCTCGCATTGATTTCATAGTCAACATGTATGATAGGTATTGGTAAATAATTGTGTTGGAACACAGGTCTATCACCTTTACCCCTGTTAACACCATCCATAGTCATATCTGCCTCCATAGAATCACTAACATCATGCCATTCAAGAACAGTTGTTCCCATTCCATTTCCAAGGTTATATATTAACCCCTTGTCAATTAAATCCTGAGTACCAACAAGTCTTTGACGTGCTACACTAAGAACAGCATCATCTAATGATTTCCATTCATCTCTACGCAATGTTCCAGCATTTCCTTGAAGTGGTACAACTTTGTAATTTTTTGGATCAGTTTCATCTCCTCCAGAAAATATACTGATAAATGATTTACCATTTTCAACGAAAGGTTTCATTGACCCAATATTTACACTACCATCATTACGCATCGTATTTATTAATTCACCAGAATATACGCCACCTTTTCCTATTAAATCTACTTGAACTTTATTTTTCATATAATTTCCTCCTTTCTTACTTTAAAGTGATCTTACTTGACATCTGCCATCAGCTCCAGAAGGAGTAACAGCTTCAATTGCTTGAGCAACCAAAGTATCAGAACCAGTATCTTCTTTCAAAGTACCATCTCCATTACTTGTTAAATAATCACCAATAGCAATATCCTCACCATCAGCAACCAACGCATATATAATATCTCCACGATATGGAATCCATACCTGAACTTTATCATCAGCAGCAAAATCGTCATCAATAGATTTACCTTGCAGTTCATCTTCCAACGCATACATAGGAATAACATCACCACCTCCAGAAGAATGTGCTTGTACTTCCCCTGCTGAATCAATTTCAACTAACATTCCTGGTGTAATTACACCTACAGATGTCATTTCTTCAATAACATCGGAATATTTCTTAACTTTAATTGTGTTTTTTGCCATAATTCAACTCCTTTCTATTCTTTAGTTTTTAAATGTAACACCAGGAAGAGGCATTGGAGCAACTTCATCTTCACCAAGTTGAGAACCTCCACCTCCAGCACCACCTGAATAATTTTCAGGTTCTTTATTTACAGACTTTTCAAGACTCTGTAATGTTTCAAGATCCATTGCTTCCAATTTTTCTTTAGTCCAAACATCTTTTTCGGTATTATCCATAATAGATGTCACAAGAATATCAATCTTCTCTTTATTAGCAGTTATACCAGCTTCTACCTGACTCTTGATAGGCTCAGGTAATTTAGCAATGTAATCTTCTGCTTTAGAAGTATTAGCTTGAATAAATTCCCAAGCAGTATCAACAGTTAACTCTGATTTTACTGGAGGAGTAACTTTCTTTGGAACTAATTTATCCAATTTATCCTCAGTTAAATCTGCTAACCAGACACGATCTGACTCATTAAAATGAGTAGACGAATGAGCGATCAATTCATTCACCTTTTGTTCACATTTTTCACACATGTTTTTACTTTTATTATTTTTAACTCTACGCCTTCTTACAATATGATCTTGTAAAGTGATATAACTTACTTCTTTTTTCACTTCTACAGGATCACCTACTTTAGTCACTTTATTATCAGCACCAACACTATAGTTTTGTTTGAATAATCCACCATCAGTAAAATCACCTCCATCTACTCTTACTCGTTTACGATACACAAAATAATTTTCATAAATTGCATCCAAATAAGTATATGAAACATCTTTTACTTCAAGTGTGGATAAAACACCCCATACTTGATCTCGTATGTCATCAAAACTAACTTCATTAACTATTGGTGAAATAGTTAAATTTTGTTCTTTTAATTTTTCATAAATATTCAAATCATTGCCTCCTTTCTCATTTTTATTAATACGCAAACCGCATCCATCATCTATAGAACACGCACCAACCTCTTCGGGTAAAAGAGCGAGATGATCCGGCACATAATTTCTAGATACAGTTATATATTCTTCACCATTAAATTTTCCTTCTTTTTCTTCTTCTTCTGAAAATACACCAACACTAACTTCAACAATTTCTCCATCTTGTACACTTTGTAACGTTTCAGGTGAAATAGCAGCTAATTTCTGTACATCTAACAATAAAGTAGCTTTTAATTTTTTATCATCTAATACAGTATTAATAACAACACCTACAACCCATTCTTCAGATTTTAATTGTTCCGAATTGACAGACACATACTCATTATCATCATTAACAGGATGTGATATTGTCACAGGTATATTATCCCACGGTTCTTTAGGATTTCCCAATTCTTCAGCTAAATGAAGTAATGGTCCACGAGATCCATTATGAACACCTTCCATCATCATTACAACTGGTACAGATAAATATTCTTTTTTATCAATTGTAATAATAGTAGCATCATACTCTGTCTGTGTTTCAGAATAAAAACTAATTAATTTTGTCTTAACTTTCATAGCTATTTCTTTTTAGTTTTTATGATCACTGGCAACATTATACAACGACATTGCGGGTGAACAGGTATCACAGCTATTGCATCATCCAATGTATATTGAGTTCCCTCTAATCCTGCACATATCACACAAACACGATCATCACCTGCTGTTGTAAATTCTGCCTTCACTTTAACACCTGCAACACCCCAATTTCTATACTCATTAATTGTAGCAAGATGATGGGCACGAATAATTTCTGTACGAGCTAAAATTTCAGCTCTTCTTTTCGCTGGAATAAACCTTCCAAGAGTATCAGTTAATCCTAATGTACCAATTCCTGCACCATCAATCACAGCAACAAGTTGTTTTGCCAAACGTATAGGATTAATTCCAGCAGCAATTCCTTGTGCTAATACCCTACTAATCAATTGAGACATTTGAGCAGTTATTCCTTTCAACTCTTCAAATACCCGTATATATAATAATCCAAGTGTTTCAATATGAATAGGCACTTGTAAACTAAAACCAATACCACCTGTTTGTTCTATTGTTGGTACATTAAATCCTGCTTTTATCATTTCTAAACGAGCTCTTGCAATTCCTCGTTTATATGCTTCAACAATATATTTATCTGTCCATCCTTTATAAACTGATTCACCAATTTGTGAAAAATGCCCTACTTCTAATAAACCCTTTTCAATTTGCTCTTGCAACCATTTATTAAATGCTTTTATTTTTTCTGGATCAGTACTAAATAAAAATCCTTTTTCAAGTGGATTAAGTGGTTCAGCACTAACTTGTAATGGTTTTAATTCAAAATAATCTTCATCAACAATCGTTTGCTTAATGACTTTAATAAGTTCAACAAAACGACGATTACTATCACGTACCATTGTATTTCTTAATACAGTTGTACGAGTAGGATCATACGCATTTATTTGTAATAACGTATTATTCTGAATATGTAAAGTACTTTCACACATAATTATCTATTCCTTTTCTTCTTAGAACAATACATTAAAAATAATGCAAATGTAATACTCATACCAATTAAAGCATAATAAATCCAATGCATAACTTTTTATTTTTTATCACCATTAGTACTCGGTACTGGTAATTTTGTTAATTCAATTTCTTCTTCAGTAAGAGGTACTTCCTGTCTTATAGTTTTTTTCTGTTGATCTAAAACTTTATCAATTTGTGGTTTATCCAATGCTAAGAAGTACTCAAGGAATATTTCAAATGACACAAAATCTTGAATAAACATATTATCTGTATATAATTTCAATGCTTTTGCTCTTTGTTCACCCATAGCAACTTTTTCACTATCAGATAAACTAAACAATTTATCCCACATAACAATATATTTACCATCCTTCGGTTTTGCCAATATCCCTATTTTAATAAGTTTATCAATAAATGGTCGAAGTATATATGGTTCATTTTGTTCTTCTCTCCTTGAAGTAACATAAGATATCCATTCTTGTTTATCTTGAGCACTACTTAATTCTCCACGTTCACTACCTGTTAAAATACGTTTTGGAATTGCTGTAACAGCAGAAATCATTTGAATTTGAATATTTACATGATTCAAAGGATCAGCTATTTCTTGTGTCAATGCTTGATAATTAACACCCTCATTAACCAATACACGTCTTAAATTATGTTCAAATTCATCAATTTGATCCTGTAAATCAGTCAAAGCTGTCGCAGTCATTTCATAATTTTCATCCACTTTTCCAGTAAAACCAGGACGAGCACCACGCCAGAACATCTCTGCATCACCACCAATAAGTTTTTCCAAATCCATCAAACGATTATAAACAGCTTGCAATCTTGGTGTACCATAAATTTCACTTTCCAAAATATCTTCAACCAAATGTATAATCCTACTATGATGTACAACTAATTCAATTGCACCAATTTGTCCTGTTTCCAAAACTTCACTGGTACTTATTTTATACATAAGTGGAAATCCATATCTTGGACTGTTTACATTTCTTTCAAATTCAATAATATCTACAGATTTTTGTGAGACAGGTTTAACATATAATAATTTACTATTACTGCTTTTAGTATATTTCTTTTTAAAACCAGCAATATTCCTAACATCTGATAAACCTAATAATAAAACAGAAAACTGCCCTATTCCTGTTAATTTATCAGCTCGCATAAAAATAGACTTCAATTTTAAACGGTCATATATCTCTTCCCACTGTTGTTCAAATTTAGTTTTTTCCTTATCAATATTTTCAATTATTGAAATTTCACCTTTCCATGATGCTTTAACAGGACGATCAATAATTGCTTTTGCAATATCTTGTCTAGCATACCTATTATAATAATCATTCCATTTAATTTCAGTAGTAGTAGGATAACCTAATGCTTGATAAATGTTTCTATCACCACCATACTGATAACCTAATGTTGATGCTAAACTAGCTCTATTCACTAATTCACTCAACACATTTATAGGAATCTGTCTAGTATCCTTAATAGGTTTATTTACATTTAATTTTCTTGTTCGTTTCATAACATTATTCTTTATGTTATTCTTCTAACTTCTTTCTTCTTTCTTAAATAATTAAATCCAGCAGATCCAGCATCTACTTGATCCTTATAAGTAGAATTTGGAAACATTTCATACTCGTTTAAAAATTCTTTATTCCAAGAAGCCACCCTTAACATCACATTACCATTATTTACTTGTACACTGAATGGATCAGCTCTAAATTCTTTATTACCTGTTGGTCTTTCCGCCTCAATATGAAAACCAGCTAAATTACGAATTGTATTTTCAGCAGATTCTTTTCCACCTGATCCAGGTTCTTGTTCAATTAATATATCAACATTTTCTCCATCTGCTTCAGCAGTTTGTTTTATAATCTTTTCACGTTTTTCTGTACTCCATTGTCCACGCTTAACATCTTCAACAATAAACATACCATTCTTTAAAATAGACATCTTTACTCCTGTGGTATAATGTCCTCCACCTGATGTTGCTGCCTTATCCCAAACTCGTACTGTTTTACGATACATATTTTTTGGAAATATTTCACTTGTCATCTGAAAGAACTCAACTTTAAACATTCCTCCACCTGGAGGGGCAGGTGACTGTCCTATTTGTCCAGCATACCCATATTGTCCTAAATCTATTTCTAATTCTGCTAAAACGTCCGCACTCATTCGGTTTTCATCAAACAAACCATTTTTATAATACTTAACCAATTCCGGTGGATATACTTTATCCTTATAACGTATTATTTCACCTGGTAAACAAATATGTTTTAAATTCTTTTTCTTCTTTGCTAACAAATGTCCTGATGGATCATTCTCATGCAACCGTTGCATAATTCCAATTGTTGCAGAAACCTCTTTATTCGTCTTCCTTGTAGGTAACGTATGATCTATCCATTTATTAGTTGATTCAAGTTCCTTTTCTGATAACGCTTGTTGTGGATTCAATGCATCATCCCAAATTAATATATCAGCATGAAATCCTGTTAATGTTCCTCCAATAGATGTAGAGTAACGATTTCCACCAAGCATTTCCCTACCAGTTTGATATTTTTGAATTCCATTTGAAATTCTTTTTATTAATTTATAATTCGATTTTGTATCCTTATCAGCTTTGATACCTAATTCAGGATAAATACGTTTAAAAGACTGCGATTTTATTAAATCTCTGCTATATTCTGCACTTTCTAACGATAATGTGGAAGAATAACTAGCAGTGATAAATCGCATCCAATACCATTTTGTCCAACACCATGCTGGAAAAACAATGCTACAAAGAATTGTTTTTGTTGTACCAGGAGGAATATTAATCAATAAGTCATACAATTTTTTCCTCCGATCACCAACTTGGTATGCTATTATTTCTAACTCTTCACATAAATAAGGCAAATGCCAATTCGAAATAAACGGTTGTCCACTAATTTCAGGCCATGCCCACTGTAAAAACGTATAAAGACTACGGTTGTTTAATTCCCTTTGTATAACATAAGGATTGCGCAATGCTTCAATGATTCTTTTCTTTTTGGAATCATCTTTTATATGTTTTCTCACACGTTTCATCAATTTGCTTCTTCATATGACACATCCTCAACAATTGGCATCCCCAATTTGCTCAACACTTTCAATTCCTTTTCTGAGAAATCTGTCAAATCAATTTCATGGTTGACTGTCAAATTGCCATGAATGCTCAATTTGGATTTATCTGCCCATATATCCGGCTGCCTGGATGACAACCAACGAATTGCTGCAGTCACATTTGGTGGATAATGTTTTGTTGTATCCACAATCAAAGGTTCTGTCCATTCCTTGATCACTTTTCCTGTCTTGCCATCATACTCTTTTTTCCGATTTGTCAAAATAACTGTATCGGAATGTGAATACCCCAACGCACTTTGAAACAAAGAATGTGCAACTTTTGCATCCGCCTTCAATTTTCCTTTTTGAAGTGCCTCCAAAAATTCAGGATTATCCCTCTTCCAATTCTCAACTGAAGAAACAGCAACCCCAAAAACAACGGCAATTTGCTTATCTGTTGCACCTAATAGTGCAAGATAATACACTTGACGAACAAAATCAGAATTGAACTTGAATGGTACAATCTGTATTTCTTCATAAGTCCTAAACACTTTCTGTTTATTTTTTCTAGCACGTTTCATCTTATTATTCTTATTTAAAGAAGCAATATAAACAATTCCTATTTATAAAACAAATGTTTTTCCTAATAATATCAACATTAAGAAAATTGTCGAACTTCGTAAACCAACTTTAGCAATTCTTCAACATAAGATTAAATTATAAAATTATTAAAAAAACCTACCAATGTAATGCTAAATTTTTTATAAATTTTTTTGCACTATATAATATCGATAATATTGGTGTGTACTATATGTATTGTATATATTATATATGGGTATTATGTTTTTCTATGAATCATTGGATATATATTTTAATTCGATTTTTTTAAATTTCGAATTTTTATGTATAACTTTAATTATAATACTTTTATTCAATTGTGTCGGAGGCATACTTTATCGATAACAATATTCTATCAATTAGTTCAGAAAAATTGATATGTACCATTCGAGTAACGTCCACCTTTTTCACTCTTCATATGCGCCAAAACAGCATTATCTATCAAGTTGTGTTTCCTGTTCGACTGCGTCTATCAACACGTACTTATACAGTTG
>SDBS01000685.1_pt1 | contig 33588 bp, 30 predicted proteins | sample 2277091 | NCBI WGS metagenome assembly SDBS01 (sample SAMN10404972, study PRJNA504765) | marine sediment metagenome | isolation source: marine sediment core GS10_PC15, 163 cmbsf | place: Arctic Ocean: Southern Knipovich Ridge | collected 2010 | reverse complement strand
CGTATCCTGGCGATAAATCTAGGCTTGGCGATCGATGATATGGCCGTCGCACCCGAAATCTACCGAAGGGCGAAAGAATTGGGGGTCGGGACCTGGTTAGAGCTGTAGATTTCAAAAATTACAAAAGACAACATCAATTCCGGATCGAGCAGGTGCTGGAATGTCCCCGAGAACAACGCTTGGATTACCCTACATTTTAGAAGCGCGCAGGAATATTCGCCCGTATCTCTCCGAGACTGCGTTATTACGCAGTGAAACCTTGAGCGAGGTCTCAGGTGGAAACATTTGGTTGAAACTTGAGAACCGTCAACCAACAGGTTCTTTCAAGGTCCGGGGCGCCTTGAATAAGATTTCCACATTAGACCCGTCTCAAAAAAACAAGACCCTGGTGACCGGATCGGCGGGAAACCATGGCCTCGGAGTCGCGTTTGCCGCCTCTATGCTTGGGTTCGAGGAGACGCATATCTTCATCCCCGGGAATGCTCCAAAAGTTAAGGTTAATAAACTCCAACGATTCTGCTGCTCCATTCACATTGCAGGCGAGACATACGAAGAGGCGCATCGTGCGGCAGAAGAGTATGCCAGGGAACATGATGCTGTGTACATTCAGGCCTATGATGATGTTGATGTGATTGCCGGGCAAGCCACTATCGGGCTTGAGACTATCGAAGTTCTTCCTGATATGGATGTGATCATCATTCCTGTCGGCGGCGGAGGTCTCATCGCCGGGATTGCAAGCGCTGTCAAGGCGATCCAACCCGCATGCCGTGTTATAGGTGTACAAGCCAAGGCAAGCCCGGCGGCTTTTCTGAGCCTTCGAGATGGACAGCCGTACGATCCATACGATCATGATGAGACAATTGCAGACGGGCTGGCGGGTGGATTTGGGAAAATCCCATTCTATCTTTCCAGACTGCTGATCGATGAGATTTTTCTGGCTGAGGAGATTGAAATGAGGACGGCTGTTTACACGCTTCTGACGGAGGACCAAATCATCGCCGAGCCATCAGGAGCGGCTTCTATCGTCCCGGTTCTTTCCCATCAACCAGATTTAAAAGGTAAAAATGTCGTATGTGTGATCTCTGGTGGAAACCTCGATGTCGAACTGCTGCGGGAAATTGTACTCGGGTTGGGTGAATCTTCTAGTGAAGATAGACGAAGGGAACTTTAAATCTTTGTGTGTGGAGGACCAGTTCCCTTGACGAAAATCGCTCAAATACCTACAATTTCTCCAGATTAGTGAGGTGAATATTGTGCTGCCTGAAATAAAAATAATTGCAAAATCTGTACTGGCGTTGACCATTGCAGGCGGGATCATGGGGTTGCTGATCGCTGGTTTGGCGGCGGAGTTCCCATCCACAGAATTCTTTTTCTGGATTGCCTTGTTTACGTTTGTGGGTGCGAACGCTGGTCTTGTTCTGGCCTACGGTTTTCTTCCCGAAAGCTAAAGCCGTTGTTCGAAGATTCCACACCCCTATGGACTGAGTGATCTCCATATCCAGGAAGCAGTCATACATAATCGTGCACCCATAGAAGCTCTCTCCGTAGAGCTTCCTTTTTATGGGAAAAAGCCAGAATACACTACAGCGGCAGGGTTGAATGGCAAGGCGGGGGGCTTTTTCATTGGAAGATGCCCCGCAACTCACTGCGGGTTTCTTCATGTCAGGAGGAGTGCTCGCTGCGAACGAAAAGTAGATTAGGGATGACGCGTCGCTCGAATATGAACCTAAACATGCGTGGTCCAAGTTTGGTGCGCTTGAAAAGCGGGTCGATCCGACGATCTGTGACTGCACATGATTTACGGCATGCTCCTAAGCTTCTGGGACATAAGGACGGATTCGTTGACAGCCCGCATGCCACCATCTAGAATCTTTCTTGGAGCTAGATATCGGAAGGAGTCATTTTTATATGCCGGTAGATGAGAACGAAGATCAGGAAGATTTGGGGAGCACAGCAGAGCGAAACATTCGGTTGACGAGTCTCTCACGTTGTGCTGGTTGAGCGTCCAAGCTAAGCGCTGAGACGCTGGCGCAGGTGCTGCGCCCCATTCAAGAGATATTCGACCCAGCAGATTTTCCTGAGCTCATCGCAGGTTTAGGTGCACCTGATGATGCTGCCGTTTGGGAAATAGGTGAAGGTCGCACGTTGATTGTCACAACGGACTTCTTCACCCCTGTTGTAGATGATCCATTCGACTATGGATCGATCGCCGCTGCGAATGCCCTCTCAGATCTCTACGCGATGGGATCGGCGCCCATATTCGCGCTCAATATTCTCGCCGTTCCAGCCTCACTCCCTGGCGATGTTGTCTCGGAGATTCTTCGTGGTGGTGCAGAGAAGGTCAGAGAGGCTGGCGCCGTCATCGCAGGGGGGCACAGTATTCAGGATGATGAGCCCAAGTATGGTCTTGTTGCGGTCGGGTTGGGGACGACGAACGCAACTATGACAAAAGGAGCTGCCCGGCCAGGAGACATCCTGGTATTGTCAAAGCCGCTCGGTTTGGGTGTGACCACGACGGCTTTAAAAAACGGCACAGCCAAAACTGAGGATGTAGAGCAGGCAGTCTCCTGGATGAACAGGCTTAATGCGGACGCAGCGAAACTCGCCGTTGAACATGAAATCAAGGCGGCGACGGACATTACCGGATTTGGTCTGCTCGGTCACGGTTTGGAGATGGCTGACAGTTCTGGGGTTGAACTTCAGGTTTATGTGCAATCTATCCCTTTCTTGAAGGGTGCACGCGCCTATGCTGAAGCAGGGAATTTTCCCGGAGGTAGTGCGGACAACCAGTCGTTCTTTGGTGACCGAGTGAAATTCTCACCTACGATTGATGAGTACAATCGGATGATGCTTTTTGATGCACAAACTTCTGGAGGTTTGCTCCTGGCGATCCCCGAGGACAAAGTTGAGAGTTTCTTCAAAGCTGCGGATGCTGCCCACTCAGCGATGTGGGTGATTGGACGTGTTCGGAAGGGGAACGGGATTTCGGTTGAGGACACGAGACATAAATTACCTCTGCCCGTGGAAGCCGATGATGAAGACTTATGGTTTTCGACGCAATAAAAAATAACGATCCCGAACCTATTTTAGATTGTGACCCGGCTGAGTGATTCCTACTTTAAAGGACAGGAGAAGATCTGTGAATAAAGTAACCATTATTGGAGCCGGTCAAACCGGTGCGACTACGGCGCACTTTCTGGCCGAGCGTGAGATTGCTGATATTGTTTTACTGGACATTGTGGAGGGGATGCCGCAGGGTAAAGGGCTCGATCTAAGCGAAGCGATGCCCATCATTGGATCGGATACCAGGGTGGTAGGGACGAATGATTATGCGGATACAGCCGGCTCTGATATTGTTGTGATGACTGCAGGACTGCCCCGTAAACCGGGTATGAGCCGAGATGATCTTCTTGCCGCGAACACAGCCATTGTGAAGTCTGCGGTGGAAAATGCGTTAGCGCATTCTCCGGAGGCAATTTTCATCATCCTGACGAACCCCCTCGACGCAATGAGCTACCTGGCGATGAAAGTCGGTCAGCTGCCACGAGAGCGTATATTGGGCCAAGCCGGCATCCTGGACAGTGCTCGCATGCGAGCCTTCGTGGCCATGGAGCTGGATGTGAGCGTCAAGAATATTCATTGCTATGTACTCGGAGGCCATGGCGATGATATGGTGCCTCTCACAAGACACTCGAATGTCGCAGGAATCCCACTCGAGGATATCCTGCCCGATGATCGATTGAATGCCATCCTCGAACGGACACGCAAAGGTGGCGGTGAGATCGTGGGGTTGTTGAAAACCGGGAGTGCCTTTTACGCGCCGGCTGCAGCTCTGGCTCAAATGACAGAGGCGATCTTGCTCGATCGTCACCTGATCGTACCGGCTTCCGTGTATTTGAAAGGTGAATACGGGCAAAAGGACATCTTCTTCGGTGTTCCAGCCCAGCTTGGGCGAGGGGGGTTGGAGAAAGTGATTGAATACGAGCTCTCGGATATTGAACAACGTGCCCTGGAAGAGTCTGCCGCCCATGTGCGCGAGACCATTGAGGCGTTAGACATCTAGCGGCGGAAATAGCGCAATATCTCCCGTATCAGCTTAATCGAAGTTATTCAGGCCTCCTCCAAATCGCATGGAATAATGTCATAACCGCGTTTGGGTTCACTCCTGGATGCTCGTCTTGGCTGGAACCCATTCATCCATGAGGTTGCTGAAAATTAGACAATAATTGCCATCTCGATTGGGAGAACACCCCACTTTGGGCATGGATAAGCCCTTTTTATACGGGAAGAAATCAGGAATCATGGGGCAAATTACGACATCTCCGTCCCACTTCTTAAGCGATCCTGGGACCTCTCAAACCGATGGAGTCAGGGGAACCTCGCCTTCCGGTCTGGGGAGCAGCCCGCAACCGCCTGTCTGAGCCCAAACGTCCAACAGGAAAATTCCTCCCGCATGTAGAAAACCTCCCGCAGGTTCCAAACCGGCCGGAGGTTAAACAGCACTTCCTTATTTGCCGCCGAGGGAGAACCAGCGGTTTCTCTAAAACGTGCGTTACCTCAACGCATCGGAACCAGGCATAGCTTGGCATTCATCATGATTTGCTGAGCCGCGGGTCCGGCGTCTGGCAGAGGGTGGGGGCATATGCGCCTGTCCACCCATACAAATTTGAAGAGAACGAATATTTCTAGAGACGAGTTGCCAGGACAGACTTGCGTGTTAAGGCGTAGGCGTGACATCAGGCGTCGTGCCGGACCATGTGAAGCTTCTCTGGATGCTTTTCGCGCCCCCGCTTTCATATCGCGGATCCCCCGCGTTGTCCACACCGCTTTGTCGGACAACCTCAATCCACCATCTCATGATGTGTGGGAGGGATTCGTTAGGTCGCAGCGTTGTGGGGACGATATATTTAGTGTCAGTCACGAAAGCGATGATTTTCCGTGTGCCCGTGCCCTCAGTAATATCCTCGACGGTCACCCGGTAGCTCTCATTTTCGCGCAGCTCACCAACTGAAGCCCATTGAAGTGTGACGGTATCATTTGCGAGCGTGAACGCTGCTCCATCTTGAGGAAGCAGTAAGTTTGCTGCAGGATACGGAGGCGGCGGCGTGGGTGTGGGTGATGGGCCAGGAGTTGGGTTACGTTCACACAGCGGTAGAATCAAGATTTGACCCAGGAAAACCGTATCGCTCGTCATGCCGTTGTAATCCATGATAGCTCTTGAATTTACGTTGTAATTCTCAGCGATCGCGCCGAGCGTGTCGTTCGCTTCAACAGTGTATGTGATCGTCTCACAGGCAGCACGGGTGGCTTCCTCTGGCGGGAGAGTCGCCGTTGGTTCCGGGGACGCAGTAGGGGTCGGTTGAGGGACGTTCAGGCTTTGTCCGACGGAGAGAATGCTTAGATTATTCAAACCCAGATTGGCTTGTAGAATGGCCTGGACCGAAATGTCGTACCTGACTGCGATGCCGAGGAATGTATCTCCAGCGAGGACAATATGCTGCAAAGTGGGTAAAGGTGTAAATGTAGGTACAAGTGTCTCTGTCGGGGTGGCTGTGGGCGTGAGCGTTATCGTAGCAGTGACTGAAGGTGTCCCGCTTGGTTCTCCGCTGATCGTCGTTCCCAACGTTCTGGTGGCGGCGTAAGTAAGGCCCACCGCAAGCAACGCAAATGCAGCCAGGATCAGCAACGCAATGGGGAGAGATAAAGAAATTTTCCCGATTGATCTAGAAGCACTAGAAGAGCCCTGAGCATTAACGTCGGTGCCGCATACGCTGCACCGAGTAGCACCCTCTGCAAGGTGGGTTCCACAGGTTTGACAGACAAGATCTTTGCCGGATTTATCTTTTCGTCGCATTTGTATTTTCGACCTTATAGGGTGGCCGACGCATTATACCAGCCAGTTTGGAAAGACCCAAGGCGGGGCTGAAATATTATCAGTTTTGCTTCGCATGATCAGAATGGGAGAGAGTGAAAACCCAAAGAAGGACCTATTTTCTGCATGGATGCCAGGACATGGGCGATGTGTTCCCAAAGATCTGCGCCCATTTCAGCGGCTGCCATCTCGATCTCGTCCCGGTTTATCGCTGCCGCGAACCGTGCGTCCTTCCACTTTTTCTTGACGGACTTGATGGTTAGATCGTCAAGAGATTTAGATGGGCGCACCAGACCGACTGCGTGGATAAGTCCGGTGATTTCGTCGCATGCATACAAGGTTCTCGCCATCATTATCTCACGGGGGACTCCTGTGTGATCAGCATGGCTGAGTATACATAGGACGATGTCTTCAGGAACTCCCCTTTCTCGAAGTATGGGTGCGCCGTCTTGTGGATGCTGCTCCAACGTCGGGTGAATCTGCCAATCAAAGTCATGCAATAGACCCGCGAGCCCCCACACCTCGGGATCTTCACCATATTCAGGAGCATAATCTCGCATGGCTGCTTCAACGGCGAGCATGTGGCGCTTGAGATTATCATTGCTTACGTAGTCATCCACGATCTTCACTGCTTCGTCACGGTTCATAGGCTTTATTCTCAAGATGTGTAAGCGTCTAGGATGCTGCTGCTCGATACTTGCCTGCATCCCAGAGGGCGCGCAATGTCGCCACGGTCTCCCGGAGTGACCAGAAGGAATTCGCGCGATATTCGCGCAGATCCGCGGTCACACCTTCAGTTTGCAGTCCGATTGAATCACATAGCACGAGTGCTCTTGGGAGATGGAACCTCTGCGTAATGAGCAAGGCTTCCTGTACGCCAAATTTAATCTTCAGATTGAGACAGGTGGAAAAAGTCCGATCGCCGTCTGAATCGGTGAGGATGTGTTCGGGCAGAACGCCAAGGTCTTGGGCGTAGGATCGCATGGCTTCGGCTTCGTCGTAACCGGATGAATTTATCGAACCACTGAGGATGAGCACGTCCGTCTTGCCGTTGAGATAGAGCTCGGCTGCGGTTGCAACCCGATCTGCAAGGACGGCAGTAGGGCGCCCATCACGTCTTAAGCCTGCACCGAAGACGACTGCAATTGGAAGGGAGGGCGCCTCCTCCGGGGGATGGATTCTAGGACCATACCTCAGCCCGAGGTACCACTTTGGTACGAGCAAGATGGCTAGAAGAAGAGATCCCAGCGTGAAAATTTGGAGCAATTTTGAATTCATATCAACTCACATTTCGAATGATTCTACCAAATCGTAAAAGAAATTGTGGCTCTTCCCAGATACATTCGAAGGGCGCTCAACCCTGCTCGGATAATCGAAGGCGAGGGCCATCGAAAAATTGACACGCATTTAGGTTGATGATAGACTTTTATAGCTCTTATTTATCGGATGAATAGGATGAATTAGCTGCAATGGAGAGGATCTAGGATGGTTAACGAACCAGACTCCGATTTTATGCAATATTTGGCTCGCAGCGGGCTGGAGCCTGGAGAACCGCTACCATCTATCCAAATCGTTGCAAAAACGCTTGGAATCAGCGTAGGGAAGCTGCGAGAACAGCTTGAAGTGGCACGAACGCTCGGATACATCGACATTCGGCCAAAATCGGGGATGCAGAGACGAAAATACTCTTTTTATCCTGCAATGGACGTGAGCTTGCGATATGCACTTTCTACGGATCCTGGTTATTTCAACCAGATCGAACAATTACGCGAGCATCTCGAGGCGTGTTTCTGGCACGAAGCCGTCGAACAATTAGATGATGGCGACAAGGACCATTTACGCAAACTGCTCGAGAAGGCGTGGATGTTGCTCAATGGATCCCCAATTACAATCCCTCATGTCGAACACCGCGATCTGCACCTCACCATCTATTCCCGTCTCGACAATGTTTTTGTACATGGCATTCTGGAGGCCTACTGGGATGGCTACGAATCCGTTGGATTGAATCGATATACGGACTACGTCTATTTGAAAGCTGTATGGACGTATCATGAACAAATGGTGGATTCGATCCTCAATAATGCGTATGATTCAGGCTATCGGGCTTTGATCGAGCACTTCGACATCCTGCATCGAAGACCATCACAGGAAGCAATGGAAGCCAATACAGGTCCCATATTAAGCGCACAACCTAAATAGGAGATCACAAGAATGACAGAACCTGTTACCGTGGATTCACGGCAGCATACAGATCAACCGGAGCAGATCGTGAACGATCTCTCCATGGTTGTCGCCACCGTGAATGGATCGGGGAGTCAAACATCGAACATCGCCCTTATCCGCGCCATCTTCCGGATGGGAATACCTGTGAGTGGAAAAAACCTCTTCCCGTCGAACATCCAGGGTCTTCCCACCTGGTTCACGATTCGATTGAGTGGAGAGGGGTTTACGGCGCGCAGGGAGACTATTGAGATACTTGTCGCGATGAATAAACAGACGTTCAAGGATGATCTGGACAATCTTGTAGAGGGAGGTGTTTGCTTCTATCCCGACCACTTTGAGAAGACGGAGCATCGAAGCGATGTCGTGTACTACCCAATGCCCGTGAAAGAGATCATCCGCGAAGTTAATCCTCCAAAAGGTCTCCGTGAATACATGTCAAACATGGTTTATGTGGGCGTTATAACGCAGATCCTGGGAATTGACATCGACGAAATCGCAAGCGCACTGGATACCCACTTTCGAGGTTCAAAACGACCCATTGAGCTCAATATGCAAGTGATTAATACAACGATCGAGTGGAGCAAGTCGAACTTGGTAAAAGCCGATCGTTATATCCTTCAGCGCGACAATCAGACCGAAGGAAAGATCCTCATCGACGGTAATACGGCCGCCGCGCTCGGGGCAGTCTACGGTGGGGTGAACTTCTTATCCTGGTATCCCATCACACCAGCTTCGAGCCTGGCTGAATCCTTACAGGAACGACTCCCTGCCATGCGTAATGATCCGGAGACCGGAAAAGCAACTTATGCAATTGTTCAAACAGAAGATGAGCTTGCAGCCATTGGAATGGCGGTTGGAGCCGGATGGTCCGGGGCGCGGGCGATGACAAGCACATCGGGTCCGGGTATCTCGCTCATGGCTGAATTTACGGGTCTCGCTTATCTGGCCGAGATTCCTCTTGTCATTTGGGATGTTCAAAGGATGGGACCAAGCACCGGGCTTCCCACAAGGACATCGCAGGGCGACATTCTCTTTGTTCGATTTCTCGGCCATGGTGATACTTCCCAGATCATGTTACTGCCAGGGAACATGTCTGAGTGCTTCGAATTTGGTTGGCGGGCGTTCGATCTTGCTGATCGACTGCAAATGCCCATCTTTGTCCTCAGCGATCTCGATCTAGGGATGAATTTATGGATGTCTTCCGAGTTCGATTATCCCGATCAACCCATCGATCGCGGCAAGATTCTGGATAAAGAGGACCTTAACCGTGTCGGTGAATTTGCCAGGTACCGTGATGTGGATGGTGATGGGATTCCTTACAGGACACTGCCAGGAACCGACCATCCATTGGCTGGATACTTCACTCGCGGCACCGGGCACAATGACAGAGCTGTCTATAGCGAACGTCCTGAAGATTGGGTGCAAAATATGGCTCGCCTCGGGCGGAAAATGGAAACTGCGCGGAATCTCCTGCCGGCTCCTGTGTGTGACGAAGTATCCGATGCTGAGATCGGGATCATCGCATTCGGCTCGACCGACCCTGCCGTTCAGGAGGGACGCGCCCGCTTAAGCGAGATGGGATTTAAGACCAACTATCTGCGATTACGTGCGGTGCCCTTTTCAGATGAAGTTCTCGAGTTTATTCGTAAGTATGAGCGCATCTACGTGATTGAGATGAACACCGATGGTCAGATGCGCCAGTTGCTGCAATTAGCGGTTCCCGATCAAGCTACGAAGTTGATATCACTAACTCACAATGATGGATTACCCCTGAGCGCGCGTTGGATTGCAGAGTCATTAGGCGCGCAGGAGGAAGAGTAGCATGGCGACAAAAGTAGAGCAAAAACGCGGGGCGCCCGCCCAGGCGAATCTTATTGGTCTAACGAAGGCGGATTACAGAGGAAATGAGTCCACACTTTGTCAGGGATGCGGCCATAATTCCATATCCAGCCAGATCATCTCCGCGTGCTATGATATGTCAATCTCCCCAGATAAGGTCATCAAATTTTCGGGAATTGGCTGTTCAAGCAAGAGCCCGGCTTATTTCATGGGCAGATCGCATGGCTTTAATTCGCTCCATGGTCGTATGCCAACCATCGCGACCGGAGCTGTTCTTGCGAACCATGGCCTGAAGGCCATTGGCGTGTCTGGCGATGGTGATACGGCCAGTATAGGTTTGGGACATTTTATCCATCTTGTCCGACGAAACGTGCCCATGGTCTACATCGTGGAAAATAATGGTGTTTACGGGCTCACCAAAGGGCAGTTCTCCGCAACGGCGGATCAGGGTCAAGAATTAAAAAAGATGGGCATTAATCCGTTCATGCCAGTCGATATCTGTATGGAAGCGTTGATCGCCAAGGTAGGATTTGTGGCCCGGTCATTCGCGGGAGACCCGAAACAGGTGAAAGAGCTTCTTAAAGCTGCGCTTCACTTCAAGGGCACGGCTGTTCTAGACATCATCAGCCCCTGCGTCACTTTCAATAACCGGGATGCTTCGACTAAATCGTACTCATGGGGAAAGGAGCATCAAGAACCCCTGCACGATGTCACCTGGGTGCCGAAGAGAGACGAGATCGAGATAAATTATCAGCCTGGCGAAGTGCTCGATGTAGAGATGCATGACGGATCCACTTTGATGCTGAAGAAGCTGCAGCTCGACTACAATCCTAAGGACCGGATCGAGGCCCTTAAGATGCTTGAGACCACTTGCTGTGGTGGAGTTCTCGTCACAGGGCTCATCTATTTCAACGAAGATCGGCCATCCTTGGATGAGCTGGCAAACTTAGTAGAGACCCCTCTCTCCAGATTGGATGCTTCTCAGTTGCGACCGTCTGAAAAGAGCCTGGGAGATCTTATGGGGGAATTCCGCTAGAAAAGTTGTCTCTGGGATGGATACCGACCAGGTATCCCTCTACTTGTTAACCTCGAACATGTGAATATAATCCCACCTGTGAGAACCTTTGGAATTATCGCGGGATTGGCTGCCGCCTCAATATGGGGTGGGATGTACGTTGTGAGCAAAGTCGTACTAGAGGTCATCCCTCCCTTCACGCTGCTCAATATGCGCTTGCTGCTCGGCATTGTCTGCCTCGGATCTGTAACCCTACTCACGAGAGGATTTCGTATAACTCGAAAACGAGTCGGCGTCATTCTACTCGTGGGGATATTGGGCTTTGGCATTTCATTAGGGTTCCAATTCACAGGTACGAAGTTGTCATCGGCAGCAAATGCCGCCCTGGTCACCTCGGCTTCTCCAGTTTTTATTCTTTTGTTCGGTGCGCTGTTGTTGCATGAACGTGTCACCTCCGCACGCGTCTTTGCACTCGTGTTGGCAAGTGTGGGCGTGCTCATCGTCGTAGACCCAAGAGCTGCGCTCTATGGAGGCAAAGCAGCGATAGGAAATGTCCTCCTGCTTGCCGCGGCGACCACCTGGGGTTTGTATTCGGTATTGATTAAGAAGAGCAGTAAAGATCTGAATATAATTGAGGTGAGCACATTTGCTTTTATCGGGGGGTGGGTGTTCAGCCTTCCCTTAATGTTTAGTGAGATGAAGTCAGAGAGTATTGGCACGGTGACTCTGCCCATCATCCTGGGCGTGCTCTACCTTGGTATTATCGCCACTGCGTTGGCGATGGTTCTCTGGAATAAGTCATTGGATATCTTGGAGGCCGGATTGGTATCCTTGTTGTTTTTTGCACAACCGGTTGTGGGTGTAGCATTAGGTACGCTCCTCTTGGGTGAGGTGATGAAAACCGGATTCTGGGTGGGAGCAGGGTTGATTGGCCTTGGTCTTCTAATTGCGGCGCGATCGGATCATGTCCGAAATTCGGATTATGTCCGAAATGATGGCACAGTTATTCGGGAAGAATAGGGAGGGATCATGGGATCGTCGGGTTGTTCCAAACAAATATTTCGCGTGATTGCCTTGCTCCTGGCAGTATTGTTCGTCATAACCTTACCCTTCACGGTGACCAGTCAGAGCGCCTCGCAAATGATATTCTCCCCGGAGGCGGTCACAAACTTGGTGAGTTCCAGTTTGCTCGGCTCAGGATTACTTGAGCGGTACATGCTCGAAACAGTCTTTCAGGGAGATCTAACTCCGGGAGGGGGAGCTGGTGAGGGAGTATTCACAGAAGCGCTCCAGTACCTGTCTCCAGCTGAACGTCAAATGATGATTCAGCAAATTATTCCAGCTGGTTGGGTGGAAGATCAAATTTCAACATCGGTGGTATCCATTTTTCGCTGGATCGACGATGAGCGCCCATTTCCCATCATCACGTTGGATCTCGTCCCGATAAAAGATCGATTGATCGATGGTGGGATTGAGGACATAGCAGATACGGTTGTGGACTCGTGGCCAAGCTGCTCTCCAGAGCAGATAAATATGATGAGAAAGGCTGCAGTTCGGGGTGGAGATTTGGAATTCGACATCTGCGAACCGCCGGAGCCTTTTCGTACCCGGGCAGTTGAAATCGTATCGATCACATTTTACGAGTGGGTTAGAGAGTCCCCCTCGAGCATCGATTTTCAAGAAGAGCCCGACGAGAGCTTTGAAGAAATTATGGCGTTTAAGGAGCAGATCCGATTTCTCAGGGCGATTATGCGCTTCGGCTGGTTTCTTCCCATTGCGCTCTTAGGCCTGATCATGGTCTTATCGATTCGATCTCTCCGGAGTCTTGGAAGTTGGTGGGGGATTCCGATGACGCTGGGAGGAATTATGACCAGCATCGCGGCGCTGCTCATCTCAGGGAGATGGCAGGAATTTCTCGCACGAAATTCACCCTTCTTGAGGGAAAGTGGAGAGGTCATCGCTCAGGTGGCGAAGTTCGCGTTGAACGAGTTGATCGATTCGATCGTGGGACGCACGTTCTTTTTCGGTTTGGTGATCACAGCGCTCGGCGCCGGTATATTCATTATCTCGCGCATAATTAAGCGTGATGGGATGATGGAGGTCGATAGCCAATCAACTGATGCAAGTGCAAGTTTTCCATCAGAACCAGAACCTCGGAGTGAGGTGGGAGTCCCGCCGTCCGTACCGCCGATCAGTCAAGACGATTCAGATGAACCACCGTCTGGAATTTTTGGTTGACGGTTGAACTTTCTCTATCTAGCGGATATCGCGACATGATGGTCAAATCTACCCAGATCTCACCTGGTTCTTTAAGACGATTCTGATGAAACCCTTTATACTTGGTCTTCGTAATATCTGACAAATAGAACGCTTCATTAATTCAAGTGCACTTGTGGAATATGAACTACGCAGTTTCTTTACCCAATGATGAGAAAGAGGTGAGGGTATGGCACAACACGTTGGTCCAAGTATTAGTGAATACGGCGTAGAGAATCATGGTATCCGCAATGCGGGAACGGTGTATTGGAATCTGACGACACCGATGCTCTACGAACGTATCGTACGGCGGCATGAAGGTGTAATCGGACATCTGGGTCCCGTGATTGTTCGTACAGGGGACCATACTGGAAGAGCGCCTCTCGATAAGTTCATCGTCGAGGAACCATCAAGTAAGGATGACATCTGGTGGGGAGCATCGAATCAATCGATGTCAGAAGAGTGCTTTGCACGGTTTCATCGGCGCATGATGGCCTATGTCCAGAACCGGGATATCTTCATCTTCGACGGATATGCTGGCGCCGATCCTGCCTTCCGTATGCCCGTTCGAATAATCACCGATTATGCTTGGCAGAGTCTTTTTGCACGTAATATGTTCATTCGCGAATTCAGCCCTGAAAAACTTCGCAAACATGTCCCTGAATTTACAGTGATCGACATGCCCGGATTTCGTGCCGATCCGGAAGTAGACTGCACTCGCAGCCAGACTGCGATAATCATCAACTTTGCTGAACGGTTAGCCCTCATCGCACGCACTGAATATGCAGGTGAAATTAAGAAGAGCGTGTTCACGGCGTTGAACTATTATCTCTCCAAACGGGGTGTACTCGGGATGCACTGCAGTGCGAATTATGGGACTGGTCCTGATGACAGCGCGTTATTCTTTGGCCTGAGCGGGACGGGGAAAACCACGTTAAGCAGCGTGCCGGAGAGGACGCTGGTCGGTGATGACGAGCATGGATGGAGTGACGATGGTATCTTCAACTTCGAGGGAGGCTCGTACGCAAAGGTCATCCGTCTCGATCCTGAAGGCGAACCGCTTATCTATGACACCACGAGGCGATTCGGTACGATCCTTGAAAATGTTGCCTATGATAGCGAGACGCGGCGTGTGGATCTGGATGACGACTCGCTCACCGAGAATACCCGTGCCAGCTACCCGATCAGCCACATCGAGAATGCCACCAGAGATGGACTTGCCGGGCATCCCAGGTACATCCTGTTTCTCACTGCCGACGCATTTGGTGTCTTGCCGCCGGTCAGTAAATTATCAACCGAGCAAGCCATGTATCACTTTCTCAGTGGATATACAGCCAAGGTCGCTGGAACGGAGCAAGGTGTGACAGAGCCGAGACCGGAATTCAGCGCATGCTTTGGCGCGCCCTTTATGCCCATGCACCCCAATGTTTATGCCACGATGCTGGGTGACAAGATTCGTCAGCATGGCTCAGAAGTGTGGCTCGTTAATACAGGTTGGACGGGTGGTCCGTATGGGAGGGGGAAAAGGATTGATCTTGAGAGCACCCGTCGGATCGTTTCGGCAATCTTGTCGGGAGAGTTAGGCAAGGCAGATTTTACTAATGAGCCGTTCTTTAATCTGAGTGTTCCAGAGGAAGTCGAAGGACTTCCCTCGGAGATCCTGAACCCACGCGGGACGTGGACTGATGGAGGGGAGTATGACCTTCAGGCGAGGAGGCTCGTGGAAATGTTCCGCGAGAATTTCAAGCAATTTGCGGAGCATGTGGATGCCTCCATTCGCGCCCAAAACCCTGGTGCGTAGGCACGACGTATTTCTACTTGCTGATATTTGTGAGCTGATTAAATCAGCTTCTGATTGGTAGGATTGGTTTATAGGAAAAAGCCAGAATACCATGTAGCTAGCAGGCGGCGGCCCCATTAAGTTTGTTAGATACCCACAGCTCGCAGTAGGATCCTTCACGAAGGACCCTACGACAAATCTGATATCAGATCGGGCATCAATGCTACAACATCCTCACATTCGTCCAGGTTGAAGATTGATTCGACGAGAGTTTCTGACTTTGTAGCTGATAAGGCACGAGAAACGTTCGCATTGAATTTGGCTATCACGTCTTCATCCGTCATTGGATCTTGAGGAGACCCCTTGGCGAAATCGGTTTCCGCTGTGAAGCTCTGGCCCTGGGTTGTGGTTATCGTGACGCGCGCCCTCTTCGTGCGAGGAAATAATTGATCGATTTCATCGTCCGCGACAACTTCAATTCTTGGCAATAATTCTCGAACGACAGGGTCGTGTAGTTTTTCATCCTGAAATGATTCTGGGAGCACGTTCCCATCTACCACTGCAACCGCAATTACATAAGGCAGGCTGTGATCAGCGGTCTCTTTCGTATCCGGTTGGTACTTGCTGGGATCGGAAAGGATGTCTGCGCCTCGAGTGGTGGTCTCGACTAGAATTTTCTCCACATCTTTGTGCGACAGTTTTTGCTCCCGGCACACTTGAAGGGCTGCGCTGATTGGCTGATGGGTCAATGCCTCCGTGGGGAAAGCTTTATAGCTGCATCGGGTGATCAGGTATTCGGTCCCCAAGTTCTTTGTTAATTCATCCAGATTCCACTTCACATTGGACAGCACTTCGATGAGTCCTTCTTTTCCTTCAATGACTTCGACGGGACCTTCAACCCCTTCCTTTGCCATCATGGCAGCGATCACACCAGCCTGTGCAGCGAGAGGATCGGCTGTGTTTTTCATATTTGTGAGATGTCCTGCAACCACGCCACCGAGCGTGAAATGACTGCTTCCGCTGATCCCTACGGCAGCGACAAGTTGTTCAATATCAAGATCGTACAAACGTCCGGCGACGAGAGGGCTGACAAATTGAGTGAGGGAGGCATGGTGCCATCCGACTTCACGAATGCCTGGCTCGGCGGCGTGACACCAACGCATCTCGAGTTCGTAGGCGATGACGGTGGCGAGCAGCAGGTCTCGACCAGATTTACCGTTTGCTTCCGCAGATGCAAGCGCAGCCCCCAGCAGGTCGGATGGATGGCTGGGATCTTGTTCCCAATAGATATCGTTGTAATCAAGGGCGCGAATCAGGAGCCCGTTCATCAATGCGGCGTTTGAGCAATTAGTCCGCAGCCCACTCCCGATAACAGTCGCTTCTTGAGTCCCTCCAAGCCTTTCTGTGAAACGGTGCATCGCTTTCATGTCGTCATTATGAATGGCGGCCAACGCACAGCCGAAGCTGTCGAGTAAAAATCGCTTCGCTTCATGTACCACCTCGTGCGGCAGATCTTCATACCGCATGTTGTAGACAAACTCGGCTAATTCTTGACTAATGGATGGCATCAAATCTCTCTCCCCAGGTTAGCCAGCTCGAGGACAATCCCTGTTGTTCATGGGGGCGAATGGGTCATGAATCAAGCTGCGACACAATTTCTTCGGCCATTTCGGTGGTCGAATGTGTTCCCCCCATATCATAGGTCCGGATTTTTCCGTCTTTAATCACACGTGCGATGGCCTTTTCAAGAGTTTGTGCCAGCTCGACTTCGTTCAACCAATCCAGCATGAGCTTGGATGCCAGCAGCATCGCGATTGGATTAACCTTGTTCTGACCGGCATATTTTGGCGCCGAGCCATGCGTAGGCTCGAAGACTGCGATTTTATCCCCGATGTTGCCGCTGGAAGCGAATCCTAGCCCACCGACAAGCTGCGCTGCCAGATCGGAGACAATATCCCCAAACATATTGCTTGTCACCATGACCCCGTAATCCGTTGGATTTTTAAGGAGCCACATCATTTGTGCGTCAATATTCGTCTCCCAGAGTTCAATATCTGGATACTCTTCGGCAATCGTTCGCGCAGCACGTGACATCAAACCACTTGTCTCTCGTAAAACATTTGGTTTTTCGATGAGAGTCACTGTGGGATAACCGAATCGCTGGGCATACTCAAATGCCTTCCGCACGATTCGCTCTGCCCCTGGTTGGGTAATGACGCGTAAACTAACGGCGATTTCACTGCTGTGAATATGATCGAAGCGCCTCATCTTGGGATTATGGTCGGTAAGGCATTGTCGGAGCTCATCAGGCAAGGGGAAGAACTCAACCCCGCTGTAAAGGCCTTCGGTATTCTCCCGAAATACGACCAGATCGATTTCATCTTTATAGTTGAGCGGGTTCCCTGCAAAGGCTTTGCATGGACGCAGGTTCGTGTAAAGGTCAAAGTGCTGACGCAGTCGGACGATTGGGCTGCTGTAGGAGAGTCCTGTGCCTTGAAGTTCGGGGATCAGTTCAAGCTCAGCCTCATCCTTGGGCTTGGAGGTGATGGCGCCAAATAAACCACACGTACATCCCTCGAGGATCTCGAGGGTTCGAGCGGGGAGCGGATCACCTTCGGTGCGCCAGAATTCCCAGCCGATATCCGCCGGGACATACTCTGCATCCAACTGTAACGCATCCAGCACTAGACGGGCAGCGTCCATGACCTCAACGCCGATGCCATCTCCGGGCATCCATGCAATCTTATATTTGGGCATCCTGGGAACCTCCTGCGGTTTTCCTCATTTAATCCTTGACTGTTTTTGCGTGTTCAACTTGTTGCGTGTATAGGCTATGAGGCCGCCTGCTTCAAAGATGGACATCACAGCATCGGGGAGCGGGGGGAAATAAAACGTGCCTGATTTGGCGATAATACTCCCATTCGTGAAGTCGATTTCGATACTCTCGCCTCCCTGGATGGCTTCGACAGCCTCTGGGCATATCAATGCGGGTAGAGCAGCATTGATGCAGTTCCGGTAATAAATCCGTGCGAAGGAAACGGCAATAATCGCACCCAAACCGCTTTCCTTCAAACATGTGACGGCTTGTTCTCGCGATGAACCGCTGCCCCAATTCTTGCCTGCAATAATTATGTCATTCGGTTGTACGTTTCCGGCAAACGATGGGTCTAGATCCTCGAGCGCGTGGGGGGGCATCTCGGACGGTTCACTCACAGTGTAGGTGTACTTCCCTGGAAAAATCACATCTGTGTTTACGTTGTCCCCGTATTTCCATGTGCGTCCTTTGATGTTATTCATATCATCATCCCAGTTCGGCCGGATGAATGATCTCACCCGCAATTGCTGAGGCCGCAACGACCTGCGGACTGGCGAGATAGATCTCGCTGTTTTTCGTGCCCATTCTGCCCTGGAAATTACGGTTCGCGCTGCTGATCGTGACCTCGCCCTCGGCTGGTACCCCCATATGATTGCCCATGCAAGGACCGCAGCCGGGGCTTTCGATAACCGCGCCAGATTCGAGCAGGGTCTCGAGATAACCAAGCCGCATGGCATCAAGATAGACTTGAGATGAAGCGGGTATCACGAGCAAACGTGTGTGGCGTGATATGCGCCTTCCTTTCACGATTTCCGCGGCTGCTGCAATGTCCTCCAATCGACCGTTTGTGCAGGTCCCTAGAAATGCCTGATCGACCTTAATCCCCACGACTTTTGAGACCGGTTTGACGTTGTCCACAGTATGTGGGCAAGCGATCATGGGCTCGATCGACCCTGCGTCTACGCTCAACTCTATCGCATAATCCGCATCCGAATCAGGGTGAATCGCCTCATATTCTCGAGCCGCCCGTTTGTCAAGAAATTGACGGACAAGATCATCCGGAGGTATGAAGCTGTTTTTTGCACCTGCTTCAGCTATCATATTTGGGAGCACCGCTCGCTGACTCAGATCGAGCTGTTCGATCGCTTCTCCATGCCACTCTACCGACATATAAAGAGCGCCATCCGCGCCAATCTCACCGACGACGTTGAGAGCCAGGTCCTTCGATGTCACGCCCAGAGGCAGCGTGTTGTAGGCATTAATTCTCATCGATTCGGGTACTCGCAGCCAGATGGACCCGAGCGCCCATATTGAGGCTATCTCACTTCTGCCAATCCCCGCCCCGAATGCGCCCATCACACCTGCGTGTGGTGTGTGCGAATCAGATCCGAGCACAATTTCGCCTGGAAGTGCCAGCCCCTCCTCAACCAACACCTGATGGCATATTCCACGACCAACATCGAAAAAATGATCAACCCCTTGATCGGCTACAAATTGACGGATGATGCGATGATTTTCGGCGTGCTTTGTCGTGGGTGCGGGGGCGGCGTGATCGAGAAAGATGGCGAGATTCTCAGGATGACGGACTCGTGCAGCTCCCATCCTTTCAAATATGCCGAATATCGCCGCGGTGTTATCGTGGGAAAGGGCAATGTCCGGATGGATCTCCAGTATCTGACCCGGGCGCACATCATGCTGCCCGGTGTTTCGTGCGAGGACTTTCTCAGCAAAAGTTTTGCCCATATGCGCCTGCAGTTCGTCGAGGTTTATTATTTCGAACCTGATTTTGTCAAGTCGAAGTCGGTAAAGTCGGCATGGTGAAAGATAATCGATTCGGGCTGACGTTGGAACTTATCGCCTTCCCAGGAATGTGTCGCCACGATATGCATAACCGCTTCAGGAATGTCATGCTTGAAACAGAGACCCACGCCAGTGAATGGATGACGCAGGTAGGTGTATGTGCTCGACCAGGTATATTCCCCGTCTTGCTCGCTGAACTCCATCAACTTGCCCACATCAGCAAGGAGCGCCCCGGCGATGAGCGTATCCCGGTCAATTGAATAACGGTCGCCATAGAAGGTGCGCAGAACATCTTCCATAGCGATACACAATTTACAGACGACACTGACATGTTCGGAAAAAGATATGTCCACACCTTCAATGAGGAGTGTGTAGGGCATCCGGGCTAAATCTTCCAGATCCCAGCCGCCGATCTCAAGCGCTTCAAACCACACTGAAAAGGCCTTCTCACGCAACTCCACATCCTCGATTTTGTTGAACTCAGGGATGAGTCTGACCAGGTCATCCTTCATACATCCTCCTCCAGCAGTGATATGAAAACATCATGCTATATCGAACGATCTGAGGGTCCATCATAGGTGTGATCGGTGGGATGGATGCGCCGCATGGGGCGCTCGCGAGTTTGCTCCTCAACGACGTGAGCTACGAGGCCTGGAACACGAGCCATGGAGAAGAAGGCATTCGCGAACTCTTGTGGGATATCCAGATCGACCAACAGTGCGGCGATGGCGCCATCCACGTTGATGGGAAGAGTTTTTCCATCGGCTGCTATGGCGCTTTGCAGCGCACGGATCATATCGACGCCAGCACCATCGATGTCCAGTTCCTCGGCGAGGGAGAATAACTTGAACGTCCTCGGGTCCTCTGAATGCAAACGGTGTCCGAGACCTGCGATCCTCTTTTTCTCTGCACGGAATTCCGCGACAATCTGGCTGGCAATATCATCCATATCTGAATCAGAACTGACGGTTCTTTCGATTCCGTTTGAAAGAATGGCCATGCAATCGTAGACAGCGCCGCCGTGATAGCGATTGATCGACAATAGACCAGCTGCGACTGCGCTGTTCAGTGACGCCCCTGTCGAGGCAGCCGTCCTGGCTACAAGAGCCGATGGGGGCGAGGCGCCATGGTCGAGCGATGAAACCAGGATCGCATCCAGCATAATTAAAACACTTTCTTCAGGAAGATCACCCATTATGGCAAGGTAAATACCTTGTGAGAACGAAATCTGTCCCATGAGCTCATCTACACGATAACCCCGGAGTCGGACCTCATTGGGTCCAATCTTTGTGATCGACGTTTTCCAACTAAGATCGCTCATGCTTGTATCCCATGTTTCTCCAGTACCTCACTGGTGGCGTTGGGCAAATCCCCGAATGTATCTACAACCGTAACATCAACCTCACGCAATCTATTCACCTTTCCCTCATAGGTGCCACGATTGCCCTCAATTATCGCGCCAGCATGGCTGAATCGTGTACCGCTCTTTGCGGCCTTCCCGCCAACAAAGGCGATGATCGGTTTTGTAATCGTCCCTGCTTCGACCAGTGCGGCAACATCTTCTTCTTGAGTGCCCCCGATTTCTCCAAACATCACGATGGCTTTGGTCGCAGGGTCATCCTGGAATAATTTGACAACCTCAGGATGGGGGAGTCCAACGACCACATCGCCGCCAACGTGGACAAGGGTTGTCGCGCCCAATCCTTCTTTCGCCAGGTAATACGCCATTGAGGACGTAATCCCTCCCGAACGAGACGTAATCCCCAGAGGGCCTGGTATGAACCACGAACGTGCAGAAGAAGCCCTGCCCCCAATCATTCCCAGAACGCCCTTACCTGGAGAAAGTACACCGAGGGTATTCGGTCCAATAAATTTTCCGTTCCAGCGTTTGGCTGCGCGGGAAATCTCTAAGACATCGTAGATGGGTACCCGATCGGGGACGATCACAAGTTGTCTCACTCCTGCGTCGAAGGCTTCCAATGCCGCATCTTTGACCAGAGGGGCTGGGATGAAAAGGACGCTGATGTCTATCGATCCGTGTAGCTCCCAGGCTTCAACGACTGTATCGTAGACGGGTATCCCATCGACTTCTTGGCCACCCTTGCCCGGTGTGACACCGGCCACAATTTTCGTGCCGTATTCCTTCATTAGCTGGGTACGAGCACGGCCTTCTCTTCCGGTGATGCCCTGCACGAGGACCCGTTTTTCGGAATCGATGATGATCGACATATCAATCTTCCAGCCCTGGAATGGGAAGTTTAACGAACCCTCCCTGGTTGCCCTCAAAGTAACACTCGATCTGGCATGCAAGACACTCGATACAGCCGCCTCTTTGGGCTTCCTCTACGGTGATGTTCAAGATAGGAACATCGTTCTTAAGATGAAGAATCCCGGGCACACATGTCTCGATGCAGACCTTCGATTCACAGGTCTGGCACTTCGCATGGTCCAATTGGACCTGTCCTTCGGTTACAGTGGGGAAGGTATAGAGTTCTGTCTCCTCAGGGGGTATTACGGCCGCCGGAACATCATCAAGCTTGGTGTGGGCTTTGATGAGTGCATCCAGGCGCTCTGCGCAGAAATCAGGGGTGTCATCTTTCCCGTATGCCTCAAGAGGGGCAGGTATCTCGTCCCTGGCGCGTTCCAGAATTTCTATGGCTTGATCTTCGGCATTTCCACCTAAGCGGATCACAGCCGGAATATTAAGAGGCGCCTCCATGAAAGCTTTTACCAGGCCTCGTGCGCTATGAAACTGTTCTTGAGAGGCGACACCTGAACCGGAAGCGAAATAGCCATCCATAGGACCCTGAGCGAGGATGATGCGAGCAGCACGGTAGACTTTAGATGCTGGTGGATTTCCACTGGTATCGACGAAGTTGGCGATCTTATATCCATGATTCAGCACAGCATCCATGCTCATCATCGAGCCCCCGCCGCCAGCGCCATGGAATGCGATGACGCCATCACCACGTTTAAAATCAAGTTCCATTTGAATGAAATAAAACGTCCCTCGATAATCGTCTTTCTCAACTTGCCAGGCGATGCGTTCAAGCTCTGTGGGGGGGCGGTCAAATTCTCGTGCGACTTCGATCCCAAGCTCGGGATGTCGAAAGATGGCGTAGTCATCGATCGTAATCCGGCAATCAGCCGCGATGATTTTCCCGTCTTCCGTCAGGACAATGGGGTTGATCTCGGCTGCACGGGCATCATAATTCTTGGCTACCTTGTACAACCGAGCGAGAAGTGACCCGAGCTGCAGTTGGTTTTTCCCATGAATGCCGGTGCGGCGTACGAGATCCCTGGCTTTGTGTTCGGGGAGTCCCTCAAGGATGTCGATTTCAAGTCGTGCGACTGCATCAGGTTGTTTGACTGCGATCTCTTCAATTCCAGTACCGCCGATTGAACTAAAAATCACGACAGGGGTCTGCGAACCTCCATCAATGATGATGCCCCCGTAGAATTCGCGCTCGATCGCAAGTTTCTCCTCAACCAACACACGGTTGATCTGGAAACCTCCCACACGTTGACCGAGTATTGCTCCTGCAGCTTGATAGGCCTCATCGGGTGTATCCGCAAAACGGATCAGGCCCAAATCCGCACGACTCGTAATCCAGGCTTGTCCTTTAACAACAACAGGTCCTGAAAGCGTCTCGGCGAGGTTTTTAGCACCTTCTGCACTGTCTACGGAGCCTCCATGTGGAACTGCGATCTTTTCCATTTGCAAGATCGATTTGCCTTGGTGTTCATGCAGTTTTGCCATCGACGACCTCTTTAAAGTGAACGATGATCGGGAGAAGGTGGAGGCGCGCAAATTATACATGTCATGAATATTGGCACGCAATGCCCTGGAGCTGTGGAAAATGCTTAATTCACACTCAATTTGGTGCTTGTTGACCAAATTTCATTGACGTTAGGCTATTATTAAGTTGACACTTGGTACTTGCATGCCGGTCGCTTTCACCCTAACCTGCGTGTATCTTGGAGGTGTTGGCAGGAGCGTGCAGCCAGATGCCAATTCCGGGCCAACGCGCCAATATTCGAATTGAACTGTCCTCTAGAGGTTGTCATCTGCGGAAGGTGAGAGGAAGATGAAGGTCTTTGAACGGACCCCTCTAAACCTGGATGAGCTCCAAGTTCCTCAAGGGCAAGTCTACATCATCCCAGATCGCTGTAAGGGCTGCAGGATATGTGTAGAGCTCTGCCCGCGCGACGTTCTCGAGATATCCACCGCACAAAATTCGAAGGGGTATCACTTTCCACAGATAAAAATTGGGAAAGAGCACTCATGTGTTCACTGTGAGTTCTGTGCGATGGTATGCCCCGAATTTGCCATTTTCACACTCGAGGTAGCCTGATGAGCTCCGGCCGTGTACTCGAGGGAACACATTTTATCAATGGGGATCAGGCGTGTGCAGAAGGAGCTCTCGCGGCTGGGTGCAGCTTCTTCGGTGGATACCCAATCACACCTTCGACTGAAATTGCCGAACACCTCTCACGACGTCTTCCCGAGGTTGGAGGCGTATTTATACAGATGGAAGACGAGATGGGGAGCATCGCTTCGGTTCTTGGTGCCTCAGTTGCAGGAGCCAGAGCAATGACCGCCACATCAGGTCCCGGAATGAGTTTGATGCTTGAAAATCTGGGATTAGGATTGATGATGGAGATTCCCTGCATTATCGTCAATGTACAACGTGGTTCTCCTTCGACTGGATTGCCCACATTGCCGGGTCAATCCGAAGTGATGCAGGCAAAATGGGGCTCACACGGTGATTACGAGATCGTGGCTTACTCCCCATGGTCACCTCAGGAGTTTTTCGACCTTACCATCCTGGCATTTAACGTCGCTGATAGATACCGTACACCCGTCATCATTTTGGCGGATGAGGTCGTTGGACATATGGTGGAAAAAGTGATCATACCTTCTGAGGATGACATCGAGAGATGGCCCCGGAAGAGACCGAAGCACGGTCCGAATGGGAAATTCAGTCCATTCCTCGCTGACGATCCCGACCTTGTACCTCCGATGGCGTTTGCGGGGGAGGGCTATCGGGTGCATTTTACCGGTCTTACTCATGACGAGCGCGGTTATCCGGATATGACTGCAGATGCGCATCATGACCTTGTCACCCGGTTGTGCCGTAAGATCCGAGTGAATGAAGACTCAATACTGCGCACCGAGGGCGAGTTTTTAGATGACGCAAAAATTGTCGTTATTTCTTTTGGGAGTACAGCCAGATCAGCGAGGAAAGCTGTCCGAATGGCGAGGGAGCAAAAGATCCCAGTTGGCTTTGTACGGCTCATTTCCATCTGGCCTTTCCCGGAGATGATGATGAAGGATCTGGCAAATCAAGCCGACATATTCATTGTGGCAGAAATGAACCTTGGTCAGATCGCTCACGAATTAGGACGACACGTGCATCAACCCGTGCTGGGTGTTCACCACGCTGGAGGGGCAATGGTGCACCCAGACAAGATCCTCGAGGTCATTCTTGGGGCAGCGAAAAATGGCTGAAGCAATAATCTCGGATCGGCATCCGCTTGATGATCTCATTCGATCGGATCGCATGCCACATATCTGGTGTCCGGGGTGCGGGATCGGCACCGCCATGCGTTGCTACGCACATGCGATCCTGGATTCGGGGGTGGATCGATCTCGCCATGTCGTCGTTTCGGGCATTGGCTGCTCAGGTCGGGTGGCGGGATATATGAATATCGATTCATACCACACGACCCATGGCCGGGCTATTCCATTTGCGACCGGGTTGAAGCTCGCGAATCCCGAATTAGAGGTTACGGTGTTCAGCGGCGATGGGGATCTAGCTGCCATTGGAGGGAACCATCTTATCCATGCCGCTCGTCGCAACGTGGATATTACCGTCATCTGTACGAATAATTTCAACTATGGCATGACGGGTGGGCAGCTCGGGCCGACGACCCCCATCGGTGCAATAACGACAACGACCCCTTATGGGAGCCCCGAGCATCCATTCAACCTGGCCTTCTTACTGTCTGCGGCGGGTGCGAATTATGTCTGCCGATGGACTACGCTTCATGTTCGTCAGGTGAGACAGGCCATTCTCTATGCGTTTAATAAGTCCGGTTTTTCTTTTGTTGAAATCCTCTCACCCTGTCCGATTGGATACGGTAAATCGAATAATTTTGAAGACGGTTTGGATGAGATCAAGTTTTATCGTGAACGCTGTGAGATTGGTGACGATATCCCGCTGGATAAACTGGGGATCGATCTGACCGAAGATCGACCAATTTATGTTGGAACATTTGTCGATCGAGATGCACCTCCTTACCAGCCGGTGAAATTGGAACCGAAGAATGCGTAAAGAAATCCGCATCTCAGGATTCGGGGGTCAGGGAATTGTTCTCGCGGGATACCTTCTTGGTAAAGCGTTTGCGCTCTACGAGGGAATGGAAGTGGTGATGACGCAATCGTATGGTCCCGAGGCGAGAGGGGGCGCATCCTCCGCAAATATTGTGGTTGCGGACCGTCCGATTGATTACCCCTTTGTTCAGAAAGCCGATGTACTTGTGGCGCTCTCTCAAGAGGCTTATTCAAAATACCGAGATAGTACTTCCCCGGACGCGATCATTATGCACGATGACGGCCTGGTTGCCATCGAATCTGCTGATACGAGTATTGGCATTCCCGCGACGAGGATCGCAGAGGAGCTGGGGCGAAGGATCGTGGCGAATGTCGTCATGTTGGGCGCGTTTGCGGCGCGCACGGAGCTCGCATCCAGGGAGGCGTTGATCCAATCGATTCAATCCTCTGTGAAGGAAAAAACTTTGCCCATGAACCTGGAAGCCTTCGAGGCTGGCTACGCATTCGCGTGTGAAACCGAGCAGAAAAATGGGTGAGTCCGTATTGGTTGTCGGCGCGGGAATTGCCGGTATTCAGGCTTCACTGGATCTTGCCGATGCTGGGGCATACGTGATCCTGGTAGAGAGAGAAGCGTCAATTGGCGGGATCATGGCGGTGCTGGATAAGAACTTTCCCACGCTTGATTGCTCCATTTGCATCGAAGCCCCCAAGATGTCTGAGGTTGATCTTCATCCCAATATCGAAGTTCTGACCCTGGCGGAAGTTGATCGAGTACAAGGTAAGCCGGGCGAGTTCGTGGTTCATATCCGACAAAGAGGCCGCTTTGTTACAGACGCATGTACCCGCTGTTCGGAATGTACAGGTTCATGTCCCATCATTCTGCCTAACGCCTTTGATTCTGGCATGGTCGCTCGCAAAGCCATTTACACGCCCATCCCACAGGCGGTTCCGGGGGCCTATGTCGTCGATATCGAAAGTTGTTTAAACGATCCACCAAACTATCTCCCTTGCGACCGTTGCGTGCAAGCGTGTCTTCCCGGTGCAATCGACTTCATGATGGAGAAGGAACAGATCCTGGAGAAAGAAGTAAGCTCCATCATCGTCGCTGTAGGGTATGACAGCTTCGATCCTCGAAAGATGAGTGAGTACGGCTATGGTTCTCACCCCGACATCCTCACAGCATTAGAATTCGAGCGACTGATTAATTCTGCCGGTCCGACCGGGGGTGAGATTGTTCGACCTTCAAATGGCGAACATCCCGAGCGTATCCTTTTCGTCCTCTGTGTGGGTTCCAGGGATAAGCGGTTTCATCGATACTGCTCTCGTTTCTGCTGTATGTATTCGCTGAAACATGCCTATCAGGCATTAGATCATGGGGTCAGAGATGTTGATGTACTCTACATGGACGTTCGTGCATACGGGAAGGGCTTTGACGGTTTTTATGATCGAACCAGGGAGAATGGAGCGAATTTCCTTCGTGGGCGCCCCTCAAAAATTACTGCATCTGAAGGACATTCAATCTCAGTTCGGTATGAGGATACGGAGGCGTCGAAAATTGTAGATGCCACCTATGACATGGTGGTGCTCGCAAACGCTGTTACCCCTCCGGATGGACTCCCGATTCTCGCCTCAACCCTGGATATTGAGCTGGATACGGATGGGTTCATTCGTTCCATGGAACAAGAGGGGAGCCTCATTCTAACTTCACGGCCGGGAGTATATGCCGCTGGATGTGCTACAGGACCCAAGGATATTCCAGACAGCGTCGCTGAGGCGAGTGGTGCGGCATCGCTCGCTTTACGTCATTTAGATCAAAGGTCCTGGCCAACTCAACCTGATATTGTGCCGATTGAGAATATCGATATACCTCGAGTAGGTGTGTTCATATGCCATTGTGGGAGCAATATCGCCGGGGTCGTAGATATCAGCACGGTCGTGGATGCATCACTTCAGCTCCCGGATGTTGTTTACGCTTCGGACCAAATGTTTTCCTGCGCCGGGAACACGCAGAAAGAGATTGAAGATGCAATCCGCAAAGAGGGGATCAACCGTGTAGTCATCGCTGCGTGCTCACCCAAAACCCACGAGAATATCTTCCGTGGAGTTATGGTGCGATCGGGGTTGAATCCCTTCTTGCTCGAGATGGCGAACATTCGAAATATGGATTCTTGGGTGCATAAGAAAGAACCGGAAAGAGCTACGACCAAGGCAATCGACATGGTTGCCATGGCCGTTGAAAAAGCACGTCGATTGCAACCATTAGAGGTTAAAGAACTTACCTTAAACCAATCTGTTATAGTCGTCGGTGGTGGTATTGCGGGAATGAGCGCTGCCAGCTCTCTGGCACATCAGGGTTTTGAGACCTACCTTATCGAACGTGAAGCTAGCTTAGGTGGATTGCTGAATGAACTAACCGTGGTATACCCCGCCGGTATCCATGCAGAGACTCTCCTCCGAGCAAAAACAAAAGATCTAGAAGAGAGCGGAGCGCATATTCTGCTCGAGTCGGAGATCGAGGTCATTTCAGGATTTGTCGGTAATTTCAAAGTTCGTCTGAAGGGCGGCGAAGAGATGGATGTTGGCGCGGTTGTAATGGCGACCGGGTCAAGACCATACATTCCCACCGAGTTTGGATACGGCTCAGACCCCACGGTGGTTACCAATCTCGAACTCGAGTCTATGCTCAGACGTGGGGCGTTGGACGCCGAGCGAGTGACTTTTATCTCCTGTGTTGGTTCCCGTCAGGAAGGGAAGGGCTGCTCCAGGTACTGCTGCAGTTCAATGATCGGACAAGCCACACACCTTCGTGATCAGGGAATAAAAGTACGAGTTGTCTCAAAAGACATCCGCACATACAGCCGGCAAGCTGAGGAGAAGTACGAACAAGCCGCAATTAATGGGGTTCAATTCTTCCGCTACGATGCGTCCCGATCACCTCAAGATGCGATTCAGTACGGAGATGGGTATGTGGAGCTACTCGATACATTCCTCGGCACGACGGTCAAATTTCCTACCGACCTGCTTGTCCTCGTTGTGGGGATGGAGTCAGTAGAGAGCGAAGTAGGTGAGCAGCTCAAATTGGCTCATTCTGAGGACGGTTTCTTCATGGAATTGCATCCAAAGCTAGGTCCGGCTGAAACCGCATCTCAGGGAATATACCTTGCGGGGGCATCTCAAGGGGCAAAAGATGTCCGCGAATCCATCTCACAAGCTTTAGCTGCCTCCGGGAAGACTGCGGCATTGCTCTCCAGAGGAGTTATTGAAAAGGAACCCCTCACGGCTGTGATGAACGAGGAAGCTTGTATTGGCTGCATGCTTTGCGTCAAAGTTTGTCCCTTCGGCGCAATCGAGCCTACCGGTCCGGTTAAAGAAGGGATTGTACGCATCCTGGAAGCTGCCTGCATGGCGTGTGGTACGTGTGCGGCTGAGTGTAACTTCGATGCCATCGACATGCCCTACTTTACGAAGGATCAGATCCTCGCACAAATAGACGCTTCACTGGCTGTGGACCCCGAGGGGAAGTGTCTTGTATTCACTTGTAATTGGTGTTCTTACGCCGGTGCGGATTTAGCCGGCATTGAGAAGCGTCAATATCCTGCTTCCTCACGCATCATACGCACAATGTGTTCCGCACGATTTGAAGAGGATTTCGTCACACGAGCGTTTGAACAAGGCGCAGGTGCCGTCCTCATTACGGGATGTAGATTGACGGATACAGGGTCGGATTGTCATTACAACTACGCCAACCGGTTGACATTGAAGCGATTCAAACATTGGCAAAGGAAATTCGAAAGGAAGGGGATTTCTGCTGATCGACTGCAGTTGGCATGGATCTCAGCGGCCGAGGGTAAGGAATTTGCAGAGAAAATTTCTGAGATGGACAACATCATCTCCAAATTTGCTCAAGAAGGCGAAGCCGCAGTGGTTTCCATATGATCTTCATCCAGATTAACCTGTGCGAGGTTGGTTGGTGAGATGAACATGGCAGAACCTGTTCTCATTGACGACGAAAGATGGGAATCGCTGCTCGCAGCGACGGACGGTGCTTTCGCGCCATGTTTCCAATGCGGTGTATGTACTGCTATTTGTCCCTGGGGGTTGGTGCGAGAGGAATCGATTTCAATCCGTGCACTCTTAAGAGATGCTCAGCTTGGAGTTGCTGATCTCCATGAGGCACTCTGGCTCTGCACGGCATGTGGTCAGTGTGAAATGTTGTGTCCACGAGGGGTGCCCATAGTTAAAACGATCAGAGGCCTGCGGTATTCTCTCTGGCAGACTTTGCAAGTCCCTGATGGGCTGCCCGCGGCTTTGTGGTCCTTGTACTGGAACAACAATCCTCTGCATCAACCACCGTCAGAACGGATGGGATGGACGGGGGATCTTGAGGTTGAGAGCTACGACGCTGAGATTCATGAAATCTTGCTCTACATTGGGTGCATAGCCTCCTATGAGCGCAGAGGACAGAAAACCGCTCGGGCACTCGTGCGCATATTGGAGGCTGCTCAAGTCTCATTTGGGGTCTTGGGCGAATTGGAGCCATGCTGTGGTGAGACCGCGCTTAGCTTTGGACACAAGCCATTCTTTCTGGATGTAGCCAGCAAGGCCGCACAAATCTTCAGAGACCGTGGCGTTAATAGAATGGTTGTGCTCTCCCCACATTGTTTGGATGTGTTTATCAACGAATATCCGCAGGTGAGCGATGGCTTCGAGCCTATGCACTATACAGAATATCTGGCGCAATTGATTTCTGAGGGTAGGCTCAAGCTTGAGGGAACAAGAGATCTGAGCGTCGCATTTCAGGATCCGTGTATCTTGGCCCGGAAAGCCGGGAGGATAGGAGCTCCTCGAGAAGTGCTTGGGGAAATCGCCGGGCTCAAGATGTTCGAGCTAAGTGAAAGCCGGGAGAATACGCTGTGCTGTGGTGGGGGTGGGGGAAGGATGTGGATGGAAACACCCGCGGGTGAACGATTTGCTGATCTTCGCATTATGGATGCAAGAATGCTGGAAGTCGACATCCTTGCTACAGCATGTCCTTTCTGCACCACATGTCTGGAAGACAGTTTGAATAGTCTCGAGGGCACAAATATGCGCGTGCAGGACCTTGCAGAAATTGTGCTCGATGCGCTCTCTTCACCATAACTTCATTCCGATCAAGGGGAGGGGAAAAGCTGAAAGTGACGGTTTACGGACCACAGGATTCTCAAGACGAAATCTGGACATATATTGAACACGTTGGAGATGTAATCTCCCCGGTTTCGCTTGAGATTCTCTCAAAAGCACATGAATTAGGGCGAGCTTGTGGCTGGCGAGTCATCGCCCTTATCCTGGGATCTGACATTAAGGCAGTTGTTGAAGACGCTCGAATCTTTGGTGCGGACGAGGTATGGGTCGTAGAGCATCATGGGCTGAAGGAATTTGACTGCGAGGCATTCACAACGGCAGCCCATCAAGCCATCCTTTCTGCAAATCCAAGCATCCTCCTTTTCGGGGCAACACCAAATGGTCGGGACCTCGCCGGCAGGTTGGCCGTGCGATTGCGGACCGGTTTGAATGCGGATTGCACTCAGCTCCACATTGACAAGGACAGAGGTGTGTTGATCAGCGAAGTCACCGGTTTTGGCGGCGGCGTACTCGCGGATCTCGAAATTCCTTCACGACGACCTCAGATGGCGACAGTCCGGCCGGGAGTTTTTGTACCAACTCCCATGGAGAGCAGGGACCAGGTCGAGATCCGACGCTTCCATCCTGATATCCAAGATAGACACATCCGTACCCGCATCCTTGAAAATGTCCTCGAGGAGGGTGTGGACCTGACCAAAACCGAGATTCTCGTTTGCGGTGGTCGGGGGATCGAAGGGCAGTTCGATGAGCTCAGGGAACTGGCGGAAATCTGGGGTGGGGCTGTGGGAGCGACACGCCCCCCGGTGGATGATGGTTTTATGCCTCGTCAAAGCCAGATTGGACAGACAGGTGTTATCTGTCGACCGAAAGTTGCCGTCAATTTTGGGATCAGCGGAGCGTTTCATTTTATTGTCGGTATCCAGGAAGCCGACCTGGTCATCTCTGTAAACATCGATCCAGATGCGCCAATTTTTGAATACTCTGATTACTGTATTCAGGCGGACGTCCATGAGTTGATGCCGCTTCTCTTGAAGGAGTTTCAAAAGCACTAAGGTGAACCCCATGCGTGAACTGCACATCATCGTATGTGTTAAAGCAGTTCCAAAAGCTGAAGAGATCAGAGTGGATCCCGAATCGATGGTTATCATTCGAGATGGTGTGCGTTCAGAGATCAATCCTCCCGATATGAATGCGCTCGAGATGGCGTTTCAGGTCAAGGATGAATATGGCGCCAGGGTAAGTCTGCTGTCCATGGGGCCTCCGTTATTCGAAGATTATCTCCGGGTTGGACTGGCCATGGGTGCTGACGCGGCTTTCCTCCTGAGCGATCGCAAATTCGGGGGCGCGGATACGTTGGCAACCACGTATACGCTGGCGAAGGGGATTGAAAAAATTGGGGGCGCAGATTTGATTTTGTGCGGTGAAGAGTCGTCCGATGGGGCCACCGGTCAGGTTCCGCCTGGTCTCGCAGAATGGCTTGATCTACCTCAACTGAGTATGGTGAGTGAAATAAAAGTTGATCAAAGTGAGATGAAAATCACAGCTCGTCGAGAGGCGGGAAGGGGATATGAGATCATTCAATCAGAATTTCCCGTTGTGCTCTCCGTGAAGACCGCTTCAAACGAACCTCGGTTCATGGAATATCCACGTAAGGAATGGGCGTTTGGGGAGGCGGAGCTATCCGTCTGGGATGCGGATGCGCTGGACGTGGATGAGGAACTGATAGGCATCGCAGGCTCACCCACCATTGTCACTGGATTGCGCGAGGCGGAGGTGAGAGACCGCCGTCAGGAATTCCTCCAGGGATCGTCGGAGGAAATTGCTGCTCAGCTTCGAACTATATTGCGAGAACACCTCTAAGGGCACCTTCTCTACGATCGTTCGACCTTATTAGGACTCTTTCCGGGACGAAATTGAGGACATTGCCGCGGAGGGTAGAGACGTTGCATGCAAGGTCTCTACAACGATGATCAATCCCATGGAAATGGTTGGGATGATGCGACCAATTCAGCGGAAATAATTGTCGAAGCCCCATTTACACGTTGAGACCAGGTCGTCTTTACCCAATCATCACCGGAAAATGTCTGCCGTTTCAACGGAAATATCTATCATTTTCCCATTTCATCGGATTATTTAGGATATAGGTACGTATCCGGGATAGAGCTACCTCGTTCCGGATGATGTGGTCATAGAAGCGAGGCTGCCAGGCGAAATTTGGATGGCCGTGGATTTGTGCCCAACGAGTGACGGCTGATTTGAAAGAGCGAATGATCACGCCTAAGGACCCTTTCTGAGGGGAAATTGAGGACATTGTTGACGATGGTAGAGACGTTGCAGGCAACGTCTCTACGCGCACCGTTTCTGCTTGTAGCGTCTCTACATGCAACGTTTCTGCACGCGGCGTCTCTACGAGGATGAGTATTCCATGGACGTGGTTGGGCATGGCAATGAATTCATCGATTGCTGTATTGTTGTGGTGTTGAGGGATTTCGGACCAATATTGATGTACGGTCTGGCCTAATCAATTAAG
>SDBS01000684.1_pt1 | contig 33600 bp, 70 predicted proteins | sample 2277091 | NCBI WGS metagenome assembly SDBS01 (sample SAMN10404972, study PRJNA504765) | marine sediment metagenome | isolation source: marine sediment core GS10_PC15, 163 cmbsf | place: Arctic Ocean: Southern Knipovich Ridge | collected 2010 | reverse complement strand
TTTCCACTTGTTTGTTTTGTAAAGTTGTTTTCTGCTATAGGTTCGTTTCTATTATTGGCATTCTGTACGGAAAGCCATGCCATTTTATTACTTACTATTTCAGGTCCTACTCCCGGAACTGTCTCAGTTTCTATCCATAGATTTCCGGGAATATCGGAAGCTCCTAAAGTAATACTATTAGGTCTATTGAAAAAGTCACAGAATAGTTTTTGTGGCTCAAGATGTGCATCTACTGTAAATGGTTCAACATTCCTATCAACTACTATAGAATCAACTTCAAATACTTCTGTAAATGTGTCTCGTAGGAATGCATCTACTAAGAATGATTTAGTAAATTCATCTTGTGGTAAAGCATCTACAGTGTAGTTAAATACTTGTCCTAAAGCTTGTATAAAGGCATCAACTTCAAAGTCTTCAGTAAATGTATTTTGTAATAACGCATCCACCTCAAAGTCTTCTGTATTCCTATCTACAATTATGGAATCTACATCGAATAGTTCTATTCTAACAACTTTTGCATCAATCAAAAAGTCTTCTACATTTCTATCTACGACTATGGAATCCACAGTGAATGTTTCGGTATTTCTATCGACAAGTATAGAATCTACTTCAAAGTCCTCAGTGAAAGTTTCCTGTAGAAAAGCATCAAGTAGGAACATCTCTTCTGGTGAGTCTTCCTTAAGTCCATCTACAGTGAAATTGAATACTTGTTCTGCTTGTAATAATGCATCTACATCAAAAGTTTCTGTATTCCTAACAACAAGTATAGAATCAACGTCAAAATACTCTGTTCCTGATATTATTGAATCTATATCAAATACTTCTGTAAACGTTGCTTTTAATATGGAATCTATATCAAATACTTCTGTAAACGTTGCTTCTAATATGGCATCAGTATCAAAATCTTCTGTGAAAGTATCTTGTAATAAAGCATCTACGGTAAAATCTAATGTTTGAACAAGTATGAGTAATGCATCCACATCAAATTCTTCAATTCCTGCTAATATTGCATCTACTGTAAATGTTTCAGTGTTTCTATTTACTAATATAGAATCTACTGTAAAATCTTTAGTAACTGGAAGTACACAATTTCCTATAGCTAAATAAACCGATTTCTGTATAGCAGTTGCTGTTGTAAAATCTAAAGTCCATCCATCATTGTTAAATGAAGTAAATGTTGCTTCTGATAATAATACTCCTCCTTCATCATCTAAACTATGAAGATGTGTATCTCTAATTCTAGTTGCTGTGTTTGTTGTTGCTAATCCATCATCATTCCATGCGGTTAATGAGAAGTTTCTATCTTCGTCAGTAATACCTATTCCAATACTCGCGTTATCTGTATCTGCATTAGACCAAGTATTAAACGCTCTATCGTCTCCTATAACTTCTCCTAAAAGGAATTTAGGTGTAAATGAAGTTCCAGTTTGTGATTGACTTCCTGTAGAACTTGGAGTATCTTGATTAACAGAAAATATCCTTGCGTTTTCTCCACCTAGTCTTAATCCTAAGAAGAAGAATCTATCATCTGTTCCTGCTACTGCATCCCTAGTTGTAGCAGTAAATCCTGTTGAATCAAATGAGGTTATTTCTATTCCTGTATCAGTTGCATCTCCTTGTCTAGATACACAACATCTATTATTGAATATAGCATGATTAGTCGCTGAAGTACCAGCTCCATCTATTGAAGAATGTGCTATACAAAATTGGTTATTACTTGCCTGTCTATCAGGATTAACTGCCCATCCCATTGAGAACGAATCGTCATCGTTTTCTGCACTTCCATTTACATCCATATGATTTCCTATCATTCCAGTTATAATTAAATCAGGTTCAAATCCTAATGCAGTTGTAGAAGCAGTTGCATCTTGAGTATTGTTTGGATCAAAAATATCTCCATATGCAGAAACCGCTCCTCCACCAAATGCTATAACTTTTACTAACGGTGTAACTGGAGAAGTGAATGTAGTTGTTCTGTTTACTCTAACTCCATCTGATAAAAATGAGTCGAATGTTGCTTTTCCTAATACTGTTTGCGATCCGTCTCCATTATCTACATTTAATATACATCCTGTAGTTGTACTTCTTCTTCCTACATCAGAAGTTGCTTGAGCATCTTCAGCACCTGAATACATAGCCCATTCTCTATTTCCATCACACATTCCGAGCATTTTACCCATTCCATCGGCAGAAGCAGAATCAGTATTTTGTGTTGCATTAGGCATCATAATAAATAAACATGCTTTTGGTGGGAAACTAAACCCAGTAAAGTCTATGGTTCCTGTTCCAGTTGTAATTGCAAATTCTCTAACTTCTATTAAACACTCAAATACTTCAAGTATCGAATCTACTAAAAATGTTTCAGTTTGAGTTGCTAGAAGTATTGCGTCTACAGTAAATGTTTTTGTTTCTGGGACTTTTTCCATTTGAATTCCGAAAGCTAATCTGTTTCCATAGACTCCAGCAGTATCAGAGTTAAATATATCTAAGTCTACAGTATGTGCAGTATTATCTAAATTTTCTATTGATTGAATGTAAAAGTTAGCTAAATCTGATCTATCCCAAACTTTTAATAATTCATAATCATCAGATGTTTGTGTAGGTGGTTGATCAGAATTGTCTATTTGCATTCTTGCTCCTGTATCATCTATATCATCCTCTGTATCATTACCAGCATCCCAAACAAAATAAGTTCCTGCCCAAACATCTTTTGTAACTGATGGAGTAATACTTGTAGTTTGAATTTCTTTATTTCCACCTGAACCTGTTATGGTTCCTTCAGTAAATGAAAATGAACTAACTTTAAATTTATTCATATTGATAGCAAATATGGCGTTGTGAGTTCTATCTCCTCCTGTTCCAGCATCGTTTCTTGATTGTTGAGTAAAAGTATGTGATACTGCTGTTAAAGAAAATGCTCTTGCCATAAAGTGATTAAATCTATCGTTTGTAGTATCTTCTCCTTCTTGTTTTACTAACGGTTCACTTGCTGATATTCCTCCAGTAGTTTCTATTTTACTTTCCCAGCTTTCCCCTGTTGAATCAGGATCAATTCTTGAGTAAGAGAAAACTAACCAGTCACTTGCCTCTGATGGAGAAAAAGTTACAGATGCATTATTTGTAGAACTAAATGTAGTGTTGAGTGCAGTTGTAGTATTATTAAAATCAAAGAAATAATCAGTATCTTCTACAAATGCCTCTAATTCAATAGCAACTAAAGTTATTTGATCTGCTCTTACTGTGTTTCCACCTGATAAAGTTTGAAATTGTAATTTGAAATCCTCACTTGCAACAGCGGTCCAAACAGTAAACCATCCATAAGAAGTAGGATGATCAGATGTACCAGTTTCTCCCGGCTCCATATTATGTTCACTTTCTACGAATGATGTAGAACCGTGAATTGTCCTCATTCCAAAGTTACCTGAAGTTGAAGAACCTCCTAATTGAGCATTAGCTACAATAAGATATTTATTTCCGGGAGTAAAGTTTCCAGAAGTAATTGAAGCTCCAGTTATATCTGTCCAAGCAGTATCTCCAGTATGAGTTTGCTGTGTAGTTTGTTCTACAAAAGCGTGATTAATATCTACCATTAATCAGCGAGCCCCAAGCAATTATAACTTAGGTTCTCAAAATTCGACATTGTATTGCCTCTCCATCAGCATTGTATTGCATACGTATTTTATGCGTAGAAGCTATTTAAGCATAATATTTTAATCTGATTCTTTTATGATATATGCCACTTCAAAGAATGGTGGAATGTTATCATGAGCCAAATTACCTCCAGTATTTGAAGTAAAACCACTTCCTACTACTATTGGATCTTCTTGATCTCCTAAATCAAGTCCGTTGTTTTCAAACACGTTTCCTACTTTAACTCCTGTTGTTCCGTTTCCAGTACCTTTAGGAATTGTGTGATCGTGTGGACCTGATAACGGAGTATGTCTATGACTTGCCATTTGAGATTCTGTTAAAAGAACTGTTTCCACTCCTCCTATAATTCCCGGATTTGTTACATTTGTATCTACTCCTCTTACAAACCTATCTAATAAATTTGGTCTACTATCTACTCCATCACATAAAGCCCATCCTTTAGGAATAGTAGCTATTGTTCCTGCCCAAATCTGTATAGTTCCTATAGGAACAGAAAACTGTGCAACATTTGGTAATTGTATAACTGGCATTTCTATAACCTCTGGATGTATAAAACATCCTTACATCTTGGTATATTATTATGTGGTAAGCCTCCTCCCTCAAAACTTATAGGTCCTACAAAATGAGTGGTTCCCATTGGTACTTCAAAGTCTCCTATAATAGATGATGATCTTGCTGTATTAGCTACAACTGCTCCAGAAAGTCCTTCTGATTCTTCTAAACCATCATGTTCATGATTTTGCATAGTGAACGCATGTCTATGAGTATTCATGTTAGCTATTGTAAGTGTAACTTCTTCCACTCCACCAACTGCTCCGGGATTTGTGCCAATGTTTGGTACACATTTTGGAAATTTACTTCTAAGATCTGGAGTTCCGTTAAATCCATCACAAAGAACCCATCCATTTGGTATTGTTGATATAAGACCTATCCATATTGATATTGTTCCACTTGGAACGCCTGATGGTTGTCCTAAAAGAGGCATTTTAGTTCAACCTCTGTATATACGCTAATTCAAAAAATGGAGGCTTGTTTTCATGAGGTGCATTGCTTCCTTCAAAACTAAAAGTTCCTTGACGATTAGTTGTTCTAAACTGATAATTACCTGCTCCAGTATTTCCTCCCAATCCAGTACTTCCAATTCCATTGTTTGGAGTAGTGTTTATACTCATCTCGTGACTATGTCCTAACCCTGAAGTATCGTGATCATGGTTTGGCATTTCGGATGATGTTATTGTGTGTTGATCTTCTCCTAATTCTGTTAATGGTTCTACTCCATCGGGAGAACCTCTTACGAAAAGTGCTATTAAATCTACTGTGCCAAAATTTCCATCACAAAGTTTCCAACCAGTAGGAATAACATTTAAAAGACCAGACCACATTATTATTGAGCCTATTGGATGCGGTTCTCCACCTATAGTATCTAGGTCAGGCATTACTGCACCTTTCTACACCAAGTAATAGTTTGCCCAGCGCCCGATACTCGTTGAATTGAAACTCTATATTGTTCTGTTGGGGTCCATGGAATATAGAATGAAGGACTACCTTGTGCATCAGATACTAAAACATCAATATATTTTTTCATAGAATTACTGTCAGCAGGGTCTTGAATATAGACTCTTATTTGGACAGATTCTCCTCCTAATAGATTGTCTAGAAATATCCATGTTGCATAATGCTGTAAAGCTGTTTCGTCAAATAGGTCTTGTTCTGTTCCATCGGTAAGTATACTACCGTTAAAACTCTGAAGTGCCATACGTATGAATAGGATTTTCTAGTTTATAAGAATATATTTACTTTTGATTCTCATGAGCTTTAACAAGGGATACTTCTTTATGAATTGCGTCTTTTCCCCAATCACTACCAAGTTCTATCCTTCCATCTGGATATATATAATTAATGGCTTTTACATTAGTTCCATTTACATTTTTTTGCCATCCTATAATTATTATCATTTGATGTGAATTAACAGGGACTGGGATTTTTACCTTTTTTATTTGTCCTGTTTTTGGATCTTTTGTATCTCTTTCAACTATTCTTCTTCCTTGTGTTTTCATTTTTCGCCTTGTGAATATTAATCTTTTACCATCTCCTAGAGAAACTTTAAAAATTGGAATCTTTTTTTCATTAATAAGTTCAATAGCTTTAGTTCTTTTAATATCTATATCTTTGAAAAGATTTTCTTTACCATTTTGATCAATCTCATCTAAATATTCTAAATTATTAGGATCTTCATTATATACTGCTCTCCATTTTAATGTATCAGTAATAGCCAATATACATCAGTTTAGACTACCTTCTATATAAACGAATTGAAAAAATAAAAAAGTAGATTTGATTATCTAAATCTCATCATACTGGAATGTCCAAGTTTCGTCTGCTAAGTCGCCCGGTGATGCTGTGTTTGCTACATCCATTTGACATACTATATAATTTGTTGTTTCGCCTATAGCGTCAATGATTGCTCCAGATTCTGAAATTGAAACGGATTTTGGAGTTCCTGAAGTAAAACCGAATGCATCTACTTTTCCAAAGATGTTTGTATGAGTTGTCAACTCGTTACCAGTTGTACCCACTGTTCCAGTTGCTTGGTCATAACCAGCTGTAGAACCTGAGTTTTTTGTTGGTGTTTCGTTTCCGATATTTACAGTAATTCCAGTTCCGAAACCAGTTCCATCAGTATAAAATTGAACGTTATCAATTTGTGTGAAAGTTCCGGGAGTTATTGCTTGTAGGAAAATATGTTTCCAAAAGCTCAAGTTCGGGGAACCTGCTGGAATTGGTATAGGATTGTTTGCATCAATCAAGGCATCATCAGCAGTCTTGAATCTTATATTTGGAGGTCCTAAAGAAGTCGTGTCTTGTGGGACAGGAGTTGCATTAAGACCAGTTTCTACAAATACTGCTACTGTTGCTGTCATACATTAGGAATGTCTAAATTGGTTTATAAGCATTTAATTACTCTGATTCGTCTTGTTTATCCTCAGCCTTTTCTTCTTTTGGCTTGGATTCATTGAATTCTTGATCATTTCTTATTTTGATATGTTCCTCATACCTCTCCTTTTTGCTTAGGTAGGATTTCCTACTGTTTTTTGGTCTTCCGGGCATACAGGTTATATTCTACTAGACCTAATAAGTATTTAATGGATGTAGTAGAGTTTAATGAACCTAGAAACCATGTAATAATAAAGGATTTTCTTACACAAGATGAACAGAACCTTCTATGGGATGAGATAAAGGAGAATAAACTAAAATTTAAATCTGGTAAATACAAAAAGGATGGAGTAGATATTGTTCATGAAAACATAAAAAAGAATCTTGGTTTTGATGTTAGTTCAAAATATCAAAATATAGATGATTCTAATATACTATGTATGTTTCATTATAAAATTTTTCAAAATAAATCACTTATACAAATTCTTAATAGTGCAAAATCTCCTATATATCAAATATTAAAATTTACTAAATATGATAGAACCAAAGTATCTGCGTATGGTAATGGAGATTTCTATGACTGGCATAGAGATGGTAATGAGGATGGAATATTAACCGTTTTATATATGCTCTGTAAAGAACCACAAAAATTTAGTGGTGGAGATTTAATGTTAAAATGGAATGAAAATGAGAGAACTATTCCTTTTAAAAATAATACATTATTGATATTCCCTAGAAACACATTACATACAGTTACAGATATTAAAATGGATTCAAAAAAATTTTGGGATAAAAGATTTACTATTCAATGTTTCGCTAATCTAAAATGATTATCTTTCATTTGAAATAATTAAGGAGTCAATATCTAGTCTTTTGATACCAGTGTTTGTCATAACTCCTGCATATACTGCCATGTTTGAAGTTGGAAGATTTGTAGTATATGTAGCAACAGTTGCTCCATCTATTTTGAATATAATATTTGGAACTAAAGGATCACCTATTATTTCGAATACGTGTTGAGCTGTATCTGTCGTAACTCCTGTATCTGTGGTTTGTAATCCACCACCATCATTAAGTTGTGCGAACCAATTACCTGTTCCATCTGATCGAAAGACAGCAAATACACTAGAACCTAAAGAACTAAATGGAAATGTTCCTCCCGGAAATGAACCTAAGTTTCTGAAAGCACCGATAATATATGCACTATCAGCGTCTGAAAATCCTTTGTTAATTCTCCAAACAATACTTAGAGCTTTAGTAGGATCAAATGATGCTAATCCAGCTCCACAAGTGTTTATCTTTGCTACGTTATTTGCTACGCCAGAAGTTTCAATATCTACTTGACCACCGACTGTATCAGTAGGAACTGCAACACTATTTGCTGTTGGCTCATAATGTACTTGAAGTCCAGTTAGTCCAGCTGGATAAAAAAATTCATCATAAAAAACAAAATCGTTATTTAGGTCTGGTGGGTAACTTGCTCCAGCTCCACCGGGAATATCTACAATAGTTTTGGAATTCTCTCCATCATCAATAGCTGTTACTCCAGCTCCTGTAAAATTTATAGTTGGTCTTTTAGTTAAAGGTGTTCCTGTATTTTCAATTTCATCATAACCAACACCATCTGCTCCACTTGGAATAGTCACTATTGTTTTTGAAGTTTCTCCATCGTCAGTTACGGTTACTCCTGTTCCCTTAAAATCTACTGTGCCACGCTGAGTTAATGGACTTCCTTCGTCTTGAACTGTATCATATCCAACACCATCTGCTCCACTGGGAATAGTTACTATAGTTTTTGCACCTTCGCCATCATCAGTTACGGTTACACCTGCTCCGACAAAATTTAAGTCTGGTCTGTCAATTAATGGAGTTCCTTCATCTTCGATTATGTGTCCTGTTCCTCCGGGAATAGTTACCGTTGTGGTATCTTCTCCTCCGAAAACAGCTGTTACTCCTGTTCCAATGAAATTTAAATTAGATTGATTTGTAATAGGTGTGCCTTCATCTTGTATTGTATGACCACCTGAATTAACTTTAGATTGTAATGCTGAATCTAAATCGACTTCAGTAATTGTACCGTCTTTAATATCTTCTCCTAGAATAGTATCATCAACATGTCCTCCTTCTTTCCAAGGTTGACCTCTTCCCGGCATACCATATGATCAGTTGTTAGGGTTTATAAACATATTTAACGTATTCGTCCACTAAGCATTCTATCACGGAAGTATTGTATCCATTTATTACTTATTTTTCTTTCTCCATAGAATGTTTGAATTCTTCTTACATCTGTTGGAGATAATACCACTTTTCCATTATAGAAAGGATGCATAACTGAATCCTTATTAAATTCATCATGTCTGAGACCTATGGCGTGTCCGAGTTCATGAATCATTGTATGAACCATATTATATCCTTTAAGTTTTACAGTTGTATTCTTTGTATAATGTTCTGGATCTACTTTCCAAGCAGGGATTGATTCTCCTGTAAGCGTCCAATTATAACTATCATTAAATGTAATATCTCCTCCTATTGGGCTTTCTGTTGGGAAATAAGCATATGCAAGAACTCCCGGTCTTTCACTGAAAAGCTTGTCATTCTCAGCATCCACGAATGTAAGTGGAATATCTGGAGTATTTACTGTAGTGTCATATACTCGTTTAAATCTAATATCTTTAATTCGTAATTGCCATACTCTAAGTGCTACTGTCATTGCTCTCATTTCTATAGAATTATCTGGAAAGTGTTTTGATTCATTTGTTATTCCATATGTTACTGTTGGTATTTCCCATTTTTTCTTCCACTCTTCTATTATGGATTGAGTTTCTCCTTTATAGTTTGATTCAAAATTTGCCTCTCCTTTCTGAGTAGTAGCTACTGCCATACAAGAAAGCCCCGTATCATTAGCTTTATGAAGTTTGCCTTGTGGTTTTTTATTTGTTATATGAAGTCTTGTTCTACTCCTATCTCCCGGCAAGCGTCTTATAGGCAATTAAGAAACCTCTATAATTTTCTCTTCGTTATGTTCATCTCGTGTATTATAACCATACGCATGAACTATAATCAAATATCTTCCCGGAGTAAGACCATTTACAACTTTTCCCTTAAGCCTGTTTGGATCGAAAAATTCAAATGTTATTTCTCTAGCGTTCTTTTCTTCTCCATCATATATACAGTTATCATTTCCTGCTATTACTTCTACTTTTTCTCCTTGATACACTTTCATCTCTATTGCGAGAAATTCTTTATTATAGTGTATTGTATATTTTTCTCCAAGTTTTGCTGTATTAGGAAAATCACATTCTATAAGAATTGGTTTTGAAGTAGGTTTTTGTTCTAACTCAGCTTCATTCATTCTTGTTATAATGTCTTCTTTTGAATTTGCGTCTTTTGTTATTTTTGCACCAAATCCAGTTTTCAGTCCATGTGTTTCCTTCTCGTTAGACATATAAAAAAATAATAGATATCATAGTTTATAACCCTTCAGTCACTATGACTATGTTACTGTTGGTGGTTGTGGACCCATTTTATCTCTGGCTACTATTCCTAAAGTAACTAAAGCACCGCCTGCTCCCATAAGAATTACAGTGCTATAATCTCCAATATCAATAGTTCCTGTAATCTTTAGCTCGGTTTTATCTGCTATTGCATAAGTAACAGCGACTAGTCCTCCTACTAAAATTAGGATACCAATCATGGCTGCTTTTGCGATATCAGCTTTGGATGCGCCTCCAAGTGTATCTACTGTAGACATATTTTCAAATATGCTTAAGTTGCTTATAACCCTTCAGTCACTGTCACTATCTAATAGTTCTTTGGCTATGCCTTCTAACTCAGTCTGTAATTCTGGATGAGCCCTTGCTACTTGATCGTCCATTATTTTAGCTAGGATTATGATGGTTTTTTGTAATCTCCATATTGCTTTACTTTGTTCATCTACTACATTTTTATGCTCAGTTTTTGTTTGTGATCTTTTCCTGAGCCACCAACCTAAAATACCAATAGCTCCAGAAATGGCTCCTCCTATTATTGCTCCTTCGAATGTTAATATGAATCCTAAATCTCCAGTTTCCATGATTATTTATTTACCTTTTATTCTTTTTAACTCTTTTATAGACTTGATCGAAACCTTTCTTTGCGCTTTCTTCATTAACAGTTATAGGCATATGTTTGTCTGCGAATTTCCTTACCTTTGTTTCATTCCATTTTGGATATTTTATATGGACGCATTCATGGAATAACGTATTAATAGTTTGTGTTTTTGGTTCTGTACTATGATGTGGAGAAAGCCATATCATACCGCTCTCTTGGATACACTCTCCCCATAATTGATTAGCTCGTAATCTCTTACCCATGATATATTTATTGAATTGTCGTCTTTCATATACCATAATTGGAGTTATCTTCATTTTGAGAAATTTGGAAAATATGATTAAAAGGCTACTATGCCACTCTTTATCATTAGCTGTAAAACGATGCTCATTTCGGAAATGGTTAGCCATACATAATTATTATAGAGGAAGAAGAATATTAACTTATATGGTGAGTTTGATGAATTTTGGAGTCAGTATCCACAGTTTGGTATTTACCTTTTTTCTCCCATCTCTAGTTGGAAGTAGTTTTATTATGAACTTCACAATTCCTCCCATTTCTAGCCTTCTATAAACATCTGTTGTAGTTTTGTAATTTATCCTCAAATCAACCGCTGTATTCTGTATTGTTGATCCTTTTATTTTCTGTAAATATCTAACAACTTTCTTATCTGTTTCACTAACACGTTGATGAGATCTTCGAAGATATCTTTCCATTATATCTTCTGAAATAGTTTTTTCTTTCTTAGGAAGTTCTATTTTAAGGTCCTTAGAAGTGATAGTTATAACTTTTCTTTTCAAGCGAATTGTTTAACCAGTGGTTTGATATCGACTTCAACCAAATGTTTCTTGATTAAAACATCCTCATTTGATTCGACAATACATTCAACCATACCTATATCTGGTTTAGTACCTCCAAGTCCATGTCTAAATAGGTGTGCATCTGGGAGTTTCCAAGCAGGGTTTGTAAATCCTTGTGTATGAGCATATTCAACCTTTACGAAATAATGTACGTGTCCACGCGCATATACATCTGCTTTTCCATAGAAATCATCTTGTAATTTAGAAGTAACTAATTCTCTTGCCATTGCTGTGGTTCTATACATTTCGTTCTTTGAATATCCTATATGGTGAGTCATATTGAAAATTTTGTTATTAACATCAAAATATGCGAAATAATCTGTTAATGCTCCTTCAGCTTGATCTCCTAAATCAATTTGTACGCTTTCTGGTAAATAAGCCCTATATCTTGAGGCTCCTATTAATCTAGCAACTTGCTCTTCAAAATTAGTTGCATCTATTTGTACGTGATATCCACTTCCTCTTACCATTATAATATTCTCTGCTTTCAAAAGTTTTAAAAGTTTGGAAGATGCTTGAACTTGATCGTTTAGATTTGTTGTCCAAGATTGCTGTCCTATTTGTTTCTTATTTGCTCCATCCATTGGCTCTCCTATAACGCCTAGAACATCTGGCTTACCTGATAAAGAATCAATACAATCATTCCAAGTTTCATATAATACCTTCATTATCTTATTTGATTTTATAGTTGTATCAATTTCTGAAACGAATGGATCTGGCGGTGACACTGCCATTGCTGAACCAACATGCATATCTGAAACAAAAACAACTCTCTTTGATGAACCAGATCTTCCTGTCTTTTTCAGCTTTGGTTTTGCTTTAGATTTTCTCGCCATGCTTATCCTACCTCTTAAACTTCCAGTATAAATATGTTCTCATCTTCGAAAATGATATTGAGGTTTGATATAAGGTTTTACATCTTCTGGTATATGAACAGGACCATTACCGAATTTATGACTTCGACTTTCAACCGTTTCTGTGTCCCAGATTTTATGCCAGTCACATTCGCACATTAAATGAAGTATCTCATGCCAGAGTACTCCACCTCCATAAAGCATGTTATCATGTTTTCCTACTGCATTGTTATGATAACTAACAAGCCGTATCTCATCTTTAAAGAAAGGATTATTATAAACAGCTTGTCCTAAAGACTTTTCTGAGTTTGGTATATATTTTTCTGATTCATCATAAATTTTTATGTCCCATTCTTCTGAACAATCATAATATGGAGAAATCATCATTAAAGCACATATAGTAATGATTGTTTCTATCACGCAGGGACTGTACAGTGATATCTTATTAACATTCTCTACAGTCTTCGCATAATGGAGTTTTGTGTCTGTCCTCGAAGAAATCTCCGCACTTTATACACTCTATCCAATCTTCCGTCAATGCTATCATATACGCTGTTATCATTTATAAATTACACTACTTCAACATCATCTTCAAGATCAACTACTCTCGGCTGCTTTTTTCCTTCTGTTGCAAGAAGTTGTTCTTTCTCTTTTAATGCTTCCTCAGCTGTTTCATATACATCTTCTTCTTGCCATTCTCCATCTCCATTGACAAATCTTACGGAATAACGATATTTCATTTCTTAACTCCTAAAATAAAAAAAAGTGAGCTTACGCTCAACTACTTTTGACCTCCGGTCGCATGTGCTATGATAGCACTTGCTACTTCAACTGCAATGCCAGATGGTATTGTTGAGCCTTTACCAGTACCCTTTTTACCGTCTTTGGTTGTCCATTGTTTATTAAGGAAGTATCTTTTGTCTCCTGTATCGTTGTCTGTGATAAGACTTAATACAAGATCGCTTTTTTCACTCGCTTTCCATCTTTTGATCTCGTCAAAAGTGGCGTTGAATGATTTTTGTCCTTCTTGTTGTGACATTCATCAACCTTTAGGTATAGGTGTCTTATAAACTTATTCGCCCTCAGTTAATTTCTTACAGAATTTACATACGCCGTTTTCTTTTTTAGTTAATGGAACATTACAGAACATACATTTTTTAGTCCTTTCTCGGACTTCGCTCATTCTCCCTCAACTATCAACCATTTTTCTAAATCATTTCTTAGTTTGATATCCTCTTCGGTACAAATATCATTATTTTTATAATCCGGGAATGCAAAATGAAACCAATTATAAGCCCTCTTAGCACTCTCTATATCCAAATCCATCTCCCCTTACTTATATAGCTACCTATATATAACTTAATTGGTCACTACATAAATTGAGGTAATTTTGGTCTATCATCGCCTTGATCATATCCTCTTGTTTGAAGATCGATTAACATTACTAAACAACATCCCGCGTGGTATAGGTGGTTTTCCCCTGTCTCCCTGTCGTATGTTTCCCCTGATACCCAAGCTAATAGATGCCTTTGTAAAGCATCATAAACTCTCATCCAGTTTAATCCTTTACCGTTTCTATAATTATACGCAGAATATTTTCCTATTCCATAAGTCATTACTTTAGCTATACCCAATAATGCCTGTGCTGGAATCAAATGTATTTGAGGTTTCCCTAAATCTTTTTTGATTGCTTCTTTGGGCATCTAGTAGTTATTAGATAAAGCCCTATATTAACTAATGCCTCTTTAGAGATTTTAGTTTTTTGTTGAACTCTTCTCTTGTAAGCCATCCCGGAACTTTTTCTTTTATCATTGATATTATACGTTTGTCATATCTTTTATTACAAGAATCACAAAACCAATGTTCGCATAGACTACAGTATTTAGTATCAGTTGAATCACAGAAGTAACATTTCTCAGTCATCTAAGAATCTCCTATACTTGTTTATTGACCATATAATAAGCTTTCCAGCAGGATATGCTATTACTAAATCTACTAGAAATCCTTGCCATAGCCACGATAAAATCTGATCAATAGTTAATCCTATACTATAGTAGAATAAAGGTGTAAGTATTGCAGAATAAAGACCGTATGATATTCCAACTATAAGAAGATATTCAATTATTCTCTTTTTCAGCTTCACGCTTTTTTACCTCCTCTATTGATAAAGTCTTTATAAATGAAAACGGATTTACTAAATCATGTGTTATTTTGTATAGAAGACCTTCGCCAGATTCTATCTTTACTACCAAGACATTTCCTACATTTACAATAACTACCATACATTGGGACTAATGCAAACCCATATAAACTTTGATAAAACATTGAGAGAGAATTAGCTAATAATCCCTCTATAAAACACATTCTTCTCTCCTAATATTCTTCATTGAATGGCTCTTGGGAATTGTCTTCTTTTTTTCCAAATATTGCATCTCTAGGACAGTATATAAATCCTTCTTCTTCTTGCTCTTCTTCATAACCGTCTAGTAAGAGACCGCATTTATGACAGTGCATACCTATGTATAACAAGGCGATCATCTGTATATAAAGCTTTAGGTATATACCCTAAGAGTTATGCCTATTTTATAGCTTCAATATTAGGCGCGTGTTTTTTATTCTTCTTCCACTCTTTCATTAATTCTGCATTGAACCATTCGTTTGATAAAACTTCCTCTATCTCAGCATTACATTTTTCTAATCCCGGACGTAGTTCTTCTAATAATTCTATCTTACCCAACATTCCAATTTTAGCTATACCTGTTATAATATTATCTGCTTCTTTTCCGGTCCAATCGTTCATGGTCTTCCTCCCGGTGGAATTCTACCTTTGTCAACTGCTCTTTCACTCCTTCTTGCTGATGCGTTTTTTATACTCGTTTTTAGATATCTTTTTAATCCTCTAACCATTACGAATTTATCTTTAATTCTATCATATTCAGAAAAATGTTTTTCACAATACCATGAACCATCATCATTATCACGTATTACTCTACCATTACAATTATTAGGATAATTAGTACATTGAGGCATTATGATGTTCCTATATCGATCATGGCTTCTAGATGATATATATATTTATCAAATTTGGAACTACATTTCTTACACATTATTCTTTAATCGCCTTCATTATCTTATCGAAACATGCGTCATCAGTTGCTATAAATACAGGATCTGAATCATCATCGAATGTTATAAATATTCCTTTCTTAACGTCCTTTATATGTCGTTCCGTCCACTTTTTCTTTTCTTCCACTGGTGGATAATAGTAATGCCAGTGAGTTTCTGGATCTGGGTATTGTGGATATGGTTCTGGATATGTAGGATAAGTAGGATAAGTTCCGGGATATAACGGATCTGGATTAACTATTACCATGTCATTTCCCCTCGCTGCAATCTCGATGTCTGTACATATGTTCTACGCAGAACCATAACTGGCATCCGTTGCAAGCTCCCTTTACCGCATAAGATCCGCAAACTGGGCATCTCAAACTGTATTCTCTTCGAACCATTCACTCTCTCCAATACACCTATTTCTTATATAACCTTTTTCCACAAAAAGAACAGAAATCTACTTTAAAATAGTTTTTTTGATTATCCTGTATAAAATAAGCCTTCACTACATTGTTTGTAAAATTATCATATGCCTCATAGAATCCAATAGCTGAGCATTGTGGAAGTAAAGCACATACACACTCTGCTGGCTCTGGTAATCCAGTTACATTTTTTCTTGTATCTTTTAATTCTTTAACTCCTTTTGTATCTGTTCCTCCTTCTATCTCTCCAGAAACACCTGCCTTACAAGTTGGACATAGCATCTCCATTTTCCCGGTTTTAGTAAATGGAGCCAAGTCTAACAGATCTTCTTGAAAATCTCTCTCACATGAAGCGCATTTATCCATTCTAACGCTTTTACCTGATCCTATAGCACTCATTTAATCATCCTCTGCCATAAGTGAAAATAATTTCTCATATTTATCTATAAACTCTTCATTCCACTTCATTGCTTTTTTTCGTTCTTCTGGACTCATTTCTTTTTAATCCATATCTTTTGAATACCTGTAGTTGTATCAAGTTCCGTATGAACTACCTCATACTCGAAGTCTGGTTTTCCCACGATAAGAACATCTTTATCGTCATCAATAAATATTTCTTTCATTTTTTACCCTTAGATTTTTTCTCTTGATCATAACACTCGTTACAAACATAATCCCGGAATCTTGAAAAACCTTCACAATCGTTTTCGCTTTCACATCTTACTACTCCCCTTATAGGAATTCTATTCTTGTATTTTTTCTCTTTTTTACCCATCATGATTCTCTCCAACTAGACTCACATCTATCACACCGTCCCATATAACCTTTGTACTTCGGTTCATACCACCTTATAGTCAATTCTCCACAGAAAAGACAGGTATCCTCTTTTAATACGTTTTTTAATATGCCTTGTTTTTTCTTAACTCTTTCCTTAATGTATTCATAATACATTCTAAAATCGGGGACACGTTTTAAATGAAGTCCTAAATGATCTTCTATGCCTAACCTTAGTTCTATTAAGTTTAATATCTCTTTTTCTAACGATCTAATATATGTCTGATTTGTTTCTCCCTCAATCGGTTTCGGGTAACTCATTTTTATCCACCATTATTTTTTCTTTTATAAATCCTGTTCCATTACACTCTTCACATTTCTTTACTAATTCAATCTCTACCATCTCTACTTCCTCATAATGTTTCTTTTCATGTTCTATTATATCATAAATTCCTTGTGATTGACCTTGAAATTCCCATTTACATTTCTTACAGTGAAAGTGCATTATGCCCTGTCCTCACCATGACCCATGATAGTTCCGTCTTTTTCTCTTTTAACAATTTTTACTTTATTATAATCCATTACATCATTCCAACCAACTTTTATCTTATTTAGAAACCTTGTTGTATACCAGTGTCTATCTCCTATCTCTGATATTACTGCTTTCTTTACTTCCGGGAAATTTTCTAATACTTTAAGAACTCCATTAGGTGCTTCAATCATCTCCTGTGCTATTGGTCCAAAATCTCCTCGTCTAACTCTTTTAAGAATTCCAGATAACTCTCCACCTTCCTCACTAATTCCATCTAAATAAAATTGTAAAGACTGATTTGATATGTCAGTTGATTCAGTGAATTCTTCGTACTCCTTAAAGTCCAGTATCTTTCCCCTCGAATTTTTCCCCACATTGATTACAAGTCAATATCTCTGATTCATGCCATTCATGATCGTTTGAGCATTTGTATAGGAATATCTCGCAGTGTGGAGTTGTATGATTATGGAAATCTCCCTCTTCATCATAATAAGTTATAATCGGTCTATTTGGCATATGCGCGCATGGTCTATAAAATTCTCTAACAGTGCTTTTCTTACCATCTTTCTTACATTCTTCACATATTACTTTTTTAGTTTGTTCTAACTTAGTTCACTTCCCGTTCTCTTTTCATTATCATTTAGTAATCTTATAGCTTCGTTTAGTTTTTTAACCAGATCATTTAAATCATCAAACCTCACATCTCGAAGTGAATCGTATTCATAAAATTCTTCAATCATCATTCATCACTAAATAATCCCACAAAGAATAGTATTAAAAGCATTCCGATATATCCTATCTGTGATGTTGGTTCTTCTATACCAAGACTTTCTATCACACCAACTGTTTCTGCTATCCAAATAACAGGAATACTGATCAGTGCTTTCCACAAACCCATATGAGTTATTTACCTATGTGTTATATAAACTAATAGGAAAAAAAATGATATTGGGATTTTTAGTCTCCCCGACTGTAGTCACCATATTTTGATAAAGTTGGTGGTTGTTCGCCATTAGCGCATAAATGATCTCCGCATACAATACTTTTCATGGTTTCGTATCCATAATCATTCAAAGGACTAACCTTTCTATCTGCAATAGCTGGGTTTTCTGATACGTTCTCATCTGTGCTTATATCATGATCACCAAATTCTGCATATGCGGTGCCAAAACCTAACGTTAATGTTAGGAGTAGCAATGGCAAAATTGCTAGTTTGTTCATGTAGTGAAATATGTTCGGATGTATATTAACATTCTATCATCTTCCTTTTTTTCGGTCATCTATATCAATCAATTTTCTCTTATCTTTGAATTCCTTACATTTAAGTGCTAGCATTGTTAGAGGGAATGGAAATCTTACAAAATTTCCAAATTCTTTATGGAATTCATTAACCATTTTTTTAGTCATCCAGTATGCTCCACAAGACCTTTGATGTATGCAATATCCGCATGATCTTGGTTCAATCTCGTCATTACCTGTAGGTTCTTTTCTTTCCTTTACTACTATTTCTTCCTTTATTGGTTTCTCAGGTTTGCAGTCGCAAGAGTCTTTTGGGCTTCCTTCTTCAACACTCATCTTAGAAAAACCACACTAAAGCTAGAAAGAATGACATTGATAAAATACTTAATCCACCATAAACCTTAATTTTTTTTTCCCTTGTAAGTTCTTCTATAGGCTTACCTGACTTGGTTTTATCTCTTTCATCCCATTTATTAGACCAGTCAGAAGGCATGATATTATATAGATTCTTTAGTATTTGAACATTTAGGCAGTAAGAACATCGTCTATCCAAACCTTATCTTTTGGTTCTGTCCACCACCAATTACGTTTTACAAAGTTAGTTATTAGTTTTCCCTTTCTATAAACTCCCATATTTGCTCCTCCAAACTTGTATATTTCTGCACTAACCTTTTCCTCGTTTCCTAATACAGAATAACCGCTTATTATAAGAACTATTACAACCTCATCATCATATCCTCTCCATCCACATGATAGATATAATTGGATCTCATTTTCAGCTTCTCCCGGATTTACATCACCATCTGTTTTATAAACTTCAAAATATTTGTATGGATATATCTCCGCGTTCCAAGTTCCGGGAATTAATACCTCTTTTCCTTTATAATGTTCTATAATTTGCCAACCTTCCATTGCTTCCTTTATTCTTGGATCTATTTTATCCAAGTCAGTCTGCGTGAAATTCTTCTTCATTATCGTTATGTTGTTCGTCATCTTTTATCTCCTCTATATTAACCTGTATACCTTTCTTCTTAGCTATTGTATATATATCTAGTCCCTGCGTTATGACAGCTATTTCAGCTATCCTATCCATTAATTCATCTATTATAACCATTGCTTTATCCTCACCTTTATCTTTCTTATCCCAGTTTTCCTTTATATTAGGAAGATCAGAAATCTCGGTCCAAGCCCTAGCTGATCTTAACAGAAATTCTATTCTTTCAAATTTTTGTTTTGCAAGTTCATTTACTAATTCTACAAAATTCTTAGTCATACAAGGATTGCAGTTTTATTACTAATATGCTTTTTTGTATTTTCCTAATAGTTCATGTAATTTACCATCGAAAATTATCTTTAAAATAGCTTGTGGTTTCAATGATCCTCTACCAAATTCATATAGGTTTTTTATTGTATTCAAGTCCTCCTCAGAGAGATCGTCAGTTTTTATTGTAAGAGAAACAACATTCTTTTCTGCGTCTCTTGTAAATCTACTAACATATCCTGTAGCAATTATTTCTTTCTTATCCTCAGCTTTCATATTCCCCACTTCTCAACATATTTGTGTTTAGGTGGTTTTGATACTTTTCCTTTTTGCATAGCTTCAATCCTCTTTTCAAATGGTTCTCCATGACTTAAGTATGGATACCTAATATGAACTATCTCATGTACCACTGTTGTATCTATTGATTTCCTCGAATAATGTAATCTTATATTAATAAAAATTGTTTTAGCCCTCGAATAACACACACCATGATATTTGTAAGCACTTGTTCTCCTTCCTCTAGTAAATTTTTGAGGCATCGCTAATACCTCACGAGTGCGAGTAATAAGTGTTGGTGTAAAAGATAAACTAGCCATCCTTGAATAATGCTCAAGTCTTTCCTGTGTATAATCAATAATAACTGGTCTGTTCTTCAATATCTATACACCTCTAATTTACTATTACTCTTATTCCTTTTTGGTTTTATACCAAGTTTATTCTTACAACAAAAGCAGATATTAGCACTTCCAGCATCTGATTCTATTGGATAAAAGACATCACATGTACGACATATTTTCTTATCTTTAAATGGATGTCTATGATTAGGAATACTCTTGTAATAATTACATGCTCCTTTACAATATTTAGCCAATGCTTTTACCTCCCATTTTACCTTTTAACATTTTGAGATATCTAATGCTTATTCTATATGCCTTTATTGCTGCGTATATCTCATACAGGTCTTTCTGACTTGGATCAACAGCTTTTAAATCTAATGGATCTATTCCGAATTCTTCTATAGTTTTCCAAACATCTATTAAATTTGATGCAAATTCTTTTTCGTAAGATAGATTATGAAGACCTTTTCCTACTCCCTTTCCCAAATTAATTTTTATATTATCCAAGATCTGCTTCCTCCTTATCAGGTCTGAATTCAACAAACACTGGGAGGAATAACGACTTTATGTTATCACTTTTTCTATCAATGACAGCGTTATATTGAACTGAAATAATTTTACCTACACTATAAGACTTTGTGAATTTATCTCTATGCTCATCAACAAATCCTGTTCCAACACTTACAACTATTGAACCATCTTTATTCTGACATTCTAATGCTCCCATTTTTCCAGCATATTTACCTGTTCCCTCTTGCCATCCAGTTACTTTAAGATCGATTTCAAGTATTTCCTTCATTTTTACTATCTGTGTTGAACGTTTAGCTTCCCATGGATGGTCCAAATTCTTTAGAATAATTCCCTCTCCTCCACTTTTTAGTATGTCTTTAAACATTAATCGAGCCTCATTCATATCATTTACTTCTTTAGTTTCAACTATTCTATGTAGTTTAGATTTAGGTATTGCTTTTAATTCTCCAAGTCTTGCATGATAAGGTGTATTATCTTTTCCACTTTCCCAAGCATCTAATGGTATAATATCCCATAGTGTTATTACAATATCCTTAATTTCTTCTGGAGATATAGTTCCAACTACTGATTTATGAAGTATTCCGTTACCAGTTTTTCTATCCAATTCCTTTCCATCTTTTATAATTGTAAGTTCTCCATCATAAACCATATTATTATGATTAGTCATTGGTCTGAAATGTTCTCCTAAGCCTTCCATTACCTTACCATTTCTTGAATAAACAGTTACATCGTCTCCTTTTACGACTATAAGGGCTCTCATTCCGTCCATTTTATTCTGAGCAATGGCAGGGAAAATTATCCTATCAATCAGTTTATTTGGGCTTGCCAGCATTACTGGAAACTTATCACTCATACTATACCTTACTCCTCTTGGGTTTATTACCCTTTGTTTGTTTTTTTGAACAAACAGTATATATACCTTGTTTTAATTCGCTTTGTAAAGACAGAATCGCATAGTCCTCATGAACCACTCCGAATCCATTAACGGCTTGACTATCAATTAACGCTTGACCCTTCTTAGACCAACCATCAGCCTCGAAGATTTTATATGCTATATACTTAGTCATTTCTTTTACTCCACTTTTTATATGCCTCTTCTCCTCTTTTCAAGTCATCTTCTGTTTCTTCATAATAACAATTTACGAATATTCTTTTATTTGGACTTCCATCCCATTCCACATCAAGACCTCTACCTTGTAGAACTGCCTTAATTATATGTCCAACATCCTCTGGTAAATGTTCTTTTTTAACCCTCTTATCATAACCTTTATCAAGTCCTCCAAATGCTATGTAAAGTCCGGCTCCTTCTGTTAAATCATGCTCTTCTTTAAAGACTGCCTCATCTTGATTATGCCAGTAAGCATATCCTATAAGTTTGTCTAACTGGTCCTGTGTTTTATTATTAATCATAGTACCAATTTCGGCTCCTGCACAACTTTGACAATCCCGGAAATTTACCCTAGTTAGTAATCCATATTCCTTTCTAAGAATTTTGAAAGACTCTACGACTCTTTCTCTTACTCTATCTGCAAACCATCCTCGTCTAGACCATTTTGAATAATAATTTGCATACATTGTAGGATGTACTGATAAGTCTAAATTCTTTATAGCTGTTGTTTGATCCATTAGTCATCATCCTCGTCATAATCTGGCTCAAGTCCATCTGGAAAGCATTTAGGACATTCTGCATCATGTCCATCATCAACACTTGTTTGAAAGAAAACAATTCCTTCTCCATCACATTCAGGGCATTTTGGGTTAGCTAGATCGCTTATTTTATTCATTTAAATTACCTCCAACTGTTTCATTTCCAACAATTCTCCTACAAATTGATCACCTGCTTTCTTCATACGAATGCTAACATTTTTTACGTGAAGTCCTAACAAAAGTGCAAATTCTTTTATAACGTCTTGTTCTTTATTCATCCCCATTCTTTGCTGTTGCTGTCGTCCTTTCAACCACTCTTTATGTTTATCATCTAATTCAGTCGCTATTTCAGCATTACATCTATTCCATTCTTTTACAAAGTGTGCTTCTGCTCTTTGATGCTTTTCAATAAATTCTAATACACATTCTTTCTCAATTCCGTTAACAGTCATTTATTCTTCCTCTCCAATTTTTTTAAGTCTTTATCCAAGTCATCACAAAGAGCCTTGAATTCTTCTTCGTTCTTAGGAATTTCAATCCCTGCTTTCTTCATGCCATTTAGAAAGATGTTCTTTCCGTCAATGACTTTCACTTTTCGCTTCATACATACCCATATACCATAGGGTATATAAATGTATGTTTGTAATTTTTTACAAACAGTTTTTATTTTAACATACGTGCTACTGAATAAACCATCGGAACCATTATAGCGTTTCCAAGTGTGAAATATCTTTGGTTATCTGATCTTACAAATCCTTCCGGGAATTTTGTCCAGTTATCAGGGAATCCCATTATTCTCTCACATTCAATAGGTGTAAGTTTTCTTATTCTAAATATTCCATTATCTGTATGAACTCCGTAAAGTCCTGTTTGTTTTCCCATGCCTCCTTCTCCAGAAAGTAGTCCTCTAGCTATACCATCTGTATCATATACCCTTCCTGCGTGAGAGTTTTTATAGAATGAACCAATCTGTATAAGAAATCTTTCAATACTTTCGTTTGCTGTAAGAGTTCCGGGAATTCCTTCTGTTCTTATTGTTACGACTTTATCTCTTCTAGAATTATTCTTACCTTGTGATTCAAGTTCTTTTCTTACTGCTTTAGCATGTTCTGTTCGTTTTTCTGTAAGTGGTAATACGACATAAGTTCCGGTCCTCCATTTTCTGTCTAGGGTCGCACAAACTTCGGATTGAACCCCAGTCCCTTGTCTTGGTTGTTCTTCATTCTGCATGCCATCGCTTTGACCTGTTTCTCTGAGAGGAAATATTTCTCGTCCACCTGATCCTCTAAGATGTCCGATAATGACAAGACGTTCCCTGTGTTGTGGAAGATAATGTTTGCCGTCAAACAGTTGCCATTCCGCATCGTACCCCACTTCATCCAGCGAATCGATGATAACTCTGAGAGTTTCCCCTTTGTTGTGATTGAGTAAGCCTTTGACGTTCTCAAGGAATAGATAGCGTGGTCGTTTTTCTTTTGCAATCCTAACGATATCAAAAAAGAGTGTACCTCGTGTATCATTGAATCCTTGCCGTTTGCCAGCGATGCTGAAAGCCTGACACGGGAATCCTGCACAGAGGCAATCAAAGTCCGGTAATTCTGATGCGTTAATTTTTGTTGCGTCACTCCACTCTGGGTATTTTCCGAATCTTTCTTTATAGATTTCTCTTGCGTGTTTATCCCACTCGCAGGTTCCGATACAAACGTGTCCAGCTTTTTCCATTCCAAGTCTAAACCCACCTATACCAGCAAATAAATCGAAAAATTCCATTCAACCAAAATCTTCCTTCTTTACGTTTGGAAACCATTTCATTCTCCAATCCTCAATAAGAAATTTTTTACCACCATCAAACTCAGGTGTTTCAAGACCTACAATCTTCACTCCTCTTTCATCTCTTAAGGCATATACAGGTTTGCCTTTAATGTCCTCTAATTTATTTACATCAAATGTTTGAAGTACTCTTAATATGTAATCAGTACCACAAGCATGACCTTCTCTACGCTCTTCTTTTTTATTATATGTATCTAGACAATATCCTCCAAATGACTGAAAAGTTCCTCCGAAATCTATTCCTATTTGTAAGGTTAAAATTCCATGGTCCTCTAATGTCAAGTCAACATTTTCAACTTTTCCAAGTTCTCTTTCATCACTCATGGTTCATCATATCCATACCTTCTTTTTCCATATAACATTGATTTACCGCATCTAAAATCTCTGATCATTATTTCAATTCTCCTTTTTTAGTAACATCATTTATAGAGTGACATTCCCATGTATATTGTGAATATTTCTTACAGTATCTAATGGCTTGTAATCTATTCTTTACTATTGTATGAACAGTGCCATCCTTGTGAAACATTACTACACATACTGTATTATTTTCCATTCTTTCTTAACTCCTTTAATATAAGTAATAGAATACCAGTTTGTATTTCTGCTGCACTGGGGTTAGGTGGTGGAAGAAAACCATATTCCTTTAAAGTCTTAGCTATAAGGTCTTTACCTGTAATCTTTTTAGACATCTATCCTCCATTGGAAAAAAGACTCATCCATTCTCAATACATCTTCTAGAACAATATGTATTCCAATACCAATACCTGACTTCATTGACAAACCATCCTGTAGTTCTATAATATAATTGTTTGGTTGTATTTCCTCGTCAAAAATATCACTTGTATATAAGGTAGAAGATATCATAACAGCGGTTACTAATACGAATCCTAAAATTATAAGTTTTGGTATATGTCTATTAGTCAATTCTTATTTTTCTCCTATTGGTAATATAAATCAATTCCATCCCTCTAGTCTAGCCTTAGCTATTTTCGCGTATTCCGGGTTTAGTTCTATTCCTATTGCATTTCTACCTAATATATTGGCTGCGAGACAAGTTGTCCCTGAACCAGAAAATGGATCTATTATAGTATCATTTGGTCTTGAACCTAATGTAATAAGATAGGACATTAATTTTAATGGTTTCACTGTTGGATGTGTGTTTTTCATCATGGTGTTTCTTTCATTACCACTTCCAGTTTTCATTGATGGTTTCTTATCTTTCCTATTTCCCCATAACACTCCACCGTTCTTCTCTTCCCAGTTATCTAATCCTTTATTCTTTTCTGCCTTTGATGCTTTTGGTGTTACTATAAAATTACACCACCATTTATCTAAATCGAAATATCTTGAGAACGAACCAGCATCTCCGTAGTTTCCTATTGTTTCTGATGGTTGTACTATACTTCCCCATCCCTTTTCCTTAGACCTTTCATTTGTTTCAGGTTTTGCTGTAAGTGGATGTGGTTTAGTTCCCTTGTCTTGAAAATCTTCAAAGACATCATCACTTACTAATAAATTGGCAGGATATCTACCTCCTTCGCTATCAGTTGATTCATATCCTTTCTTATGAAAACCGCTTTTGGAAGTATCAAAAACCATATCATTACCAGTATCTGCTTTATTCACTTTACCTCTAAAATGCTCATTACCTTCTGATGGTATTCTACAATCATTCAACCAAGTTACTCCCTTACCATTGCTCATAGCTTGATCTACATATCCTTTAGTATCTAATGGTTTCATACATACTATAATTACTTCTACTGCTGGTTTAGGTTGAAATCCAGCATATGCTCCTTCCATTTCTTTAGCCTTATCTGTAGTTGGTTTGGTCTCCCATTGCTCTATTCTAGGCGCGGTTTCATGAGTTTGCATCATAGAGCCTTGCTTTACGAATTGTTTATCAGCAAATTCAGGACCTGTATAATCTTTCTTCTTTACCTTTGTTGGTTCTTCTCCTTCTCTCTTATCAATAGCCTTACTCATATTCATTCCTTTAGGAAAACCAGTCGCATATGCCCAGTAAATAGAAGTGAATCCTGTTTCAAACCCGGAATTTTCTAAATTAATCATCATTCTACTAAGTACATCCTGTCTAGGCGCGGACATTACAAAAGCAAATCCTCCCGGCTTTAAAACTCTTAAACATTCTTTCCATATATCAGTTCCTATTACAACTTTGTCCCAGTCCTTTCCCATGAACGAATATCCATAAGGAGGATCTGTTACCATACAATCTACACTTGATTCAGGTATTTCCTTTAATCTATATAGACAGTTTCCAACTTTAAAAGTTATCAAGTAAGGTCACATTTGGATTTAAAACCATCTCTAACATATATTAGTTCTTCTCTAGAAATAGATTTCTGTTTGTTTTCGTCCATATGATCTAAAATATTATTGAACGTGTTTATAGCTGTCTTTTCCAGCATCTCTCTTGTTGTGTCTTTAGCCATCTTTCTTCATGAATACCCTTATGTCTATTCCTTTTCCATGTCTAGACCAGCTAACTTCAACTGGGTTTAATCCTAATCTTTCTCTAAATTCATTCATTCTTAATTGAACTGTTTTCAAAATATCTTTATCCTCCATGATTACCTCTTTTCCTCAAGCGTTTTCTCTTTATATATGTTCTGACGTGATTTCCACTCTTCTCTTACAAATTTAAAATACGGGTCTATTCCATCATCAAATGCGTCTATAACCCTATTAAAATAATGATGACATCCTATAATATGTCTGTATTTTTTACTAAGGCATTTTTCCTCTATCTGATCACAAGCAGTTTTAGCCCTAATCTTAAATTGCCATACTTGATCAGGTGTGAGTTTTGTAATCAAATATGAGCCTCCAATGCATCATCTACATCAGATTTCAAATTATCAATCTTTACGCCTACTTTTTCTAGAATCTTTAAAGCTCGTTTAATGTTCTTTTTAACCTCGTAATAATTCTTTTTTTCGTTGGCATTATACGCTTTTACTAATAAATCGCCTAAACTTTCTTCCACTATTCATCACCACCGCATATATCACAACGCCTTATATTACTGTACCCATTTGGTAGAAATTGCCTCATTCCAACACATTTTCGACAATATTTGAACATTATTCGGGCTCCACATAAAAGCAGTCATCAAGTTCTGTATCTTTTGCTTTCATTGGTTTATTCTTTAATCTTTTCATGGTTTCTGATTCTCCTTTATTTTCACTTTTTGGAACAACACAATGCCATCCTTTATTACCTATCCATTTTCTATGTAATTCATTATCTTCAGCACTAACTAAAAATGGTTTGTTTCCTACACTTGAATAAAATACCTTTACTCTTGTCATGCACAACTTACATATACCGGTTCTACAAGTTCCCTCATCTGGTTGAAAGAAGCTGAACTTTGGTATTTTCCTTGATCCTTTAATAGCATTCCAATTTAATTCTTTAAAAATTCCCTCATACTGACTAGCTCTATTCTTTCCATGTCCTCCTCGCATTTCCTTACGAAACTTTCCCCTATAATTATCTCCTACTTTCTGTTTCATTCTAAAAACGTACTCCTTACTCGTTTGAGGTTCTTATGGTTTGTGAACTGTATTACATCTACCACTAAATCAAGTAATAGTCTATATGCTTCCGTTTTCTCGTTGTTATTGAGGTTTCTATTACGTAGTATGAACTGCCTTAACGGGGCTATGGCAATTTCTGCTTCTGGATCTTCCATTTCTAGATTAATCATATGCGTCCCTCATAGCTTCTGCGTTGTCAATTCCTCTTTCACAGCATCCATCACAACGACAATCTTGTTCGTGATTGTCTAAACATTCTCCACATTCACATTCCTCATAACATTCGTCATCTCCAGTTGCGTCACAATAATCACAAGACCATTTTTTAGCTTTTGCTTCTTTTACCCACTTATCTACTTGGTCCTGAACTATTCCGTCAGTAAACATTTTATGAACGCCTCCCACTGAATGATAGGTTCTTAGCTGGGATTTCCCATACTTTACTTTTTCCTAATGCTTCAATTTCAGCTTGTGCGAAATCTCCCCACTCTTCCTCAAATCCTTGAACAAGACCAAACCATATTTGATCATGGTCAGAAAATTCATCTTCTTGGACTCGACCTTTTTCTGTGGCAAACCAATACCAACCTGAATAAGACTCCCAACCTTTGAGAACCAGTTTTCCGTCAATATACAGTTTTCCGTTTTTGCTTTCAAATTCGTATTTCATATATACCCTACAATAACACGTATTATAAACGTGTGTTTGTAAAAAATTACAAACAGTCTATATTAGGCTTATCCATTTGGTTTCATACCAGTCAGGATCGCTATTATCCTCCTGTATTAACCCTAGCGTTTCCAAGAATCCCATCCAGTTCTTTACTCTGCTTGTAGTTCCAACAAAAGATAATCCGTTATTTTCAGTAAAGTCATTTACATGATCTACCACTTCTTGACCAGTACTATTTGGGAAAGCTCTAAGACATAATATAATAATATCTCCTATCCTTGATCTACTTCCTGCGAATAATCCCACGCATGCGTCTATTGAGAAACCTGTGTCCATGAATGGTTGTTCTGTTGAAGTTGCTCTAACATATCCCCAGTCAGTTTCTCCTCCAAAACCTGTTTCTTCTGTAACTGTAGTAACTGATGGTGTTGCTTCTAAATCTATTAATGATAGTGTACCAGTCATTGCTGCAACCAACAAAACATTAAGACTATCATTTCCCCATTTCCAGAAATTTTGACCAGTAGGAACATCACTAACATCAATTCCAAGAAGACTATCAGTTACTACTGTAAATGTACCATCTGAATAAATTTTAATATCTGCTGTATTTCCATTTCTTGTTATCTCTACATGAGTTATGGCACCAGTAAAATTAAATGCAGGGATAGTGGAAAATGTTACTGTGGTTCCTACTTTTTTGTATAATGCTACTGTTTTTCCAGCAGTTTCATTTCTAAATCTCAATCCAATAGAATTTGCGCTATCCTTTATACAATTTACAGTTTGATCCTGATCAGTTACACAGAAATGACCATCGTTTGGTGATCCTGTAGGTGTTAGTGCTAGATTAGAAAAGGTAATTGCTGTTCTTAATCTCCAATTAGTTCCTAAAGTAACTCCTAATCTTGTAGGGTCAGAAAAATCTTGTGCGATAGTTGAGTTGGAACCATTCTTAACCATCATAAAAGTTGCACTACCAATACTAGGGGTCTGTATTCTGCCCGGATCAGTTGATATCCAAGTATCTGGTGGTACACTTGTAAGAGGAGATGTCAAAGAAACAGGTATTCCTAATATGAAATTCCATTTAAGGAACGGAGCCATTGTTATAGCACTTATATCTAAATTCTGTGCTGTTAGACTAAACTGATCTCTATTATTTATAAACACAGTTATGAATTCTTCTGTTGAACCAGCATAATTAATAGAACCAGCTGGTAGTGTAAGACTTGTAACTAATGGATTAGCAGTTATAGAACCTAACAAACCTATTCCTTTAAGTGGAGTAGCTGGTGATGCTCCGATTGCTGGCTCAAAATGACCAAATCTGTCACGCTGATATTGTCCATCATATACTTTAATGTCTGTAATTCCGTTATTATCTCCTTCTAGAATAATGCTGGAACCATTAATATCGGTTTTCTTAAAGCTTTTGAAAAGCCATGCGGTTCCTTGACTACTAGACTCAGATCTTATTCTTAACCTTGGTGGTTCGGTAGTAAGTATGAAATTAGGTGGTGGTACGAGATTAGCATTAGAAGCTCTAGTTTCTCTAAATTCCCATACCGCCTCATCTACAATTATGGCACTTATAAGAGGACAAACTAAGGTAGATTCTCCTGCAACTTCTATATCTACAGCTGGGGCTCTGGTTATACTATTAATTCTTGAATATCTTGGAGGGCTTCCGCTTCCCGGATCTTGATAAAGTACAGCATATTGTTTATAGTCTTTTGTAATGTTGGCATCTATAGTTTCGTAATCCATTCCCGGAGAATTTCCAATAAGATCATCAAATACAATCATGTATCTTTGTCCGGGTAACAAACATGCTCCACTGAATGTAAAAGTGAAATCAGTAAAGCTTCCACTTAACGCATTCATATTAACTTGATTAGTGCTAATTCCGTTTGCTATAGTAGAAAAGTTTCCATTTGTTAATTGGGATATTGGGAATGTAGCAATTCTCATTTTCACAGATCCTTGAAATGAATTCGATTTTACACTACATTTTATACCTGTAACTATAGTTGGAACGCTCACTGGTGGGATTTCACTACCTTGTGCATCTCCAAGATTGAATGAAACTCTAAGAGAACTTCCATCCGCCTCATCAAATTTGCGCCAAGGTGAGCATGTTCTCGCTACTAATCTCGCATCTATTGAAAATGTAGGATTAAATCTAGAAAATACTGAACTAGTATTTATGTATCCAAAGTCATCTACATCAGTGAAATTAGGTGCCTGAGTACCCCTTACATCCGTAATTACTAATCCATTAGTAAAGTCCCAAACTCTTGTGCCAACTTCTATTTCATCTATAAATAATGCCATATTGGAACCTGTACTTCCATCGTTGTTAGAAAATAATACAGTAATAAAATCTCCAGTTGCTCCAGCATAGTTAATATTTGAAGCTAATAATGTATCAGTTGTTAGTCCAAAGAAAGAAGAACTAGCAAAACTACCTAATAATGTATTAGTAATACCTCCTAAAGGTGGAATATTAACTAATGACTCAGCTGTTATACCTCCATCATATACCCTTATCTGTCCGTTACCGCTGTTTCCAAGAGTTCTTTCCCATGTTACCTTAATATCAGAACCAGTTATCTCTGAAAGTCTGAATGTTTTTAATGTATATGCTACTCCAACAGAAGAGAAATTAGTAAACATTCGAAGTCTGCCAGAATCTGTCCAAACCATTCCCGGTGGGAATGTGGCATTAGTTTCATGTTCTCTATATTGCCATGTTAAGTCTAATTGAGAAGTATTAATGTTTGCTACTATTGCATCTACCGAAAATGTTTCTTGTTGACCAAGTGCAATTAAACAAGAATCTACTTGTAATGTTGGACATCCTGCGTCAATTACTAAATTGTCTATAGTTCCTGTAACATTTCTCGCAGAAGATCCAGCAGTTGATGTTCGAGATTGTATATGGTCTAATCCTACTATACTAGAAAAGGAAGCTTCTGTAAGAGTTACTGGAGATCCGGGAAGTTGACTTGTCTGAGCGAAATCTGTAGCTATACTTAGTTTGAATGTGTTTATGCTTATCCTTTCTAGTCGTACAAAAAGATCAGTACTGACAAAAGCTTCTAATCCTATTCCAGTAGATAGAAATCCTGTCACTCCGTCATCTATCGAAAGTTGTCCGTTAACTATTGGGTCAGGTCCAGCTTGCTTACGAAGGATAAAAGAAGCTTGTGGGATACCACCTGCACTTATGTCTCCCGATGAGTCAGCTAGTGCAAGTATAGTGTGTCCTGTAGAAGTTCCAAACGCTGTAAATCTAAATTTAAATTCTGCTTTCCAATTTGTATCACTTAATGTTATACCATTGTTGCTTTGTAAATCATAAGTTTGAGATTGAGGAGTTCCGTCAGGACCCCATCCATTTAATGTTCCACCTGATATTGTAACTTGAGAGCCTATTTGTGCCCAACCTACTGATGTTGAAAATTCTTCTTGGAATAAAGATGTACATCCATTAACTCCAAGTGATTTAAATATTGCATCTACTGTGAAACATGTTGCTCCTCCATTATAATCTTGTAATGGTGTTCCTCCACTGTTTAAGGCATATAATTGACCTAATTCTATAGCAGTTAATCGTCTTCTCCAAATTGAAACTTCATCAAGCTGTCCATCTAAAGCTCTTCCTGCTTGCGTTTGAAGTACAGCTCCTAATTTCATTAATGTATCCGCAGATCCTGAGAATGGTGGACTTGCACCTCCAGTTCCAGATTGTACTTTAAATTGTCCATCTAAATAATAGTCAGCTGTCAGTGCATCAACATCCATTACAACCGTTAACATATGCCATTCAAATGAAGAGAAACTTCCTCCATTAGACGTATCAGGTGATGTACTTGTGTCAATCATTTCTCCTCCCTCTCTTGGTCTTATTCTCCACAAGTTTTTCCCAAATCCATCATCTCCACCAAGAGAGAATAAGAATCCTCTACTTCCTCCAGCGTTACTTTGATTTATTATAATATCTGCAAATCCTTGAGCTGATGGTGTTAATTGTGAGTTAATCCATAAATTAACTGTATAAACTTCTCCATCGTTAATCATAAAATCGAAATCACTTATATTAGATGAGTTCAAACTAATTCTATTACCAGCCTGTGATGGAGTATCTCCGTTGAACTCATATCCATCTGATACTTGTCCTGTTACTGATCTTGTTATTCCAGAAGGTACAACACCGTCTGTATTTGGTATTGCATCAACACTTCCTATAGCTGTTGCTTTATTTATCAAATTTCCACTAGCCTCATCAAATGTGTAATAAACATTAAGATCAGTCAAGTCTACTCCACATTGTCCGTTAGTTTGTTGAATTAATGCATCTACTGATACTAGAAAATCCACCATACACTAATTAGGTATGGACGTTTTTAAACATATTTAAATCTGTTCTAGATATTCTTCGCCTTTTTTCTTCAAAGAATTACCTAATTCAACAGATTCTATGGAGGTTGTGGAAGGATGTGTTATAAAGTCCTCAACATTCTCACATTTAGAACATACGCGTATGCCTATAACATATTCTGTCTTTCCATCAGGTTGTCCTACTACTATTCCTTGTAGTTGATTTTGACATGTTTGACATACATTTCCATCTTTATCCATATAGATATCATTTAATTCATCAGCTAGTTTCTTTCGTTTTTCCTTATTTTCCTGCTTTTCAGCTACTTTTGCCCGGATTTCTTCTATTTCTTTTCCCTCGCTTGGTTTGTCCACCGGTGGTTTATCTTCGCTCATATTGATACTCCAAGATACTCAGCACTCCGTACTATAATATCATTTAGGTTATTTATTATAAGATCATATAATCTATCTACTATTCCGTTATTAAAAACCACATCTACTCCATTCTGTATCTGCACTTCCACTATATCTATTACATTATATACAGTATCGATTGCCACATCCTCTGATGACTCATGATTATCAAGCCTGTTAAAAATATTAGGTAGTAATCCAGTTAC
>SDBS01000683.1_pt1 | contig 33604 bp, 24 predicted proteins | sample 2277091 | NCBI WGS metagenome assembly SDBS01 (sample SAMN10404972, study PRJNA504765) | marine sediment metagenome | isolation source: marine sediment core GS10_PC15, 163 cmbsf | place: Arctic Ocean: Southern Knipovich Ridge | collected 2010 | reverse complement strand
CCTCCTGTATGGCGCGGTATATATTTTTAATCAGATTTTCGATATCGATTCGGATCGGGCCAACAATAAACTGTATTTTTTGCCGCTTGGAATTCTGTCGATGCGCTCGGCGGTTGCCCAGTCCATGGTATTTGCCGCCATCGCCATCGGTGGTGGTTGGTTTTTGGGCCGCCTGTGGCTTTTATGTTCCATCATTATATTACTAATTGGCATCTTGTATTCAGCGCCGCCATTCCGGTTGAAAGATCGGCCGTTCGGCGGCCTTCTGGCCAATACCATCGGCCATGGTACGCTGGTATATTACCTGGGGCGCGCCCTGGCCGACCCCGGCGCGGTCCCGGTGTGGGGTGCGTCGGCGTCTTATGCGCTGGCGGTGGCGGGCGTATACCTGTTGACCACCGTCCCGGATCGCAACGGCGACGCGGCAGCCGGCAAGCGGACAATGAGCGTGTTCCTGGGCCCGTGCAAGACGTCGGCTGTTGCCGCCGTATGCGTGTTGGGCGCAGTTGTGACCGCATTAATATATCACCTGTGGCCGGTAGCCATTGCCGCGGCAGTCTCCTTCCCGCTGTTTTTCGCCGCGGTTTTTTCGGCGAGGTTTTGCGGCTCCGCCGTGCGCGTAGCCCTGCTGGCCCTGTCGTTTTTTGCTTGCCTGACGTTCTGGCCGTATTTTCTTATCTTGGTGTTATTATATTTTTCAACACGGTGGTATTATCGCCGCCGTTTCCGGATGGTGTACCCGCGGATGAACGCAGGGGGGTAATTATGGCTCGTTATCGGTATTTCATTCTCGGGTTGGTCTTGCTGTTGCTTTGCTCACTTCTTGGCGGGCTTTCGAGTTGCCGCTCGTATCCGCGGTATTCCAATACGCCGGCCTACGAAAAACCGCGAACGCCGCAGGAACAAGAACGCAAAAGGCCGCGCAGCGCCAATATCGACGAGGCGCTGATGGTGCGCATTATCGACGACTACCTTGGCGCTCCCTACAAAAAGGGCGGCACAAACACCAATGGGATCGACTGTTCCGGGCTGGTGCATAATATATATTATGAACTGGATGGTCGCTCGATGCCTCCGAATGTCCGCCGCATGTTCCGTACGGGGGAAACTATCGAACGGGACGATCTGGAATTCGGTGATCTTGTCTTTTTTGCCTTCGGGACGCGGGGTACCTCGCACGTGGGCATCTATATCGGCAACGGAAAATTCGTCCATGCCTCCGAAACGCGCGGTGTTATTGTATCCTCCCTTGATGAAAGCACGTATGCCGACAACTACCGTGGCGCGCGGCGGCTCGATTGAGCTGTTTTTATCTGTTTTTGCCGTATAAGTATGTACGACCTGGTCGTACCGGGGGGCCGTCCCGTCGGTGGGAACGATGAAAAAAGAGGAGCTGGCCAAGAAACTTGCCTTGTTGCCGCCGCGTCCGGGCGTGTATCTGATGAAGGACAAAAACGGTCGAATTATATACATCGGCAAGGCGAAAGTGCTGAAAAACCGGGTCCGCACCTATTTCCAGAAACGCCCGGTCGCACACCCGCGCACCGCCGCCTTGATCGAGCGGATCGCTGATTTCGAAATCCTCACCACCGACAATGAAATTGAATCGCTGATCCTGGAAGCCAATCTAATCAAGGAACACCGGCCCCGTTACAATGTCAATCTCAAGGATGACAAGCGTTATCCATATATCAAGGTCACGACCCACGAACCGTTTCCCCGCCTGCTGGTCGTGCGGCGGATGACCAACGACAGCGCGCGATATTTCGGGCCGTACACCAATGTCAAGGGCATGCGCGAGACTTTGAAAATGCTCGGCCGCGTGTTCACGATTCGCGGCTGCAACCTGACCATCCCGGGCCAGAAAAAATACCGCGTCTGCCTCGACTATTCCATTAAGCGTTGTCCGGGGCCCTGCGAGGATAAAATCTCGCAACAGGCCTACCGCAAATTGATCGATAACGCCTGCCGTCTGTTGGAGGGGCACGGGCAGAGTTTGCTGGAGGATTTGACCGCCCAAATGAAAGCCGCCGCCGCCCGGCAGGAATTCGAAACCGCCGCCGAGTTACGAGACAAGATCCGGGCGATTTCTTCCGTTCAGGAAAAACAAAAAATCTCCGCCGGCAAGTTAGTCAATCGGGATATCCTGGCACTGGCCCGCGCCGAAACAATCGTCTCGGCCGTGGCGCTGCAGGTGCGGGAGGGCTTGATGATCGGGCGGCAAAACTTCCAGTTGTCCGTCAATGTTGGTGATGATGAAGCTGAGATCCTGGCGGGATTCATCAAACAGTATTATCTGAACTCGCCAACGCTTCCCGAAGAAGTGCTTCTGCCCTGTCATATCCCCGATGAGGGGCTGGTGGAAAAATGGCTTACCCGCCGGCGTGGCCGAAATGTCCGCCTTGTTTTCCCGCAACGCGGCGAAAAACAAAAACTGCTCAAAATGGCCGCGGCCAATGCCCGACTTTCGCTGAATGAAATCATGGCGCAAAAAGCGCAGGTGGCCCGGCGCATCCCGGAGAGTGTGTTCCTCCTCCAAAAAGACCTGCAATTGAAGTCACCACCACGCACCGTCGCGGCATTTGATATTTCTAATCTCGGTCCCTCCGATCCGGTCGGTTCACTGGTCTTTTTCCGCGACGGAAAACCGCTGAAGCGGGAATACCGGCGGTTCCAGATCAAGACCGTGACCGGGCAGGATGACTATGCCATGATGCGCGAGGTGGTCACGCGTTATTTCAGCCGGCTGGCCGAAGAGGGGAAAGATTTCCCCGACCTGGTGCTCATCGATGGGGGCAAAGGGCAATTGACCGCGGCACGGGCGGCGCTGGAGTCGCTCAATATCACCGACCAGCCAATTATTGGTTTGGCCAAACGGCTGGAGGAGGTAATCCTTCCCGATAAACGAGGGCTAACCATCCCGCGATCCTCACCCTCGTTGCATTTGTTGCAGCGGGCTCGGGACGAGGCCCATCGTTTCGCCGTCACCTACCAGCGCAACAAAAGAAAAAAGCGCACCCTGCATTCCGAATTAGACAATATCCGGGGTATTGGCCCCGCACGGCGCAAGGCGCTGCTGACAACATTGGGTTCCGTCGACGGCGTCCGCCGGGCGTCATTGGAAAAACTGGAATCGGTAGTCGGCGTTGATAAAACGACCGCCCGCAGAGTTTATGAGTATTTCCATCCTAAGTAAACAACCGGGTGACAATCCGCTTGCCTGATGTCCCGAAAGAAAGCAAGTTGTATAAATGAGCGGGAAAATGACTAGAGTGTACGGCATCGGCGAGACTTGTCCCCCTGAATTTTTTAGAAGACCGACACTTACCGTCGCTCGCGATCTTCTCGGACAGGTTCTGGTCGTCCGGGAAAAGCAGGCCGTATTGACCGGTACAATTGTCGAAACCGAAGCTTATATCGGCAGTGACGATCCGGCCTGCCATGCCTTTGTCGGTCGGACCGCCCGTAATGAGGTTATGTGGGGTTCGCCCGGATATGCATATGTGTATTTCACTTACGGCAATCACTTTATGTTAAACTTTGTGACAGAGAAGGATGGTTTCCCGGCGGCGGTACTCATTCGTGCCGCCGAACCGCTGGCCGGTATTCGTCGGATGATAAAACGGCGGACAACCGAGAACCCGTTGCAGTTGTGTCGGGGACCGGGAAATCTTACCGCCGCGTTCGGCATCAATCGTCGCGACAACGGGTTGCTGCTGGATGGCGCGCGGCTGGGAGTTTATCGGAATTCCGCTCGGCGGTCGGCCATCGAACAAAGCGGCCGCGTCGGGGTAAACGAGGGATGGGAAAAGCCCTGGCGCTTTTTCCTCCGCGACCACCCGGCTGTTTCTGCGTATCGGAGAGGAACGAAGGCGGGACGCCAAAGGATGGTGTCGGGCAAAGAGAAGTGAAGCTGGTGTAAGCATGACACGCCGCGGTTAGGAAGCGGGAACACGTACTTTGTCGTGGAGATAAATAAAGATGTGGGATCCGGCGTTTTTAATTACATTTGCTCCGGTTTTACTGTTTTCGCTGACGTTTCATGAATTCGCCCATGCCTGGTCGGCATATCGACTGGGCGACCCAACCGCGGCGGCCATGGGCCGGCTGACAATGAACCCCTTGCGCCATCTGGACGTCTTCGGCACCCTGGTTTTAATCATGTCGGGCTTTCGCTTTGGCTGGGCGCGGCCGGTACCGGTCAATGTCTTCAATTTCCGCGATCCCAAGTTTGGCATGTTTCTCACCGCGGCGGCGGGGCCGGCCGCAAATATCCTGCTGGCCCTGGGATGTGGCATCCTGTTGCGTTTGATGGGCGGTGGAAGTGAGGGATACGCCGGGGCGGTTACCCGGGTGTTGTTCTGGGGGCTGATAATGAATCTTTCCCTGGCTTTTTTTAACTTGATTCCCATCCCACCGCTGGATGGCTCGAAAATCATCCTGGGCCTTGCTCCGGAAAGCTGGGAAGGGCCGTTGTTGAAATTCCAGCAAGTCGGGCCGATGTTCCTCTTTGGCCTGATCGCCATTGGTTTTATCACCAGGGTTTCACCATTGTGGTTGTTCATCGGGCCGTTCGTTAAATTTTTCGCCTGGCTCTTTGCCGGTATCTCACTGGGCTTTTAGTAGCTTGTGGGGGGATAATCCATATTCATCCGCTCAACCGGCAGCTATCCCATGAATCGGCGATATATGAAATATTGTGTTCCGTTCGTATTTGTCCTGGCCCTGGTAATCGGCGGTTGTGCCGGTTCGCGCCCGCATTTGGAAACGGCGGACGTGCAGTCGTTATATCAACAAATGCGCCAGCGCATGGCCGTGCGTGAAGATTCCACCCACACCGCCTCCTATCGTGTGCGCTGGCGGGTCCGTGAGATTGAACCCCATAGTGAAATAATCCTGCGCGTCGATTATAAAGCCCCCGGAAGCTATCACGTAGTGGGGAAAGGGCCGATGGACGTGCCGGTCTTTACGGCCTGGGTGGCGGATTCACAGTATGTACTGCTCGCGCACCGTGAGAACCAGATTGATCGCGGCCACCTGCGTGAGCTGAATCCCGAAGACTTCACCATGGACATCCGACCATTGGGCTGTTTTTTGGAGTTATTCGCTGGCGGGAGCAGCGTTCGGCTGCCGGACTCGTATGACCCCGCCGATCCGGGATTCGACGGCACCGACCCCAAAGATTTCCGGTGGGCCGATGAGCAGGGTCGGACAATCGAACTGGATCTGTATAAATCGCGCCTGAAACGGATCGAATGGATCAAGAATAATAACCGCGAGCACTGGGAACTTTCGGTCCGCTTCGGGAGTTACTCCGCTAGTTATCCGTATTGGGAGTTACAGTCCGCGCGCTGGGAAAACCGCAACGGCCCCGGAAAGTATTTCTGGGATGTCCTGGCCCGGAAATATAACCCGGACCTGCCCGAACGGCTGTTTGTCCCACCGGGGGAGTAGTCTCCCGGTTTTTTGTACTTCGGCGATTTGGCAATCAGTACAACTCACTACCCCGTATGCCGATATGGGTATTAGGCAACGTCGGGGTCAATGACAGGGACGTAATTGACGTATCTTGTCCTTGACAAAAAGTAAATCAGACGTATTCTATATAAGAAGAGTTGTATTCAGAGTTACCGACCTGGTCGTAACTGAAGGTGGGACAGTGAAATTGATACTCCGGTTGACTGGTTTTGCGCTGATTGTGGCGCTGGTATTGGCCGCATCATCGCATCATATTTATGCGGCGAATGTCCGTGTGGCGGCCCTGGGGAAAATAGACCAGGCCATCGCGGCGGGCAAGCTCTCTCGCGGATTGGGCACCCTGTATAAGCTGTATTCGATTCGTTCGCCGGAAATGATCCCGGAGGCATATCGTCCCGAAGGCGAGATTTTCGGCCGTTGCGCCACCATGATTATCCGCGAAGCCCGGATGGCTGCGCCTGGTTTCAGCCCACAGATCCAGGCCGGCATCGCCGAAATTTTAGCCCGCCCCTCCCGTGATTATACCTATGATTCACCGGGCGGGTATTTCAAGATACACTACAATACCGACGGTCCGAATGGCGTCCCGACAACCGATGACAACTTCAACGGCATCCCGGATTATATCGAAAACCTGGGCTGGTACGCCGATTCATCGTGGGAGCACGAAGTAATTACCTTGGGCTGGCGGCCACCGCCCTCGGATAATGGCGCCGGTGGGGACAATCGCTACGATATATACACGGAATTTATGTCGTATTACGGATACACCGCCTGGGAGGTCAATGGACCCGAACCCTGGGATGATTACACATCATACATCTCGGTCCATAAGAACTTCATTGGTTTTCCGCCCAATGACGACCCCGACGGTAATCCGGCCGGGGCGGCGAAAGTGACCATCGCGCATGAGTTCAATCATGCCTGCCAATTCGCCTATGATACGTTTAACGAGTTTTTCTTCTATGAGTTGTCCGCAGTATACATGGAGGATGAAGTCTTCGATGTGGTCAACGACAATTACAATTACCTCGATTCATTTTTCGATTACCCCCATACTTCCATGAAGGAGGCAAGTTACCACGCGTATTCGATATTCATCTTCGCTGTGTTTCTCACCCAGGAATATGGGCACTCCATTATCCCGGAGATCTGGGATTACATGCGGTATGAAGACGCCACAGTGGCGGTAAATTTGGGATTGGTGGACTACGGCAGTTCGTTTGTTGAGGATTTCCCCCGGTTTACCGAGTGGAATTATTTCACCGGTTTCCGTGACGACGGCCTGCACTACGAAGAGGCCGCCAATTATCCTTACCTTTTTGTCAATTTCACCGAAAATTCATATCCGGTCACCCGTGCGCAGACCAGCAGCACCAAGCCCCAGGGATGGGCGGCCAATTATATTCGTTTCAACCAGGGTGCCAACCGGGTTCTGGCGATCGATTTCAACGGCCAGAATGCGACGGTTTGGGGGTTCCCCGTCATTGTGCATCATACATTGGGGGAGTCGGAGGTGGTTTCCACTGATATAGACCCCGTAACCGGGGACGGTACGTTTTATGCCCCATTTTTTCCGGACCGGGATTATATGATTGGGATCCCGACGGACATGGCCTCAATCACCAACGGCGCCAATTACCAATACACCGCCACCCTTCATCGGCCGGGGGATTGTGACGACGATGGCCAGATGACGCCACTCGACGTCACCGTGCTGGTCAACTACGTTTACCGATCCTACTTAGGGATCGCCCGCCATGACAGTTTTGGGGATTGCAATTGTGATGGCTCGATTGACCCGCTTGACGTGACGACCCTGGTTAATCACGTATACCTCCAGAGGCCGAAGCCCTGTGAATAGCGACTGCTTCTCTTCATATGTCGCGTCCAATCGCCCGCCGTCAGGCGGTGCTTAGAATCTTCCATACGCGAATACCAGGGCCGGAAGCGCATATATTCATCCAAACACCCGATTGGCAGAACCTGCAATTAAAGTTATACTATCTTGGCCCCGGTGGATTTTTTTACTTGACGCGGTATGGGACCCCGGATAGTTTTCCCGCTGAGTTTAGGGGGTGTGGAGGGCTGGATTGAACCGGCCGATAATTTGAATTGAGAAAGCAGACTGGTGGCAATTGGTGTCTATCGGGGCAAGTGTTTGATAAATCATATAGTTAGTCTGTCCGAAAAGGAGGACCGATGAACAGAGTCAGGGTAGGGAAGTTAGGTGTTTTCGTGCTTTTGGTTTTATTGGTCGGCTTGGTTTCCGGCTGTGCATGGCGCACCGAAGTCCCAAGTTGTGACGAAGAGGCCCCCCCGCTTGATTGCGTGGAGAAGGCCGATTTCGAGGCACTGAAAACGAAAATTGATGACTTGGAAAACCGGGTGGAGGCCAACAAAGACGCTGCGGCCGACGCGATGATGACTGCCGACAAAGCGCTGAAATGCTGCCGGCAGGAATTTGTCACGGTCTTTGCCGAAGAAGTCAACTTCGCCTTTAATTCCGCGGAACTCAATGCTGAAACAAAGGCCAAGCTCGACAAGGTGGCGGCCAAGCTGAAAGAGGACCCCGATTATATTATCGAAATCGCCGGTCACGCCGATGCCATTGGCAACGATGATTACAACATTGTCCTGGGTCAGAAACGCGCCGATGCCGCACGGGCTTATCTGGTCGATACGCACCACATCGCCTTTACCCGGATCGCTATCCGCTCCGGGGGCGAAGCTGAACCCGTTGCCGACAACGACACCGACGATGGACGCGCGAAAAATCGCCGGGCCACGATCTCAGTCCTGGGCTATTCCACCGAATAGCGATTGACAAATTCTTGCGGATTATTGGCCGGGCCTCGATAGGCCCGGCTTTTTTATCGTGGAATGCCGTCATTTTGGGAACTTCGGCCGGCATGGTGGAGTAAAAACCAAAAGCTGATGGCGGTATTGGCGTATTTGTTAGTCGAATGGCCGCCGTGGAGGGTAATTTGAGAAAAATGGGGTGCAGGCCACTAAATTGAAAATGCTTGATTTTTATCGGCGACAGCAGTATAATAAATTATTATGGGCTTATTAACCGTGCCTGGAAGTTGCGGTGACATGGCAAGATGATTCGAGTTCAAAACCTTACCAAGACATACGGGGATCAGCACGCGGTCGACGCCATTTCGTTTGAAGTCGCGACCGGCGAAATCCTCGGTTTTCTAGGCCCCAATGGGGCTGGGAAAACCACGACAATGAAAATCATCACTTGTTTTATGCCCGCCACCTCGGGGAACGTGGAAGTCGATGGGCTCGATGTCTTTGATCACTCCCTGGAGGTGCGCCGGAAAATCGGCTACCTCCCGGAAACCACCCCCTTGTATCCCGAGATGAATGTGGCCGAATATTTGGAATTCATCCAAGCGCTCCGCCAAATGCCGATCTCCAGCCGCAATTTCCGGATGAAGGAAATGGTCGAACTCTGTGGTCTGGGTGAGGTAATGCACAAGGATATCGGCGAGCTTTCCAAGGGGTATCGCCAGCGGGTGGGGTTGGCCCAGGCGATTATCCATGATCCGGAGATACTTATCCTCGATGAACCGACTATCGGGCTGGATCCCAATCAGGTAGTTGAGATCAGGCGGTTGATCTCCACGCTGGGCGAGCGGAAAACGCTGATTTTGTGCACCCACATCCTCTCCGAGGTGGAGGCCGCCTGCAATCGGGTGATGATTATTAATCATGGGAAAATCGTGGCCGACGGCACCCCGGAGACCTTGCGTGCCGGGCTTCAGGGGAAACAGCGATAGTTTGTCCAAATCAAGGCCGATGGCGACGCCGATGCCGTTCCCCAAAAGCTGGCGACGCTGCCCGAAATGGAGATAACAGTCCGACCTTCAACGGAAGCGGGGACGGTGGGAGTGGAAATCACCAGCGGCAGCGACAATGATGTTCGCGAGCAGGTCTTCCGCACGGTTGCCGATGCGGGTTGGGTGTTATTGGAGATGCGGCGCGAGGTACAGTCATTAGAGGATGTTTTCCGCGATCTCACACGCGGTGAGTGAGGATTACACGAGATGCTGGCCAATACCTGGATCTTTACCCGCCGGGAGTTGAGAGCGTATTTCAACTCGCCGATTGCCTATATCATTATTGTCCTGGCGCTGGTTATCTCGGGCTGGCTGTTTTTTCTTGATTTCTTTTTGGCCGGCCAGGCGAATTTGCGTTCGCTCCTGACCGGCTGGATGCCGATAGTTTTTTTAATTTTTGTGCCGGCAATCACCATGCGGTTAATTGCCGAGGAGAAAAAGTCCGGCACTATCGAACTCCTGGTTACTCTGCCGGTCACCGACTGGGAAATCGTCCTGGGCAAATATTTTGCGTCTCTGGTTTTGTTGGTCATCACTATCTTCATGACGTTTTCTTATGTAATTATGGTCGCGATGCTTGGTGACCCGGACGGCGGCGCGATTTTCGGCCAATACCTCGGGTTGTTTTTGCTGGGGGCGACATATCTGGCAATCGGGCTGTTCGCTTCGGGGATCACCGCGAATCAGATTGTGGCTTTCCTGGTGGCGATTGTGATTATTGCGGCATTTTTCTTAGTCGACAAATTCACGGTGTTTTTCCCCGGGCCGCTGGCGTCGGTGCTGGAGTTTTTAGGGGTCAACTATCACTTCAACAATCTGGCGCGCGGGGTTATCGACACCAAAGACCTGGTTTATTATCTCAGTATGGTCTTTTTGTTTTTATTCCTGGCGGTGCGGGCGCTGGAGAGCCGCCGGTGGAAATAGCGGCCTATCTTTAATCGGGTGAAGATGCAAAAGAAGCTACAATTTGGCGCGGGGTCGATGACGGCGACGGTTTTAGTTGCCGCGGTGTTGGTGGTCGTCAATTTACTGAGTCTGGCCTTCTTTGAGCGTTGGGACTTCACCGATGGCAAGATTTATTCACTATCCGATTTTTCCAAAAAAGTAATGCGTGACCTGGATGATGTAATTCTGGTCAAATTATACTTCACCGAGGACCTCCCTGCTCCGCACAACGCCACTGCCCGCTACATCAAAGACCAATTGTATGAATATAAGGCCCATTCCAGCGGTAAGATGAAATTTGAAATCATCGATCCGGTGAAAGACGAAAAAGAGGACGAGGCCGCGGGTCTGCGCATTCCGGCGGTGCAGGTCAATGCCATTAAGAAAGACAAAATTGAGTTAATGCGCGCGTATATGGGGCTGGCCATTCTATTTGAGACCCGACAGGAAATCCTGCCGCTGATCCAGTCGACGCGCAACCTGGAGTATGAAATCACCTCGGCGATTAAACGAATAACCTCGGATTCGATGGTGACCGTCGGTCTGCTTGCCGGTCATGGAGAACCATCGGCCGCCGAGGGACTTTCCATTGTCAGCCGGGCGCTGCAGAAGCAGTCTAAAATACAACCGGTGACCATCAACCATGGCGAGTTGATCGACGAGAAAATCCATACCCTGTTGGTGGTTGGCCCGACCGATTCGCTGACGGCTTTTGAATTATACGCCCTGGACCAGTTTGTTATGCGCGGGGGCAAGGTGGGCTGGTTTGTCGACCCGGTGCAGGTGGACCCGGTAAGGCAGACCGCCGCCAGCGTGGGTACCTCCCTGGACCCGCTACTGGCGGCTTACGGCATCGGTTTAAACAAAGAACTGATCATGGATGCCCGCAACAGCCGCGTCGCCATCATGCAACGTGCCGGGGAGATTTCGTTCCAGAGTGTGGTCGAATACCCGTTGTTTCCCGAAGCCGTCACCTTCAATAAAAAAAGTCTGATCACCAAGGGCTTGGGTAAGATCAGCTTCCCCTACGTCAGTTCACTGGATACGACTATCGCGGAAGGGTTGGGTCTTTTGCTGCAGCCAATAGTGTACTCCTCCGAGCACTCCGGTCGGCAACGTGAACCATACCGGCTCCAACCCCAACAGCGGTATTCGCTGGACGATTTCCCCGAATCCCATATTCCGTTGGCCGCGACTGTGATCGGGATGTTCTCCAGTTATTATAACAATCAACCGGTACCCGACAGCGGGGTCGTCAAGCTACCCACCCATCTGGCCCGAAGCCCGCTCAATCGGATGGTGGTAGTGGCGGACGGCGATTTTATGCGCGATCGCTCCTCGCGCAACCCGGAAAATATGGCGTTTTTCCTGAACATCGTGGATTGGCTTTCGCAGGACGAGGGGCTTATCTCTATCCGGTCACGCGAAACAACCTCACGGCCGCTGGACCCGACGATCTCGGACGGCGCGCGCTGGCGGTACAAGTACACCAGCATGCTCGGTCCGCCGCTGTTGGTGATTATCTTCGGGATCGCCAAGTGGCGAATCCGCAAGGCACGAAGGAGCACGCTGGCCGCTAAATGGCGAGTTTAACCGGCGGGGGGGATAGCACCGCATGAAAAGAAATTTATTGGCCTTGGCGGGGTTGTTTGTCGCCATCCTTATCGTCTTCCTGGTCTACAGTTCAAGGGAGAAGAAGCAGTTGTCGGCGGAGAATATCCACGATTTCTTTTGGGCCGATTCAAATCTAATCGACAGCATGGCGGTCAAGTACGGTACCTGGACGCATTTGTTTTACCGGAATGGCCGGTGGCAGATGGTTCTTGATACCGATTTGGTCCACCCGGCCGCGGCGGACGATGTATCAAACGCCATTCGCACGACCAACGAAATGGTCTTATCCGACCTGATCTCGGTCAACCCCGATAAACGGGCCAAATTCACCGTTGATACGACCAGGGGCACGGTCATCCAATTTTACAGCCAGGGCAAACCGCTGACGAAGTTTGTTCTGGGCCGGATCGGTCAGGATATGACCCATACCTATGTCCGCCGCCTGGGGTCCGACTCGGTGTTCCTGGCCAAGGGACGATTTTCCACCATCTATACCAAACCGCCGTCAAGCTGGATGGATCGCCAGGTATTCAATTTTGAACCGGATGAATTGGATGAAATACGGTGGAAATATCCCGACAACGAATTGCGGATGACCCGGGATAAAAACGGCGCATATCAGATTTCCCGCGGTCCTGATTTCAGTTGGATCTCATGCGATTCGGCGAAGGCGGCGTACAAGTTCAATCTGATTTCCAAGTTGTTCTATAGCGCGTTTCAGCCGCCCGAGCGGGAGGGTGAGGCCTCATTTGAGGAACTTTTGCTGACTTTGACCGTCATTGATACGACTGGCAGTGAACATACGGTGATGTTTGCCGACGACACAACCGCCACCTCACGCATCTTTGCCGTTCAACCGGAGCGGCCGCGCCCGGTGGGTATCCTGTTTTCCGGTAGATATGATCGAGTCGTCGCCGACTATGACGACTTGCTGGTGGTGGATACCAGCGGGACATAGTTACGTGAATCCCCAAAATCGTGTTGGACAGGGCCGCTTTCGACGCCATTGTAGTTTTCATCCGTCCGTCGAACGGGGATAGTCGATTATGATTGTCGGTATCGGTACGGATATCGTTCGCATTTCCCGTGTACGACGGTTGGCCGAACGTTTTCCCCGGCGCATCCGAGGGAAAATTTACACCCCCGATGAACTTTCATTTTGTCTTTCCCAGGATGATGCTGCGCCCTCGCTGGCGGGCCGGTTTGCCGCCAAGGAAGCTGTGCTGAAGGCGTTGGGCACCGGTTGGGGTAGCGGTGCGCGGTTGGTCGATGTCGAAATCGTCAATACTTCCACCGGCGCCCCATCAGTCCGGTTACATGGGAAAACCAGCGAGATCGCTCACGTCCGGGGTATTGCCCGCTGGCATATAAGCATCGCGCACGATGGTGATATGGCACTGGCCGTTGCCGTCGCCGAGGGTGGGAACAACTAGCACCATCGTAAGACGCGCCTCCGAAAATAAAAATCCCGCCATGGCAGAACCACAGCGGGAATGGATCAGGAGGAGGATACAATTCTCCTATCGCAATAGGAGGATTTTCTGTGTCGTGTAATTCTGTGCCGTCCGCAGGGTAGCGAAATACATCCCCGTTCCGAGCGGCTGGCCGGCCTGGTCCGCCCCGTCCCAGACAACACGATTTGAAGCGCCGGTCATTTCCAGACGATCGGACAAATCTCGTATTACGCGTCCCAATACATCATAAATAACCAACTGTGCCGGTGGATCGACAACTCCCCGAATAAAGATGACCGTCTCGGTGTTGAACGGATTCGGGTAGTTGACAATGGCGGGCAAATCAAATTGTCCCGGCCAGGGGTCCTCGATAATACCGGTCATCCCCGTGATCTGCAAACGCCCGGGGACCATGCGCGGCATGAAAATAATGCCGTTGGTGTCGACCAGCGACAATCCTGTCTGACCGACAGTGGTTGAATCCATATCTAAAATCACGATGCCGGATATATCCGGGTAAACGTGCAAAAACACATGGCCGATTATTCCCGAGCCGGGGGGCAGGAGCGTGGTGGTGGCGGTGCCGGAAAAGATCGCGGTCCCCTTTTGATTATCGACCGCCGCCGATTTCGACGGCCAATTGGCGATCCGTGAGCCGATAAACGACGCCGAATCGAGGAAGACATATGACGGGTTGAAGTACAACGGGACGTGCAGTTCAGTCAACCAGCCGTCATTGCGCAGAAGCACCGGTACCACGACCTCCTGCGCGGGTTCCGCGTCCAGATCCGGCAACATTACTGTATCGGGTTCAAGGATGGAAAACACAATCGTAACATGTCGCGGCGAGTTACCGGCGCCGGGGTCCGCGACGATCACGCTGCCGAAACGTACACCGGAAAGCATGCCAGAGTTATCGACCTGACAGGTTATGCTTTGGCCGTCGCCACCAAAGAGCGGGTTAATCGAAAGCCATCCAGAGGCCGTACTCGCCGTCCACGACAGACTTCCTCCCCCGGTGTTGTTGACGGTGAATTGTCGGGCGTCCGGGGCGGTTCCTCCACGGACCGCGGTGAAATCCAGCCGCGTCGGAGTCAATGAAATTTGTGGCGAAAACGCCGCCTGCACTCGCCCGGTAACCACCCGTGGAATGAATGAGACATCATCCGTACCCACGGCCAGTAGTCCGGCGTCGCCTACTGTCGCGGTATCGATATCGCTGATAAATCCGCCGGGGGCGCCGGGTGTAAGATGTGCATGGACCACGCCGACTGTCCCGCTCCCCGGCGCCAGTGGTGTTGACGTCGAACTCCCCGATAAAACCACCGTCCCGCTCTGGCTGTCGATGATCGCCGCCAATGTCGGCCAACCGGCAATACGGGTACCCTCATAGGACACCGAATCCAACCGTACGTATGTCGGGTTCATGGCCAGCGGTATTTGGATCTCTTTGATCCAATCGCTGTTGTTGAATGCGATTGGAATGGTCATATTCTCGGTCGCAACCGCATCCACGACCGGCAAAAGCAGGGTGTCTGGTTCGTCAAGGGTCAAATGAATGGTGACCGCCTGCGGTGAATTACCCGCCGTCGGATCGGAGATTGTCACGTTACCATAAAACTCGCCCGAGGGCAGTCCGGAATTATCAAGGGCGCAGGTTACGTTTTCATCATCACCGCCCGTTGTTGGATCGATTGATAGCCACCCGGCAGTAGTGCTTGCCGTCCAGGCCAGGCTTCCCTGGCCCGCATTGCCGATATTAAACTGTTGTCCGGCCGGAGCCGCTCCACCACGGACCGCCGTATAATTCAACAAGCTCGGAGTCAACGAAATTTGCGGTGAAAACGCCGCCTGTACCCGTCCCGGGACCACGCGGGGCACGAATGAGACATCATCGTCAGTCACCATCAATAGCCCGTCCCCGCCGACGGTTGTTGTGTCGATCTCACTGATCAGGCCGCCGGGAGCATCGGGCGTGAGGTGCATATATACTACGCCGATTGTGCCATTCCCCGGTGTCAGCGGTGTCGATGTCGAACTGCCCTTCAGTACGGCTGTTCCGGCCTGACTGTCTACAACTGCAGCCAGAACCGGCCAATCTGCGATACGGGTACCAACATAGGAGACAGAATCCAGTCGGACGTATGTCGGGTCCAGGGTCAGGGATATTTGTATCTCTTTAATCGGTTCGCTATTGTCGATCGCCACCGGGATAACCATCTCCTGACCGGCTAGGGCGTCGACCACCGGCAACCGCAACGTGTCCGGTTCATCTAGGGTCAGCTGTATGTTTACCGTCTGCGGGGAATTAGCCGCGCTCGGATCGGTCACGAAAACATTGCCGGAAAACTCGCCCGCGCTCAGGCCGGATTGATCGATGGTGCAGGTGATACTCTGGCCGCCGCCGCCGTTATCGGGATTAACAGTCAGCCAGCCGATATCCGAAGTGGCCGTCCAGGCCAGCGTTCCACCGCCGATATTATTGACGGTGAATTGTTGTGCCGGCGGGGCCGTTCCGCTACGGTTTGCCGCAAAGACAAGTTTAGTGGAGGTCAGTGATATCTTCGGGGGAACACCTACCGCAACACCGCCGGGAACTACCCGCGGGACAAATGAAAAACCCTCGGCATTGGCCAGCGAAAGCGGTGACATATCAAGGGTTACCGTGTCGATATGCATCATCGTTCCGCCGGGAGTCGATGCCGAAACAGAAAAATGCAAAAACCCGACCGGGCCCCGGCCGGGAGCCAGCGGATCATTGGGAACGGGTACGGCGTGTGATGTGGCGAAAAATTTGACCGTCCCGGCGATGGTGTCGGCAGCCACCGATTTGAACATCCAATGCGCAATGCGCCCACCGGTAAACACCGCCGAATCAAGTTGCAAATACCCGAGGTCATATTGCAAGGGCAGTGAAATATCGGTGATCGAATCAGCATTGATCAACTCTACCGGTACTACGATTGCCTGTCCCGGCGATGCGGTGACAATTGGTAGATATAGAGTATCCGGTTCGTCGACGGTCAAGCTGACAGTAATCGTCTGAGGGGAGTTGGACGCCGCCGGATCGGAAACCTGAATCGTATCGGCGAATTCGCCGGAACCGCTGACGGATATGTCGGGCTGACATTGTATTGTCTGCGGGCCGGTACCGGTGTCGGGGACACACGATAGCCAGGACGAACTATGTTCAATCAGCCAATGCAGCGTCCCCCCGCCGGTGTTCGCGATTTGGAATTCTGCGGCCGGCGGATTGCCTTGTGACCGCACACCGGAAAAAACTAATTCTACCTCGGAAAGCCAGATTTGCGGAGGCACCGACCCGACCTCGGCATGTACCGGCAGCCCGTACGGTGAGTTCTTGGCCAGTGTATCGATAAACCATAAAGTGTCATAATAATCACCGGGAACAAGCGTATCCGTAAACACCCAGATATCCACATATTCCGGTGCCGTTCCCGAAAGGGGAGAGACATCAAGCAAACCACTCGAACCGGTTCCCACCTCGAATTCTAAGATCCCATATCCGATGTTGATGATCTGGACTTGCTGGGGAGGGGGATTCCCCTGTTGTTCGTAAGCCAGGAAATAAAGTTCGCTCGCGGAGAGTTCAATCTCCGGGGCGTTGTCGATCACCTCAAAGGTGATTGTAATATCCACCTGGAGATTGTACGATGTTGGGTCCAGAATTGACAACGTGCCCACATGGTTCCCAACCTCCGACTCGCCGGGATCAACATAAACCAGGGGCGTCGATGGCGCGGTCCCGGTCGGGGGTAATAGGGAAATCCAGTCGTCGGATACACTGTGTTGCCAGTTGAGTGTTTTGCCGCCAATGTTGGTGATATCGATTTGTTGCGGCGGTGGTGGAGCACCGATGAGTCCTCCTTCATATTCCAGTGCCGTCGGGCTGACTTCAATAATCGGTTTGCCATATTCAACTCTCAGATCGACAGTTGCCAGGCCGGTGATTTCCGGATCGTTCAGGTCGGTGAAAGTTATTGTGGCTGAATAATCCCCGATCGGCAAGCCGGTGGAATTCACCAGCAAATTGACCGCCGTCGGCGCGGTGCCGAAATTTTGCGAAAGCGAAAGCCAGTCGGCATCATCAACCGCGGCCCATTCCAGCACGCCCGCGCCGGCATTGGTGACCATGATCTGTTGTGCCGGTGGATTGGGTCCCCCGTCTTCCGCCTCGAAATAAACAAATGACGGTATCGGCGAGATCGTGGGGTTGTCATAGGTAATAATGCAACCATAGATGTCGAACAATCCGCTGTTGCGGTTATCCGTCCAGGTGAAATACATCTTGGCATCGCTCATCGCCACTGCCGGCGATGATTGCAAAATTCCGGCGTCGGCGGCATTGACCATAAAATTCCCGCCGGCCGGATCGCCGGAGGATTCATAGCGTTGGGCATAGATATCCGACGCGCCGTTACGCTCGTCACGCCAACAGATGACAAACCCGCCGGTTGGCGCCGAGCCGACCTGAGGTTCCGATTGTTCAATACCGGAGCCATCGTCATTGGTGCGGAAATTCCCGCCGGTCGGCGTGCCGGTCGGTGAGATTATCTGGGCATATACATCCGGATTGGCGGGGTAAGGTCCGTTTCGATAGTCGATCCAGGCCACGACAAATCCCCCACCGGGCAACCCGGCGGCGGCGGGAAATTTTTGTTTGGAGACCGCGCCGGTTTCATTGATCAGGAAATTGCTCCCAACCGGGCTGCGACTGGAATTATATATCTGTCCGAAAATTTCGTCATCACCGCTGCGATTGTCATACCAGCAGACCAGGACATTGCCCAGCCCGTCGGCGGCGACAAACGGTCGGTGCTGTACCGCATTGGTGGCATCATCGTTGACCTTTACATTCCCTCCGGCAGTAGACCCGCCACTGGCATACCACTGGGCATAAATATCCCAGTTGTTCAACCGGTAATCTTCCCAGACCACGACTGCCGCCCCGGTGGGGGAGACATCAAGGTTTGGTTTGCGTTGTTTTGCCTGGCCGAAATCGGAATTGACACGATGGTTTGCCCCGTTGACTGAACCATCTTCGTTGATATCCTGGCCGTAGATATCCGGGTTGTCCGGATATCCGGTAACCCGAAAATCCTGCCAGACGAATTTAGTATACCCGGCCGCCGATACCCCGACGTGCGGGTCGTTTTGTTCATCACCGCCGGTATCGTCGTTGACCGGTGAGTTCGGGCCGTAACGCTCACCATCCCAGGCGAAATACTGCGCATAAGTGCTGTAGTCGCCCTCACGATTGTCCTGCCAGACAATCCAGAAATTCCCAATCCCGTCCACGCCAATATCGGAATATCCCTGGTCGGCCGATGAAAAATCATCATTGACCAGAAACTCTTCGGGATCTTCCTGGGAATTAGTTCGATCGTTCCGCTCTGAATACCCCGGCCAGATCCCGCCCAGAACAACCGCCAAAATGAGACACGAAAGACATACTGGAAATAATATTAAGGTCCGCTTTCTTGGGTACATATTCCTCCCCCTCAAGCACAGTCGAACTCGTTATTTGCATAAACCGTGCCGTGGCGGGAGATATATTATGCCGCGCAACCAATTGCCACCCCATGTGTTACGGGCGCCTTGAAACGCCTCGGCTTACACCCTCAGGAAAGGCGGAAGATTCGTATGTCGGGATGGGAAATGTTTTCTCACCCCGGAGAATGCGGCTATTCGTGAAAGGGCCTGTCCTCGGCCACAATATCCCGGAGTGCGGCCAGCATCTGCCGCTCCCAACGGATGACTTCGGTGAGGTGATCGGCGGCGTCGAGGTGGTGTTCGAGCCAGCGTTGGTTGATCCGCTCGATTATGGAAATCGTATCGGCCGCCGCGGGTGTCGGGTCATCGCCATACATGTCGAGGCGGGCGGCCGCGAATTCGCCCGCCGCTTTACTGGCCGAATAAGTCGCCAGTCGCAGGTTTTGCTGGACTTCGGAATTCCGCGCGCGGGGGGTCAGCGATTTAAAATATTCGTGCAGCCGCAGCCGTTGGATTTCCGCGCGGCGGAGGTATAGCGGGTCGGTGTTATCTTCCGGGGGTTGTATAATCTCAGGTGGCGTGATCGCCTCGGCCAGCGAATCAATCATCCGCAAAATCGGACGGATATATGAAACAATGCCGGTGGCGGTATCGGTTTTCGCGGTAGACAATAAATTGGAAAATACCTCCTGCGGGGGCAGTGGCTCGATTTTTACGCTGTCTTGCTCATCGATCACCAGCAGAATGACCGAGGTCGGGTCCGGTTCCCAAAGCCACCAATCCGCGCGCCATGCACTGCAGGTGATTATTTCGGTCCGGCCGTCGGGAGAAAATCGCGTGATATACCAGAACGGGTCGGGTTCCCGATAATCGTAACCAAAAAGCACGTACGGGTGAGGATGGATCGCCACCACCGGATGTCCCCTGCTGATCTGTTTGGCCACGCTCTGTTCGGCTTCGGTGAAATCAGCCGGGGATGAGATATCAAATGATATGCCGTATTGCCGCAGCCGGGTCGTTGTCCGGGCCAGCAATCCTGTGCTGCGTGGGGCGGTGGTATTAAAAGGATTTGGCACACGCAGGGGGTCAGGGTTGTTTATAAACCACTCCGCGGGCGATTGAAGAGTATCCTTTACCCGGTGCGCGACAAGAAAACGCGCCAACGAATGGGTGGGGTCGATAATCGGTATTTCTGAATCAACGCCTGCCCCCTGGACGAGAAATTCCTCGATGATAAAAAAGCGAACCGAGTCGGTAAACTCCGCGCAGACTGCGGAGGTTGTCCCCAGCAGAACTCCGAGGCAGGAGGCGATGAGAAGCGTTTTTTTCATCGGGTTCCCCGGTTTTATTAATATGCTGCGGCCCGGATATCCGGCAGGACTTTACCGGTTCGTATGATTAAGATCGGAATATCAGAAGATCACCGTTATGCTTTGCGTTATTTCCCAGCCACTTAAACTAAGAGATTCGGTCAGTCCCCCTGCGGCCGCGTTGCCAAACCATTTACGCAGGCCGAAAGCGGCGCGCGTACGTTCTGAAAACCGCGCGCTTACCCAACCACCGACCCCGATAAGCGTGGCCCCGCCATCATATAGCAAGTCGTCCTTTGGATACCCATTCCCGCCAAGAAACTTGCTGGAGAAATCCAGTGCCCCGTCCCAATGACCGGACAGTTTATGACTTGCCGACGCGGAGAACCGAAATTCACTGCCGGTTGAAGCATGGCTTTCGGCGGTGAGATCACCGTCCTGGGATAGACGCTGATCTTTACCCCGCACGATCAGTCGCGCCCGCGCGCTGCCTACCCACCGGCCCAGCCGCCGCGTGCCGGTAGCGGACAAATCTAATTGTGCCCCGTTTTTGAATACATCGTTGCCGTTGGCCTTGTCCGCCGTGGCGATGACCAGGACCCCGTCGAATTTCACCCGATCGCTCGTACTTTCACCCGCGGCAATTTCCGCGGAACCGGTCAGGTACAGACGAAGGCCGTGCCGGTAGGAAATATCATCGTCCGCCGGCTCATACGAGCCACGATAATACACGCCGCCCCCGCCGCCGATGATCCACCGGCCGGCTTCGGTCGCTCCCAGCACCTCGCCATAGAAACCCAGCGCCTCGCCATACGTTTTCACCGGGAAATTGGACTTTTCAGCGGAAAGGTCTAGTAACAACGCGAACTGTTTTTTATTGAGCTTTGTCTGGCCGGTGGGGAGGTTTATCCCGCCCGTGATTAAAATCCGATCTTCGGCGAGTGTCCGGGCGATGTGCAACCGAGTATCGGTAAAACCCGAAATGTTGCGATCAAAAACACTGGAGGATGCGTCCGCTCCGGAGAAAGCAGTGTAATATCGCAACTCGGTGTTGTCGGCCAGCGGGATCATCCCGGATACCGGAAAAGCCCATTGTGAAATCGACGCATCGGTCGTATCGCCCTCCAGACCCCAATATATAAAAACGAAGGACTGATTAATACGCGCCGGGTCATTGTAAACGATTTGGGCTTCACCGATCGCGGCCTGCCCGAGCCAAACAGCGATAACCAAGCTGCCAATCAACGCACGTCGATAAATGCCGGGCACGACTCTTTTATGGTTCATCATCGAATTGTCCCTGGATGATAATCGTTGCGGTGATCGATCGATGCCCGTATGGTCCTTCGTATGGTTCATCATGGCCGCGTCCCATTCCCGGCATAAAGCCAAGCCGGTCGCTGCTCCCCGCTAATGCCAGTTCGATTTCACCGGACCGCCCGCGGATAAACGGGTCGCCGATGGCATACTCCTCGAAATTCATGATATCCCCATACGATGGCGCATGAATCAACGCCTCGATCAAATGGGCCCACTCATCGGCTTCGGTGAACCCCGGATCGGCCTCCACCGCCCGGTTGAATTCCCGGGCCGCCTTTTGGTATTCAGCTTTGTCAAACCATTCCAGTCCGCGCGAGAACATTAAAAACGCCAGGAACGATTCGGTCGGGAGGGCGGCGATTGAGTCTCGCTCGGCCTTGGTCAGCTTGATGCCCAGCTTGTCGATGGCGGTGAGGGCCACCTGTTTCTCCATTTGGATGATTTCATCCAGATCACCTACTGCTTCCTCGGGCAACGACACTTCGCCGGTTTTGGTGTTGACTAGATTGGGGTCGATGCGGAGCTTTTCACCGGGCAGTTCGGCGATTGCGCCGCCAAGGATATGCGCTGCGCCCAGTAGTTTACCCAACCGGGGCGCCGTGGAGGTGTCGAACGCCGCCGATTGCGACAATCGCAGTTCGGCTAATAATTGATTTAACCTGATGCGTTCGACAACACGGAGAGCGCCAACCTTGGCCAAATCAACCGCCAACAACTCGGCCAGGCCCGCGGTCAGGGGGCGCAGGGCGTCAGAGAGAAAACGTCCACTGAAATACACCACACCGATAGTGGAATCGGATAACGTGCCCGCCGAAATGTTCTTTTCGTCAGCCAGTGCCTCCCGACTGAAACGTTTCGCGCTTTCCAGTTTCAATTCCATCAAGCGCCGCCTGGTTCGCCGGGCCAGGTCCCCCGTCTTCTTCAACGACAGGAAACTCTCATAATGAAAAATTGCGACATCGATCTTTGCGGTCCGTTCGGCAAGCATTCCGGCATAGAAAAGCGCAACCGCGTCACGCGGATCCAATTCCAGCGCGTGGCTCAGGCCCCTCCTGGCGGAACTATAGTTCTCCAGGTGATATTGGGCGATGCCGAGCAGCCGGTGCACCGCTGCATCATCGGGGTATTGCACCGACTGAAGCAGTAATATCTGCTCGGCCTGCTCATATTGCCCGCGGGCAATCATCCGCTGCAGACTCCGATGGCCGTTGCCGTTGGCCGCGCAGCCGCACAGCAATGCGGCCGCAATAAGGATGGCCCATAATTTAATGTGCATATATTTCACTAGTGCGTTGCCCCTCTCTGTTAAACTTAATTAGTCGCGCCGCCGATTACTGTCAACAACAATTTCTCGCGGTAAAGGTAACCGGGATGTTCTTGCCGCATACGCCAATCACCGTTTCCCGATATTTTGCCGGTTTGTTATCGTCGGTTTACTGACGGCGCATTCTGAAGGTTACCGAGAGGGCGTTCATCTCCAGTCTTACTATTCGCGGCCCGCCAACGGCTTGGTACCCGTCCCGCTTGACTTCGATTTTATGGGGCCCGACCGGCAATCCCGGTATTGAATGAGGGGTTTCCCAACTGATATCCACGTCATCGATGTAGATATCGGCGTATTTATCGTCGTCGGGAAACCTGGCGGCGATGCTTACGCGGCCGGCAGTGTTCTCGGACAGGAAAAAGTCAAGGTCACGTTCCACGCCCGTCCAGGTTGCAGTATCAGTCCATGTGCCGAAGTTCGTCTCGATTTTTACCCAGTGCAGGCCGCGGGCTAGATTCGCTTCTTTATAAGGCGTGCCGGATGCCACACGTCGCCCATCGATCCATATCCCGGTGACTTCCGACTGCCGGTTAAACGGCGTGGCATTAATCGTTAAAACAGCGGCCGGCGGCGCCACCGCGGGTTCTTCCTCGGTCCTGTCGGCCGGGGTCTCTTCCTCGGGGTCGCTGGATGTTTCTTCCATGCCGGATATGTCCTCATCAGCCCGCGTGGCGGATTCATCCAGGGTTTCGTCCTGGATATTTTCAACGGTCGTGCCGGTGTCCGGTTCAATGATTATGGGCGGTAATTCCGGTTCCGGCTGCGGCGAAAACAGCATATAACCCGCGACGGCAACCAGGATGATCATCACCGGATAGATAACCCACCTGGCCTTTGACTGTCCCGTCGAGGACTTGTCCTTTTTCCGGGATGGTTGTCTTATCTCCGGCCGCGTCGGTTTAATCGTGAATGTTTTTTCCGGCGGCGGCGCTTTTTTCTCGCGTTTTCGTTTCTTTTTTGGCCGTACCCGGCCGGTACCGGTATCCTCGAATGAGAGAGCGTCACGAATCGCGTTGGCAAAATCACCGGCCGAGGAAAACCGTTCGGCCGGGGTTTTGGCCATTGCATGCATGATCAGTTCGTCCCGCAGCTTGCTGATTTCGGAGTTGAACCGCGAAGGCGGCGGCGGCGGCTCTTCGAGGTGTTTTTTCATGATGGCGAACTCCGACTCGGCGGAAAAGGGCACCACACCGGTAAGCATCTCAAAAAACGTGGCTCCCAGCGAATAAATGTCGGTGCGGCCGTCAAGCTCCCCATGCTGGATCTGTTCCGGCGACATATAATATAGCGAGCCCGCGGCTTGCCCGGTGCGGGTCTTATATGCCGAATCCACCAGTTTGGCGATCCCGAAATCGGTGACTTTGACCGTGCCCTCTGTATCCAACAGGATATTCGAGGGCTTGATATCGCGATGGATGACATTGTTTTTATGAGCGTAACCGATGGCGTCCAATATCTGCAGAACAATTTTTGCGGCGTCGGTGAAGGAATACGGTCCCCAATCGGCGATGGCCTCCGAAACAGTCCGCCCTTCGACATATTCCATCACAATGAAATGATGGCCCTCGCATATTAAATACTGAAAAATGGTGACAATGTTATTGTGATTCAGCCGCGCGAGGGATTTGGCTTCGCGTTCGAGTTTTTCAACGAAGTCGGGGTCGGAGACCAGATCGGGATGCAGGGTCTTGAGTCCCACGATACGGTCCAGGCGCTCGTCATGGGCCTTGTAAAAGATGCCCATCCCGCCCTCGCCGCGTTTCTCAGTGATGGTATAAATGTCAAATGTCTTGCCGATCATGGTCTATTCCTCGGAATGGAACGTAGTGACATCCTCGGCCGGTGTCAACAAAATGGTCCGGGCCGGCGGGCCGGACAAATGTGGCTGTCCCTTGCCTGGTTTTACTATATTTTACCTAGAATATCGGGATTACAAGCGGGAGTTACAGGAGGATGTTCGACGAAAATTCCGGCGCACCTCGAATCTGCCTGTTGACCGGCCCACCGGGGTGCGGAAAAACAACCCTGATCCGGCGGTTGGCGGATTCCCTCGGCGGTGCCCGCCGGGCGGGTTTCCTGACCGAGGAGATCCGGGAATCCGGCAAACGGCAGGGATTTATGGTGCGGGATTTTGATGGACGGTCGTGCGTCCTGGCGCATCGAAGAGTCCGCTTCGGCCCGCGGGTAGGTGCTTATGGCGTGGATCTCGAGGCCTTTGAGCGTGAAATTGTGGCGAACCTCGAAGCGGCCTGGCGACCGGAGGTGTTTATTATCGATGAAATCGGCAAAATGGAGTTGAAAAGCGAGTTATTTGCCCGCGTCCTTCAGCGTCTGGTTGACGGTGACCGGCCGCTGTTGGCCACTATTCCGGTATCTCCGCTGCCGCTGGTAAAACAATTGATCCAACGACCGGATACATCTGTCGTGCGGATGGCGAAATCCCGCCGGGCCGAGGCCGCGGTCAACCTGGTTAAATGGTGCATTCATTGGGGATTGGGCGCGGCCGACGGTCTGAAATGGGCGCAAACATATTGACATTCCTGTTCAATAAACCGATAATCGCCGCTTTTCACCGGCATCGATTACCAACCGCGTCCGTATTAAGGTGTCATTCCCGGTTTGCCGGGATTTTTACGCTTGACAAGTCGATAGTGTACGGACTTTTTCGGCGGCAAGGGAGTAGACGGCAAATGAAAGCAAAACGAATAGTAATCGGGGTTGCGCTGGGCATCTTATTGTTGGCGGTTATTTCCTGTTCGAGCACCCCTACCGAACATCAGCCGTCGGTGCCCATAGATCTTCAGATCAGCTTCAAGCCGTCACTGTTGACCACGTTGATTGATACCGTACGGTTACGGATCAGCTATCCGGAAACCGGTGAAATAATAGATACATTGCCGTCGCTTGAGCAGGGGATAATCCGTGACACCCTGGTCCTGTCCCCGGGAAATGATGTCGAGTTCTTCCTAAGTGCAATCTCGGGGGAGGGGCAGGTCCTGTATGAGGGCAGTACCACCGTCAATATTGTGGTCGGCGGCTCGACCGTGGTGACCATCAATATGGAGCCGGTGGTTTCCATGCTCAGGCCGTCCCCGATATATCAACTGGTATCATTGAATGAGGAATTTTCCGTCGGTATCGATCTTTACAATGTTACCGATTTGTATGGCGCGGCATTTCGCTTGTATTTCAATGAGGATACACTGGCCGTTAAATCAGTCGAACCGGGTCCATTTCTGGGGGACAACGTTTTATTTATCCCGAACATTCAGTCGGGGTATGTCGCGGTGGGGATTTCCCGGCTGCCTCCGGACATGGATGGCGTGAACGAATCGGGGCGGTTGGCCACAATTGTTTTCGAAGCGGTGGGGATTGGAAAATCCGCCCTGGAATTCGACCCCGACAAACTATTGCTGACTGACCAGGCCGGCCAACCGATCCCGGAGGTTGCGGATACTATTGTGGCGGAAACCGGCAGGGTCCTGGTAGTCGATAGTAATCCGCCCCCGGATTGATGTCAGTGCCGTCAGGCACAGATTTGTTGGGCATGGGATATTGATTATGAAACACGTAGTGGTTCTTTTCGGCGCAATCTTATTATGTTCGGCCGGGCTTATATCGACGGCGGTTGGCAATCCTCTTGAAAGCCTTAATTCACCGCCTACTTTTGCCACGATCGGTTCCCTAGAGGTCAATGAGGGTAACACCCTTAGTTTCATTGTCTCGGCGTTCGATCCCGACGAAGACTCTCTGACGTTGACGGCGGAAGACGTCCCGGCAAATGCAACATTCGTCGATCATGGTGACGGTACCGGGACTTTTATTTTCACGCCGGATTTTGCACAGGCCGGCGCTTACGCGGTCATTTTTCAGGCCACTGACCATCCGCCGGATATGGGCGATCCTATTACGACCGAGATGACGGTGGATATACAAGTCCACAACACAAACCGTGCGCCGCAACTGGACCCGGTCGAGGATCAGAGTGTTCGAATAGCCAGCGAGTTGTCATTCACGGTAACCGCAACCGATCCTGACGGGACGATTCCCACCTTGGCCGCCCGTCCGCTTCCCCCGGATGCAAGCTTTACCGATAGTGGGGACGGTTCCGGGCAGTTCACGATGAGTCCGGAGGGAGCTGCGCCGGTTGATTATATCGTCTGGTTTGTCGCCTCGGATAGTCTGGCCGCGGACTCTCAGGCAGTCACTATCCATGTCCTGGAAAAATTGCCGGAATTCGGCCCGGACACCTTGTTTGTGGCCAAGCACGGCGCGGACACTGCGGGCGCGGGCACGCGCGGCGCCCCGTACCTGACCATCCAGTACGCCATTGACAATTCCGACGAGGCGTACGTAATCGTCGTCTTTCCCGGGGAGTATAACGAGGCCGTGGCATTCGACCAATGGGCCGTGGAATTACGCAGCGCCGAAGGCCCTAACGCCACGATTATCAACGGCCAGGGGAAAGGCACACCCGTTACATTTCCGCCGGTACCCTTGGCTCGTCGCGGATCCGGCGGAGAAGAACTCCATTCGGTCCTTGACGGGTTTACGGTCACTTGCCCGTCATGCCCGGGAATCTCGTTCGGTGGTGTGACTATTGGCGGCGGCGAACCGATCATCCGGAACAACAAAATCATTAATAACAAGCTTGATGCTACATCAGCCACGCTTGGCGGTGGCATTTACGTCTCTTTGAGTTCGCCGGTGATTTATAACAACATCATTGCCGGCAACACCGCATTTGCCGGGGGTGGAGTGTATGTCGATGATGGCGCCCACCCTATCATGGTAAACAACACGATTGCCGATAACGCGAGCGGGCATCTCGCTGCTGGTGCGGGAATCCATATTACGGCCATGGCTTCGATGGATTTCGAAAACGGGATCATTGCCTTCAATAAGGTTGGTCGGGGTATCTCCAGTGAATCGATGGGAACCGAGGTTTATTATACAATTTTCTATCAGAACGAGGGCGGAGATTATACGCCGGATGGATTGACCATCGGCGACAGTGTCAGGGTGACCAACCCCGGTTTTGTCGACCAGTCAAGCGGTGATTACCATCTGGTTTGCAATTCCGCATCGTTTAATACCGGTAGATTATTTACCATTGATTCGCTTACCGGCACCGATCTGGAGGGGAACCCCCGCGTGGCATATGCCAAACCTGATCTGGGGGCGCTGGAATTCCTCGATCGTAACAAGCAAGCCGACTTTTCGGCGTCGGATACCACGGGATGTGACTCCCTTACGGTTGGCTTTTTTAATAATTCGACCTGTATCGACGAACAATGGTTTTGGGCTTTCGGCGACGGCGGAACTTCGACGGCCAAGGACCCGATCTACCATTACGCCTCCCCGGGACTATATGACGTTACGCTGGTGGCCAGTGGTATTGCAGATTCCGATACTTTGATTCGGCGGGGGTATATCCTGGTGTACGGTGAATTGACGGCCAATTTCACTGCCGATACCACCGGCGGCTGCGTGCCGTTGTCAGTCACTTTCACCGGCGAATTCAACGGAATCATCCAGGATTACCGGTGGGATTTTGGCGATGGCGCGACTTCCCAGGAACCGTCGCCAACGCATGAATACACCACTGCCGGAAAACATACCGTTAGTTTGACGGTTAGCAGCCCATGTGATACCGTTACGGTCGTCAAGGAGGAAATGATTCGGGCGCAGGGCGACCCGGTGATCGGAATCACCTCCTCCCATGATGCCGATTCGCTGGTGACTGATCCCGCCTGCAGCCCGCTGACCGTCCGGTTTTATACTGTTTCCGACGACTCGCTGATTTCATACGAGTGGGACTTTGCCGATAACAAAAAGGCCTATGTCCGAAACCCGGAACATATCTATGACTCCGGTGGGACATATTCGGTACAATTGATTGCCACCGGCCCGTGCGGTTCCTCCATCGTCGTGCGGCATGATTATACAATCGTGCTTGACCGGCCGTCGGTGACACCCTCAGCCGACAAGACTACCGGGTGTGTGCCACTGACTGTAAATTTCGAGGCCACGGCGGTCGGAACGATCGATTCGTACCTCTGGGATTTTGGCGATGGCGGGACGGCATCAACCCCGTCGGCTTCACATACATATTCTGATGTCGACACCTTCGATGTGCTGTTGATCGTCACCCACGAATGCGGCACGGACGCGATATCCTTCCCGGAACCGATAATCGGCCGGGACCGGCCGGAAGTTGATTTTACCTGTCCCACTGAAACGCAGTACGTTTCGGACACGATAAATTTCATCGACCAATCGACCAACCTGCCTACCGAGTGGAATTGGGATTTCGGTGACGGCGGGACTTCCGAGTTGGCCCATCCTGAATATGTCTACCAAACCCCGGGAGTTTATACAGTCTCGTTGACCGCTATCAACAATTGCGGAATCGGGAATCAGGTGCAACGGGCGGCCTGTGTCACTGTTGCCGGCTATGAACTTATAATCGGTGGACCGTCGTCAATCGGTGACACGATGAGTTACCCCCTTACCGTCGATACCATCCTGGCCGATTATCCCAATCTCATATATCTCGAATCCGAGATGCAACCGGCGCCTGCACGCGGAACATTGTCGGTATTGTTTTCCGATACTGTCGGCCTGCCGCCGCTTACCGGCAAGCTGCTGCTGGTCCCCTCCAACGATCTGTCAACAGAGTCATATGTTGTAAGTGTTTCCGCCGTCGATTCGGTGTTTGGCCACCGAGAAATCGAAACGGTCTTATATGAGCATCAGGGCCAAACATTTTTGGCCCTGCAGCCGGATACACTCAATTTCGATTCAGTCGAGGTGAACACGACAATCCATGTCCCCGTTAGTATTATCAACACCTCACCGACCGAATGGCTGACCGTCCTTTCGGTGGCCGCAGAAGGGAACGGGTTTTTGGCACCCACGGTCGAGGATGTTGCCATTGGGCCGGCATCATCAATCGGTTTTTCCGTGCGCTTCTACCCGCGGAAACTTATCACGTACCTGGGTTCCCTCAGGGTGATAACCGATGATCCGGCGGTCCGCGATACAACAATCACCCTGGTCGGCCGGGGCATTCCGGAACAGGCGGCTCCGACCGTCATGGCTAGTTGGCCGGATTCCGGCGCCAACGACATTTTGATCAGTGATTCCATCGTAATTGAGTTCTCCGAACCGGTCACGGTGGAGGAAGACGAAGCCACGTTGGTGGTCCTATCGAGGCGGCTTGGCTGGCCTTTGGAGGGCCGTCTGGAAATATCGCAACAGTCCGTAACGTTTATCGGCGATGATTACTGGCCTCCGTTAGATACGCTTGAAGTCACTCTGGACGCCGACCGGGTATACGATTTAGTGTATAACTACCTCGATGGTAACGGTAATGGCGTGGAGGAACGTGAGGGGGACGTCGATGATTACCACCTTACCTTCATCACCGGTCCGGGTGTCTATCCGGGGGACACCGATAATGACGGCGAGGCCGATGAACGGGATGTGCTCCCGATCGGCCGCTTCTGGCTGCAAACCGGGCCGGCCCGACCGCTGAGTTATGAGGATTTTTCAATTCAACCCGCCTATGCCTGGTCAGACGCGATGGCGACCTATGCCGATGCCGATGGGGATGGAATTGTTGATTCGCTGGACGTCTGCCCGATTCTGGAATTCTGGTCCGATGTGGCCTCGGCCCGGCCGGCGAGCCAACAGGTCTTCCTTGAAGAAATTGCGGCATTGGATATGGCAATTTTACGGGCCATATATAACGCTATTGATTATTGCCCCGAAACGAGTGCCGCTGCCGGTCTAAAGGGCATTCTCTCCGGTTGGATCGAGCAGGAAAGTAACGCTCCCCCAATTGCGTTCGCGCTCTACCAGAATTACCCCAACCCCTTCAATACGAGTACGGTGGTAACCTACACCTTGGCCACCGCAGCGGAAGTGGAATTGGTCATCTTCAATACCCGAGGGGAAAAAGTCACCGTCCTGGCGGAGGGCCACAAAAGTGCGGGCCACCAGGTGGCGGTATGGGATGGCCGGGCCGCCAATGGCGCCAGCGTGGCTTCCGGAATTTACTTCTACCGCCTGTCCGCTGGTGATTTCCGCCAAACCCGCAAAATGATCTTAATGAAGTGACCTTTCATCATGTCCCGGGGGTTAACCCGGGCTCCCGCAACTCCGAAAAAATAATATCCCCGCTGGGACCGGTGAATATTGCCGCCACCTCGGTCCGTAACGAAATGGGCAACTGCAGATATGCGACAATTCTGGTCAACATTTTACTCTGTAATCACGTTTAAGTTAAACATGTTAACCAAATCCGGAGGGATCGATCAGTGGCCTTATTGAACACTATCCTCGACACCATTGGGGCGACACCGCATGTTCGCATTAACCGGATGACTTCAAATACCGATGCCACCGTGTATGCCAAACTGGAGGCGTTTAATCCGTGTGCCAGCGTCAAAGACCGGATCGGTCTGGCCATGATTGACGCCGCCGAACGGGACGGCACCCTCAAGCCGGGAATGATCATCGTCGAACCGACTTCGGGGAATACGGGGATTGCCCTGGCCATGGTGGCGGCTGTCCGGGGATACAAAACGGTATTCACGATGCCCGAGACCATGAGCCGCGAGCGGCGGGCCCTTTTGCGTTTTTTTGGCGCTGAACTGGTTCTGACCGACGGCGCGAAAGGGATGCCCGGGGCCATCGCCAAAGCGGAGGAACTCGCCCAACAGGAGGGTTGGTTCCAACCGCAGCAATTTAACAATCCGGCCAACCCGCAAATACATCGGGAAACCACCGCGCGGGAGATTATCGCCGATTTCAAAGATATGGGGTTGGATTATTTTGTGGTCGGCGTGGGTACCGGCGGTACGATCAGCGGGGCCGGCGAGGTCTTGAAAAAGGAATTCCCGCAGATGCGGGCCATCGCTGTCGAGCCCGTTAAATCCCCGGTTTTGTCCGGCGGCCAGCCCGGACCCCATCGTATCCAGGGTATCGGTGCCGGTTTTGTGCCCGGGGTGTACAACAGCGACATTGTCGATGAAGTCATCCAGGTAACCGATGAAGATGCTTTGGCCACTGCACAACGCCTGGCGGCCGACGAGGGCATTTTAGTCGGCATTTCCAGTGGCGCGAATATGTTTGCGGCCTTGCAAGTAGCGGGGAAGGCCGGCGCCGGGAAAAAGGTATTGGTGGTTCTCCCGGACACCGGCGAGCGATACCTCACCACCGATTTATTTGCCGAAGTTCGGGAAAAAGACTAGCTGCTGGACTTGGAGCATTCGTAATCCGATATTAACTTATAAGATAACCAACGCCGCCTGCATTCTAAGGGTGTCGCGGTCGATAGGACGGGGACAATGTTTAAGACACTCATTGCCGATATTAAAGCTGTTCGTAAAAACGACCCGGCGGCGCGTAATGTGATTGAGACGCTGTTATGCCATACGCCGCTGCATGCCATCTTTCTGCACCGGTTGGCGTATCCTCTATATCGTTGGGGATTACCGGTTTTTCCCCGGATGATCTCAGTCGCTGCCCGCTTTTTCACCGGCGTGGAAATTCATCCGGGGGCGCGAATCGGGCCGGGTTTTTTCATCGATCACGGTACCGGTACGGTTATCGGCGAAACAACGGAAATCGGGGAAAATTGTGTATTATTTCACAATGTGACCCTCGGTGGCACAGGGAAACATGGCGGCAAACGGCACCCGACTTTGAAGGATGGTGTATATGTAGGGACCGGAGCGGTAATCCTCGGCCCGGTAACCGTTGGTGAACATTCGCGCATCGGCGCCGGCTCCTTTATTTTTATGAAAGACATCCCGCCATATTGTACCGTCGTCGGTGCCCCCGGACGAATCGTTCGCCAGGACGGCCGGAAAGTCGATCTGGAACCTCCCCCATGTTCATTCCCGGTTCCCAAAGCCACGCTATTCGTTGAAGTGGCCCCTGAAACTGCTGATGCCGCGCGGGCGCAAGAGGGTCTTACATAGCAAAAAACGCATCGTGGTATCTCATCTTCACCCGACCGGCGGGGGTAAGTTACAGCGGGGATCGGGCTTAGAATAATATGTTGCCGCCGTGCAACGGGCACCCGAAGCAAAGATAAACGACAATCTCAGATCACATTGTCATAAGGCAATTGACTTTTTGCCCATTATGGGTATAATATCGCGGCGAGAAGGAGGTCGTTATGGCTAAAACTGTATCATTTGCCGACAAAATGCTCAAAAAAGCGGATATCAAGGAATGTCCCGAATGCAAAGGCCCGATTGAGAATGTGTATTTGGTCGAACCGGACAACAGCAACCCAAAGGGCACCTGGAAATTCCGTGAGCGTTTCGTCAAGGTCTGCAAGTGTAATCATAAGGAGATCTACGGATAATCCGACAACATTGAATTCCCTGGCTTGTAAGGACCACCGTTGCCGGTCCGTACCACGGGGAGGGCTGGCTGCGTGAACGAAAACTACTCTGATCCGGTCATTGACTTTTTCCCCTATATCGTGAAGCCCGGTCGTTATTATGGTGGCGAACCGGGTTCGGTGGTGCCTGCCGCGGATGCCGGTGTACGTTTACTTTTAATGCATTCGGGGGAGTACGCTTCGGCCATCGCCGATCCTGACTATCGGCGGCTTTATTTTATTCTCAACGCGATTCCCGGCGTGGCCGCCGAGCGCGCGATTTGTTTCGATCCCGACGCGCGGCAGCGTCTGGCTGATTCAGGGAATCCTCCATTTTCGCTCGAGACCCGGCGTCCCTGGACGGATTTTAATTTTATGGTCTTTTATGTCGC
>SDBS01000682.1_pt1 | contig 33670 bp, 29 predicted proteins | sample 2277091 | NCBI WGS metagenome assembly SDBS01 (sample SAMN10404972, study PRJNA504765) | marine sediment metagenome | isolation source: marine sediment core GS10_PC15, 163 cmbsf | place: Arctic Ocean: Southern Knipovich Ridge | collected 2010 | reverse complement strand
TCGATGATCTCTTTCCGTCCTGAGATAAATCCACCGGATGCTCCGCCCAGGGCTTTTCCTAGAGTTCCTGTAATGATGTCGATTTTTCCCTCAACACCTCTATATTCTGCGGTCCCTCTTCCCGTCTCTCCGAGGAATCCCGTCGAATGGGCGTCGTCAACCATAATCATGGCGTCATATTTTTCAGCCAAAGCCACGATCTCGTCAAGTTTGGCGATATGCCCGTTCATAGAGAAGGCGCCGTCCGTGGCGATCAACCTGTAGCGGAGATCCTGAGTAGCCTTGAGCTTTTCTTCCAGGTCTGCCATGTCCGAATGTTTGTAAATGTGCCGCTGTGCTTTGCACAGACGGATCCCGTCGATGATAGATGCATGATTGAGGGCATCGGTTATGATTGCGTCTTCAGTGCCAATGAGAGGCTCGAACACACCTCCGTTGGCGTCAAAGCAGGCCACAAAAAGAATAGTGTCTTCTGTCTTCAAAAATTTTGTGATTTTGTCTTCAAGAATCTTATGAATGTCCTGCGTTCCACAGATGAAACGGACCGAACTCATGCCGAATCCCCACTCATCAAGAGTTTTATGGGCGGCTTCGATAACTTTGGGATGGCTTGAGAGTCCCAAGTAATTATTGGCACAGAAATTGAGAACCTCTTTTCCACCTTTGACTTTGATCTCGGCTCCCTGCGGAGTCATGATGACTCTTTCCTGTTTGTAAAGTCCTGCATCACGTATGGATTGGATTTCTTTGGTTAAATCTTCTTTGATTTTTCCGTACATTTAATACCTCCTTTTAGAGTTTATAGACTATATCAAAAATGAAAGATGAGGTCTATATATTTTAGAAAAAAGCAGTTTGTCTCCTTTTTTCTTTTACGGGCACATGGAGTATAATTTTAAGCATGAAAAATAAAGACAGGTATTTTGTTGAACTGTACACAGGAAATCTGTTGAGAAAGATAAAAATCGACAAGCTTTATTTTGAAGGACAGACAAAGTATCAAAAAGTTTTTTGTTTCTCTAATGAATACTTGGGTAAAACACTCTTTTTAGATGAGGAAATTCAATCCGCCCAGATTGACGAATATGTCTATCACGAAAGTCTCGTACATCCAGCCCTTCTCGTCCATCCATCTCCTAAAGAAGTCCTCGTGATAGGAGGAGGGGAAGGGGCCACAATCAGAGAAGTCCTGAGGCATTCCTCTATCCAGAATGTGACCATGGTGGATATCGATAAGGAGCTTGTTGAAATCTGCCAAAAATACCTGCCCGAATGGTCAGATGGAGCCTTTGCTGACAAGCGGACAGATTTGATATTTGCAGATGCCAGAGAATTTGTGGGAAGTACGGAAAAGAAGTTTGACCTCGTCATCTCTGATCTTACTGAACCCGTAGAAAAAGGTCCCTCAGTATTTCTCTTTACAAAGGAGTTTTACGAGAAGATCGAGAGTATTCTTAACCAAAATGGTCTTTTTGTTCTTCAGGCGGGAAGTGCAGATCCTTTCTATAACCAGTTTTTTGCTTCCTGTGCAAAAACATTGGAGGCTGTATTCTCCATTGTCCGGCCGTATTGGACATTCATCAGTTCTTTTGGTTTGCCCTGGGGTTTTGTTCTTGCTTCAAACAAAATAGATCCCATCGATATTCGACAAGGACAGATTGCCGACCGTTTAAAACACAGAAGAATTCAAAACCTAAAATTCTATCATCCCGGACTCCACAGCGAGTTGTCCTCTTTCCAAAAGATAGAAGTTTTTGAAAATGACTTCTTTGGGAATATCCTATTTCTTGATGGACTTGTGCAGACCAGTGAAAAGGATGAGTATTTCTATCATGAAATGCTCACCCATCCTGCATTTCTGTCTCACCCGGCTCCCGAGAAGTGTGTGATTATCGGGGGAGGCGATGGTGGTATACTAAAAGAGGTTCTCCGCTATCCACTGAAGAAAGCCTGGCTGGTTGAAATAGACCGCCGTGTGATTGAGGTCTGTCAAAAATATTTTCCTTGGCTAAATGAGTCACTTAAGGATAAACGAATCGAGCTTGTCATGGCCGATGGCAATGAATTTATTGCGACGACGGAAGAAAAATTTGATGTGATCTTAATCGATTCTTCAGAGCCGGTGGGGCCATCTGCCGTCCTGCACGGCCGGGAATTTTATCGGAAGCTGAAAAAGTGCCTCAATCCGGGAGGAATCATAGTTGCCCAGGCCGGGTCCCCGATCTTTCACCTAGAACATCTGAAAGAGAAAGCACGGCTGCTTAAGGATATTTATCCAATCGTCCATTTTTTTTGCGGGCCTGTCCCCACTTATCCCGGTGGAAGCTGGTGTTATGTGTTTTTGTCAGAAAGCAGGCTGCCCCGGGACGTAGAACACACACTTCCAGCCGGTCTAAAATACTACACGACCGAAATCCATAGAGCGGCGTTCGCCCTGCCAGGTTTTATGAAAGATCTTTCCAGTTAGATACCCAGGTTGCCTTCCTGGTGGCGTTTGGACAGAACGTCAAGCATGTCCTTTGTCATGGCCTCCAGGTCATAATCGGGTTTCCATCCCCATTCTTCCCGTGCGGCCGTATCGTCGATGGAATTGGGCCACGAATCAGCTATCTCCTGTCTGAAATCAGGTTCAAACGAGCATTCGAACTCGGGGATATGTTTCTTGATGGAATCCGCCAGTTCGCCGGCGGAAAAGCTCATGGCCGTGACGTTGAAGTCCGAATAATGTTTGAGTTTGTCGAAATCGGCTTCCATCAAATCGAGCGTGGCCTTAAGGCAGTCGGGCATGTACATCATGGGAAGACGTGTGTCCTCACGGACAAAACAAGTGTACTTTTTGTTTTTAACGGCTTCGTAATAGATGGCGACGGCATAGTCCGTGGTGCCTCCACCCGGAAGAGTTCCATTACTGATGATTCCGGGATACCGGCATCCGCGGACATCGAGGCCAAAGCGCCTGACATAGTAGTCGCACAGAAGCTCTCCGGCAACTTTTGTGACGCCGTACATTGTCCTCGGTTTGAGCACCGTTTCCTGCGGCGTGTTGTCGATGGGTGTTTCCGGTCCAAAAGCTGCGATGGAACTGGGAATAAAAATCTGAGCCATTTCGTATTCGATAGCAATATCCATCAAATTCTTGGTGCCGTTCATGTTCACGTCCCAACACAGGTGGGGGTTTTTTTCTCCGACGGCCGACAGGATGGCGGACATATGATAGACGGTGTCGATGTTATATTTTTTAATGACTTCTTCGATGGTCTCTTTTTTTGCGACATTGATGAATTCAAAGGGGCCGGAATCTCTCAATTCGGGCTTGGGCTGTGTCCTGTGACCTGTGGCGATCACGTTGTCGTTGCCGTATTTTTTCCGTAGCATCATGGTCAGTTCGGATCCGATTTGACCGACAGAGCCTGTCACCATGATTTTTTTCATTTCTTTAGTCATTGTTTGACCTCCGGCGTATTGATGATTTCTAGGAATATATCATGAATGTTTACTTATATCTTGACTGAAAAAAGATGTCAATTATAATCTAACCTGGATTATTTACAAGCCGAGGTTGCTACAGATGCGAGGCATCGGCACATGAAGCTGTGGTTATCCACCGCAAATGTGTCGTAACGAAGCATATGTGGTAAGATCGGCTTGCCCCCTTGGGGTAAAAAATGTCGACATTTAATATACACTGGCCAACAAACAAAGTGAGGTTTACGGGTATTGCTAAAAATCATGCTATCAAGTTTATATCATTGAAGATAAATGAAGGTGTCGACAGTTTTTATAAATAATTCAGGCTAATAAAGTGAAGACCAGGATTGCCTTGATTACAGGAAGCAGCCGCGGTATCGGCAGGGATATCGCCTTAAAACTGGCGGAAAAAACAAATGCAGTAGCGGTTCACTATCACAGCCAAAGACAAGAGGCCGAAAGTGTGGTCGAAACTATCCGGAACATGGGGGGGGAAGGGGCTGTTTTTCAAGCGGATCTGACCGAAGAGAAAGAGGCCGGATTTCTTATTCAAGAAGTTATAAGGGAATTTGGAAAAATCGATATCCTGGTCAATAATTTTGGGCCGATCCTTGTCAAACCCTGGCAGGAGGTGACGGCCGCAGAATGGGAGGATGTTTTTCGTTCCAATCTTCTCAGCGCGCTTTTTTGTATCCGGGAGGCTCTCCCGAATATGTGCGATCGAAAGTGGGGGAGGATCATCAATCTTGGATACAGCCGCGTGGAGCAGCTGGACTCCTTTCAGACGATCACTCCTTATGCCGTGGCCAAAACCGGCCTTCTGATTCTGACGCGATCTGTGGCCGTATCTGAAGCCTCTTCGGGAATTACGGTCAATATGGTTTCTCCGGGACTCATGGAAGACGGAGTTCTTCCCGCGAATACAAACATACCCGCCGGAAGGCTGGGAACATTCAAGGATGTTTCCGGGGCCGTCCAGTTTTTGGTTTCGGAGAAAGCCGGATACATCACAGGCACGAATGTGGTTGTGGCCGGTGGCTGGAAACTCTAAAAATTAAAATTTTTACTTGACAAAGGGGGAGGAGCGGTCTATTTTTAATATAAGGTGAACAATATGGTGAACAAACTCAGTATGGAATTGACTGAAAAACAAAAAAAGGTTTTGGAGACGATAGAAAATTTTTTCCTGGCCTACGGCTATTCCCCTACTGTCCGCCAGCTGGGGAAACTGCTGGACATGACCAATCCTTCGGCTGTTTTCAAGCACATCGTGAGCCTGGAAAAGAAGGGCTACCTGAAGAGGGACAGGGGAGGGGTGAGCCTGACCAGTGTATCCACCTCTGCGGAGGCGCAGGTCACAGTGCCCCTGGTGGGACTTGTTCCTGCCGGTCAGCCCCGGGAGACATTTGAGATTTCGGGCGAGGGCCTGGATGTTCCTGCGTGGATGGTCGGCCGAAAAAGAGGCAACATCTTCTGTATACAGGTTGAGGGGAAAAGTATGGTGGATGCCTACATCGATGATGGAGACCGGGTGCTTCTGGAAAGGACCAGCACGACCAATTCCGGCGAAATGGTCGTGGCCCTTCTGGATGACGGGTCTGTCACGTTGAAAAGATTGAGGCTGGAGAAGGGGAAAGCCTTTCTCGTTCCTGAAAACCCGGAGTTTGAGGAGATTGAAGTCAAGGAATTGAAGGTTCTCGGACGAGTGATCGGGGTTTTGAGGAAGTACTGACCGCATAACAAGACGGGAAAGAAACGAATAAATTGCCGGGCTCGATGTCTCTGTCGGGTCCATGTCGTGTTTAATTTATCAAGTCATCCCACTAAGGAAAAGAAAATGAAAAGGAGATGTATTGTCCATATTGATATCGATGCTTTTTTTGCCGCTGTTGAGGAACTCCTCAATCCCTCTCTCAAGGGAAAGCCGGTCATCGTCGGCGGTCTTCCTCATGAACGAGGCGTGGCGTCCACCGCAAATTATGAGGCGAGAAAGTATGGGATTCATTCGGGGATGCCTCTGGCGAAGGCGTATAGGCTCTGTCCGCAAGGAGTTTTTGTGCGAGGAAATTATCAGGTCTACAGTGCGTTTTCAAAAAAAATGTTTACGATCCTTTCCCAATATACTCCGGACGTGGAGGAAGCCTCCCTGGATGAGGCCTACCTGGATTTGACCCGCTGCCGCACTCTTTATTCGTCTTTGCCCCACACTGTCCAGGAGATCAAAAACAGAGTTGAAAAACAGCTGGGGATTTCTGTTTCGGTGGGCATCGGGCCCAACAAGCTTCTGGCGAAGCTGGCGACAAACAAGGCCAAGCCGGGAGGTTTGGTCGATGTCCGGCCCGGCCGGGAAGAAGAGTTTTTGAAAGGTTTGGGCATCGAAACTCTTCCAGGAATAGGCCCCAAAGCCCAGGTCGTCCTCAGGATGCTCAACATCCATAAGATCGGTGATTTATGGGGACTTCCGCGCACCACACTGCGGTCTCTTTTTGGCCTCAACGGTGAGGAGCTCTTTCTTCAATCAAGAGGGATTGACAGCCGTCCGGTGAGCATGGCGTCCATCCCTAAATCGGTATCCCGGGAGACGACCTTCCTGGAAGACCTCTGGGACCGCCGCCTCCTGCTGGCCCACATGGCCTATCTCTGTGACAGACTGGCTCTTCCCCTCCGGAAGGGGCGGCTTTTTGCCCATATCATCGAAGTCAAAGTCAGGTATTCGGACTTTAAGACCGAAGTCCGGCGGAGACTTTTGATCATGCCCCGCCAGGATATGGGGGAGATTTTTAAGATTGCCCAAGAGCTTTTCCTCCAGCTCTATTCCGGGTCGCGGTTGTCTCTCCGTCTTGTCGGTGTCAAGGCTTCCGATCTTGTCCGAACCCGCCCCCTTTCTCTTTTTGAGCCCTACTCGGAGCGCCGGGAGAGGTTGGGCTCGGCCGTGGACCAGGTGAGGGAGAAATACGGTTTCGGCTCGCTGCTCACGGTCCGGGAGGGAATGCTGGAGAACCTTTACGGGTTTGAGAAACAAAGAGGCTTTGTCTTAAAGACGGCATCCCTGACCAAGTAAATGTACATCCCTCTGCGTGTTCATTCTGTTTACAGCAAGGGAAAGGGCGGGGCGACGCTGCAGGAGCTTATCTCCTGGAGCCATCAGAAACGGCTGCCTTCTCTAGCGCTGACGGATGTTGGAAACTTCTACGGTTGGAACCGCTGGAAGCGGCTGGCCTCCAAGACCAATGCTGCCCCTCTCTATGGCTGTGAGATGGAGATCAAAGGACATAAATTTTTATTTCTTGTCAAAAACAGAGAGGGCTACTGGAATTTGATGGAGGCCTTCAACCGCAAAGACATCACAGAGACAGAGGGGCTGGTTGTTGTCTTTCTCCCTCAGGCCAAGGATGAGGTCCCTCCCAAAAAGCTGTCCTCTCTTGCGCCGGAAGATTTTTATCTTGGAGCGGATATTTTCAACCTGAAAAAAACCATGAACTGGGCCCGGGAGTTTGACTGGCCGGTCGTTTGGGCCAATCCCCTGAAGTTCACAACAAATCCGGAACGGCTTGTTCTGCTCCATTCCATCACGAAGAAAATCCCCTTTCCTCCTGAATGGAGCCGATGGAAGCGGATGGTGAAGTGCTTCGGGCCGGATCAGGAGGCCCTGGCCCTCAAAAAATTCGGCGCAGAAGCAAAGGGCGTTTTCCGCAGGACCTTTGAAGTGGCGGAAAAATGTGAATTTTCTTTCACCGACGTTGTGCCCGCTCTTCCCGAAAACCTGTTCTCTACGTCTTTGAGAGAGGTGGTTATGGAAAAGCTGAGGAGCCAAAAAAATCTGAGTTGGAAGGAAAGGCAGCGGGCAAGAAAAGAGCTCAAGATCGTCGAGGAGTCCGGCTTTGCACCCTATTTTTTGGTTGTCCACGATGTGATCCGGTTTGCGCAGAAGCGAGGTATTCTCAGCAATCTCAAAGGGTCAGGGGCTTCGTCTTTTCTGGCCTATCTTCTCGGTATTTCCCAAATCAATCCCACCATGTTCGACCTCTACTTCGCAAGATTTCTCAACAAGAGTCGCAAAAATCCTCCGGATTTCGATCTGGATTTCGACTCCCGAAAAAGGGACGAGATTCTCTCTTATGTTCTAAAAAAATACGGTCAGGGAAAGACGGGTGCGGCCTTTGTCTGCAGTTTGAAAAATTACCGGGCCCGGTCCGCCCTGTATGAAACCGCCCGTGCCTTCGGCCTTCCCCCGGAAGAGTCCCGGTCTATGAGCAAAAAGATCCCGGCCTTTGCCGAACCTGACTTTTTAAAAAAAGACAAGCCCTCTCCCGGCTGTATGGACATATGGAAGGCGGCCGGTGATCTGACCTCGGTCTATGGCGAGACCTCTCTCCATGTGGGCGGTGTTATTCTCACTCTCGCGCCCGTGAGCCGGTACCTTCCTTTGGAGGAATCCGCAAAGGGGTATGTCATGTCCCATTTCGACCGGGATGCCGTCGAAGATTTAAAGCTCATCAAGCTTGACCTTCTTTCTGTAAGAGGGCTTGCGGCCATCTCCGAGACCACAAAAACCCTGCAGATCAAAACGATTCCCCCCCGGGACAAAAAAGCCTACAGCCTGCTTAAAACCGCCCAGACCATTGGATGTTTCCAGGTGGAAAGCCCGGCCATGATGAATCTGCTCCGCCGGATGAAACCGGACAACATCAACGATCTAACCCAGACCTTAGCGCTCATCCGGCCCGGCCCGACCGAAAGCGGGATGAAGGAAGCCCTTCTGCGGAGCCGCGAGGGGCGCCCTGTTCTCCACAACCCCTTCCTGACAAAGATCCTTCCCGAAACCGGAGGGCTTCTTCTCTATGAGGAGCAGGTGATGCAGATTGCCGAGCGTGTGGCGGGCATGTCTCCCGATGAAGGAGATATTCTCCGCCGCAGCCTCAAAAAAAAGGAGATCCGCTCTCCACTCAAAAAGCTTTTTTTTGCAGAGGCCGGAGAACGGGGGTACACACCGGGTACTGTCAAGCAACTGTGGAAAGTCATGGAAGAATTTTCCTCCTATTCTTTCAACAAGGCCCACAGCGCGTCTTATGCCCACATGGCTTACCAGGCTGTCTATCTGAAGGCTCACCACCCGTTGGTGTATTTGACGGCCGTCCTCAATGCCGGAGGCGGATACTATGGGCTGGCCGAATACATCGAAGAGGCCAAGAGGAGGGGCGTGAAGGTTATGGGACCGGATGTCAACAAGAGTTTTTACCGGTTTGATGTGGAGGGGATATGTATCCGGGTGGGGCTGCTGCTGATCAAGGGCCTGGCGGTCAAAACGGCCAAAAAGATCATCATGGAAAGAGAAAGTAGTCTCTTTCTTTCTGTCGAGGATTTCCTGACCCGTGTGTCTCTGACAAAGGCAGAGCTCTTTCCTCTCATTCAGTCAGGCGCCTTCGATTCTCTCGAACCAAAGAGGACACAGCAGATTCTCCATTATTTTAGAGGCCTGGAGGGGATGGGTGAGGTTTCGGACCTGAGCTCAAGGCAGAAGGAAAGGATGGTTGTCGAATCCCTCGGATTTGACCCTGAAGGGGATTCTCTCTCCCTCTATACCGGAAAAAGACCTCCTCTGAGGATAAGGGATTTAGCCCGTCATGTGGGATGTGAAGTGGAGCTGATTGTCAGAGTGGTGGATGCCCGTCTAAAGGGAACATCCAACGGCCGGAAATATTTTTTTCTCTTTGAGGACGAAACCGGTCTTTTGGAGGGAGTGGGCGGGACAAAAGGCCAAACATTCGGTTCTCCTCCCACATGCTACTTAAGAGGGGAGATCAGGCGGGACGGCAGCGGACTCCCCAAAGTTTTCAACTGCACCTTCCTTAAACCGTAGATTCAAAATAGGATTAAGGAGTAAGCAGGATAGCTCATGGCTCATAGCAGGACAGTCTCGACTTTTATTGATATAATAAAAAAAAGTATTCAAATGAGAAAACTTCTGGTTGTGGGAATTGTTATATTTTGTCTTGCCGTAAATGCCTCGGCCATCGTGAAAGAGAAAAAAAAAGTCCTAGGCAAAGAAAAGATTTTTGCGTTCACGTATTTAGGAAAGAAAGATCCGAAAGAGCTGAAATCACTCACCTTCCTTGCTCCTGCCCGGGCCGGAGACCGGGAATACTGGAGAAAAAGAGGCGTTGTTCCTGCCATTGGCCAGACATGGTACGATCTGCTGAAATCGCCTTTGGACAGAGCGGTCGAAATTTTAATAAACCTTAACTATGGAGGCGATCCGAATCCTGTAGTCTGCATTGATGAGTTTGGCTTTGATTTTGGAGGTAAAACCGATCAAAAAAGTGCGAATATTCTCAGGATAACCAAACAGAAAAAACCCAATTTGGATCTGGCCGTCTGGCAGATGAGAGGCCCTATATCTCAAGTTTTGGCCAAAGCCTACCAGGATGTCGTGTCTCTGGTTCTCATGGAAGGCTATGTCAGCAGTAAAAGCGATTACTGGTGGATCGCGACCCAGGTTTATGTGGCTAGAATGCACAAAATTCTGGAAAAAAGTATTGTGGCGCTGGGAATAAGTTCCGGAAAGTCTGAAGATAAAAATAAGTGGGCTGACACCAAGGAAGAGTTGGAACAGCAGATGCGTTTTGTCCGCCTTGTCGCTCCCGAGTCTCCAGGGATAGGATTTTTTGCTCCAAGCGCCACGACGGAACTGCTTCAGTTTGCTGATCAACTGTGCGAACGATTTTTTGATTTTCCTACAGATGGCAGGGGGCTTCCCGAAGAGGCGCTTCGTCTCCACCAGTTTTTCTCAAAACGGCACAAGGATGCGACTATTGTTTCTTCTCCCATATGGGCGGAGCCAAATCGGGGCGCAGAGGATCCCAACAATCTTGTCCAGCCCAAAACTCTTAGAGTCTTTCTTTTAAATATCGGGGACAAACCTGTCAGGAATATTAAAATCCGTCTTCGGAACCCCACCGATCTGGGGGGGCATGTTTTTGCAGACGGAGAATTGAGCTTTCTTCCGGAAAAATTTGGAGTTGCCGCTGTTTTAGCCTGGACGGGTGAAGCAAAAGTTTGGAAGACATGGACGCTGGAAATAGAGGCAGAAGGGTGTGAGGTTTATATTTATCATTTTTGAGAGGGGGGGGAGATGCCATGACTGAGAAAGCCGGGATTAAAAGAATGGACGTTTACCATGCTATTCGAAACCGCCGTGCCTATCGCGCGTTAAAACCCGCCGCTGTGGCTCCCGAACTCATTGAAGATCTGGCCAAAAGTGCCCGCTTGGCACCTTCCTGTTTTAACAATCAACCATGGAATTTTGTGTTTGTCTATGAACCGAAAAGACTGGTTGAGATGCGGGAAGCTCTCTCAGAGGGGAACGAGTGGGCTCATGATGCTTCGATGATAATCGCTCTTTTCGGAAAAAAAGAAGATGACTGCATTATTCGGAATAGAATATATTATCAGTTTGACTGCGGCTTGGCAGCAGGTTTTTTGATCCTACGTGCGACAGAGCTCGGGCTTGTTGCCCATCCCATCGCAGGATTCAGTCCAAAAAAAACAAAAGAGATTCTGGGCATTCCTGAAGAATATAAAGTCATCACGCTGATTCTAGTTGGAAAAAAATCCGATGAGTCGAGTTCGATTCTCTCAGAAAAACAGATTGACTGGGAAAAAAGAAGGCCGAGACGAAAAAAACTGAATGAATTTGTACATATAAATAAATATGGTTCTTTTCCCTCGACCCCTTGAACCCTCGAATCCTTGAATCCTTTCTTATTCTTCCGGGAATAGATCGAACTGGCCGCTCTTAATCTTTTCAGCAATTTCTTTGAGAAGAGGATATGTTTTAAGTAAGGAAAGTGGAATGTCGAGTTTTTCTCCTGTGATTTTATTTTTAATCTGAAGAGCATTGGCCAATGCCTGTCCTCTATAATGGTTGTTGGTGATAACCAAGACTTTTTCACTCTTGTTCCCCAGTTCTTTTATTCTTTTGACCCAATCATCCAGTTCATTTGTCTTATACATATAATCATAGCGGTCATCTCTTTCGGCATCTTTTTTGAACCATTTTTCATAATTTCGACCGTGGAGTCTTACATAAGACAACTCAGGTGTTGTAACGATTGTGCTGGGTTTTAGGGAATTCCCGATTAGGGGCTGATCTATGTTGCAAAAACCGATACGATGTTCTTCGAGAAGTTTAAAATAGTGTTCGTGATTCCAAGTGCCGTGCCTGACTTCGAATACGAGGGTGTATCCGGAGAAAAGTTTGAAAAGATTTGCGAGATAGTCAAGGTGTGATGTGGTGTAGGCAAAGGACCAGGGAAATTGGACTAGTATTGCGGCGAGCTTGTTCTTGGCCCGGAGGGGTTCGATCCCAAATTTAAAATTATCGACGTCCTTTTGAGTGAAATCTTTTCTCTGGTGAGAAAAAATTTGGTGGAGTTTCACTGTAAAAAGGAAACTTGGGTTATGGCTGACTCTTTTGGTCCAGGAGAGAGCGATGTGCATTGCGGGGGGTCTGTAAAAAGTACTGTTGATCTCGACAACATTGGTGTATTGGGCCAAAAACGTCAGAGCGTGGAAATCTGGTTCTTTTTTCTCAGGATAGACAATTCCTTCCCAGTCTTTATAGCTCCAACCTGCCGTACCGATAAAATAACGCGCCATTTTGAGACTATTGTAAACAATCCACCCAAAATGCTCAATCCAGAAATATGAGGTGCAATCATCTCTATTCCCGTGATTTCAAGAACGAGTTCTGCAAAGTGATTAGAAATCACGCTTCGTTTTCCCCAGCGAGGAAAACTCGCTCGATCTCCGTCCTTGCTCTCCTCCAAGGGAGGAACCATGCCCGCTCGTCCTCCAAACGGATTTCTCCATCATCTTCCCAGAACTCTAAATGAAATCACGGGATAGTAATGCATACTATGAGGAAAAAGGAGTTGCTCATCTCTGGATTTTTCTATATGATGAAAAAAATTGTAGTAATCCTGAAATGAGAAAAATCATCTCACTTTTTTTTCTGCTCGCTTTGCTTTTCTACGGCTGCCGAAAGGATGAACCCAACCTCTATACTCTTGGAATATTCTGGTTTACCGATGCCCCTACACTCAATGATGTACGGAGAGGGGTTACCAGTGCGCTTGAAGATAATGGATTGTTCGACAAAGCAAATATTCGGCTGGACTTAAGAAATGCAAAAGGAAGCATTCCTGAAGCCCAGAAGATTGCTAAGGAGTTGGTAGCGGATGAAGTGGACATGATTATTGTCTTTTCCACGCCTTGTCTTCAGGCGGTTCTTCATGCGACACGGACTATTCCTATTGTGTTTTCTTCTGTAGCCAATCCCTTTTTGGCGGGTGCAGGGAAGTCGGTAGATGATCATTTGAGCAATGTGACTGGAATATCGTCCAGAGGACCAATTAAAGAATGTTTGCTATTTATTAAAGAAGTGCTGCCCGAAGTCAAAACAATTGGAACCCTTTGGACGCCGTCAGAACTCAATTCAGAATATTATCTGGAGCTGGTTAGAAAGGGAGCAGAAGAACTGGATATAGAGGTAAAGGCTGTCTCGATTGCCAGTGCAAACGAAATTCTCTTATCTGCACAGGTGCTGATAAACGAAAAGATCGATGCTATTTACCAGATTTCGGATAACACGATAAATGCAACTTTTGAAGTCATGGGAAGAGTCGCGGAGGAAAATGCCATCCCACTTTTTGGTGGTTTTCCTCCTCATACCAGGAATGGTGCATGTGCAGCCATGGGATGGGATTTCTATGCCATGGGATACAAAGCCGGCTTGATTGCTCTTCAGGTCAAAAATGGGAAAAGTCCTAATGATATTCCTATCCAATACATGAAAGAGATCAAGCTTCATCTCAATCTGGAGGCGGCCCGGAAACAAGGAATTGTGTTTGCGAGTGACGTTATCGAGAGAGCTGACGAAATAATCAATCAAGAAAGCCGCAATGTCTATACCATCGAGTGATAATGAAAAAATTTGTAGGATTGACTCTTCTCTCTATTTTTATTTTTGTGGTAGGACTTGTTCTTTTTCTTTTTCTTCATTTTCATCTCAGTAAACCAAAAATCGAAGGGGAGGCCGCTGTACAGGGGCTTCATGATCAAGTGCGGATTGTCACTGATGAATGGGGTGTCCCTCACATTTTTGCAACAAACGAAGAGGATCTATTTTTTGCCACAGGATTCATTCATGCCAAGGAACGAATGTGGCAGATGGACCTGACACGACGAGCCGGTTTCGGTCGTCTATCGGAGATTCTGGGGAAAGCGGCTCTGAGTCAAGATAAAATTTTCCGGAATTTTGGCATGAAGGAGGCGACACTTAAAGATTACAGTTTGCTTTCATCCGGGATGAAGGATCTTCTTCTAGCGTACAGCCGGGGAGTTAACGCATGGATGAAAACACGGAAATTCCGTTGGCCTCCAGAGTATATCCTTTTGCGCTGCCGTCCGGAACCATGGACTCCACTGGATTCTTTGGCGATTAAACAGGTCATGGCCTTCCTGCTTTGTGTGGACTATACAAGTGAGGCAGTGAGGGGAAATCTGGTCCAGCGTGTTGGAATTGAAAAGGCGCTGGAGATATTGGAAGAGGACATTATCTCACTCCCCCCGGAACTAAATGATCTGTCCCAAATAGAAATGAAAGTGATTCCCGAGTTTCAAGGCAGCAACAATTGGGTGATTTCTGGAGAGAGAACAAATTCAGGGAAACCGCTTTTAGCCAATGATCCTCACCTTGAAATCAGTGTTCCTCCCATTTGGTTTGAGATCCATCTGAAGAGTCCGACAATCGATGCGATAGGTGTTTCTCTGCCAGGTATCCCCTTTGTTATCATTGGACATAATGACTCTATTGCGTGGGGAATGACCAATTCCGCTGCTGATGTACAAGATCTCTTCATCGAAAAGTTGAACGAGTCGAAAGACATGTATCTGGATGAGGATGGCTGGAAGCCAGTGTTGAAAAAGGAAGAGCGAATTAGGATAAAAGGCAAAAAAGATCCTATCAGGTTTGAAGTGTTGTGGACGTCCCGCGGTCCGATTTTAGCTCCTCTTATTATAAAGAGCGATGTGCCTCTATCTCTGCAGTGGGTCATCCATAAAGGAGGACAAACCGCCGAAGCGTTTTATTTAATCAATAAAGCAAAGTCCTGGGAGGATTTTTCAAATGCTCTCAAAATTATGGATGCTCCATCTCAAAATTTCGTGTATGGCGACAGGGAGGGAAATATTGGATATTACCTGAGTGGTAAGATTCCTGTACGCTTGAAGGAGTCCGCTCTTTTTCCCTATCCTGCTTGGAAGGAGGAAGGGCAATGGCAGGGATTCCTTGCGGAAGAGAATAAACCCATCGTATATAATCCTCAAGAGCAATCCATTGTGACGGCCAACCAAAGTATTGTACCCAAAGATTATCCTTTTTATATCAGTGTGGACTGGGTTGCTCCTTTTAGGGCAAATAGGATTAAAGAACTTCTCGAACAGAGAGAATTGCATAATGTGGAATCGTTTATGAAAATACAGAACGATATTTTTAACAAAAAAGCGGAACTTTTTCTGCCATTTCTTCGAGATGTCGAGAGTACGGAGGAGAGTTCTAAACTGGGATTAAACTTATTGAAAAACTGGGACCTGCAGATGGGAGGAGGAAAAGAACCCGCATTATTCAATGTTTTTCTAGAGGTTTTATCACAAGAAGTTTTTTCGGATGAACTTGGAGAAGATTATGAAAGTTTTAATCTAAGAAATCGGGGTAAACAGGCGGGCCTTCTCCGCATTCTATCTTCTCCTGAATCTTCATGGTGGGACGATCAGGACACAAAAGAAATCGAAACTTGGGAAGACATAATCAATCAAAGTATGAAGAAAGCCTATGACTTAATGACAGGAGAGAAAGGATCTGAAGAGAATTGGGATTGGGAGCACATGCATTCACTGCAATTTCAGCATGTTCTTGGTCAGGTTCCCCTCTTTAAGTTTTTTAATTCAGGGACGTTCCCGGTTACTGGCGATCGCTTTACGGTTAAGGCCTCTTTTTCTGAAAATTATGAGACAACACATGGGGCGTCTTACCGGCTGATAGTAGATTTGTCGGATTGGACAAATTCTGTCTGTGTTTTGACTTCTGGCCAGAGTGGACATTTTCTCAGCAGGCATTACGATGATCAGATTTCTTTGTGGCTTGAAGGATTGTATCATCCGATGTTGTTTACTCCTAAGGATATCGAATCAAATTCCCAAGGAATTTGGACTTTGAAGCCTGTCGAGATTAAATGATTCAAGATCATCTCCAAAAGAAATGGAAGGATACTCAAAGCACTTGAATCCTTTGCATGAACTGCATCAACTAATCGGGAGATGAACCAGGTAGAAATATTATTTGAGGAAGGAAAAAAGGTTTTGTCCGTGACCGATCCGGACAGAACGTTCGATATGCGCATGAGTTTTATTTATGGCCAGATGACAGGCTTTCTTTAAAGTTTCTCCTCTACTCAAATACGCGAGAATAGCAGAGGAAAGGAAACATCCTGTGCCGTGAACTCCGGCATCGATCTTTTTGTGCTTGAAGATATGATGGTTTTTCCCATCATACAAAAGATCTGTTGTTTCTTTTTCAAGATGGCCTCCTGTAATCAAACACGGAGCCAAACAAAGTTTGAATATTTTCATGGCGGCTCTTTTCATCTCTCTAAGAGTTTTAACTTGAAATCCTGTGATGTGGGCGGCCTCCTGAGCGTTTGGTGTGAGGACTGTTATTTGTCCTGCAAAAGCTTTTATGTATCCTGAGATCGCTTCCGGTTCGAGTAGCCAGGTTCCTGAGCTGGATTGAAAAACTGGATCAACAACCCGGGGAATTAGAGAATTCAGGGACAAAATGTTTGCGACAGCAGAGATGTTTTTTTTACAGCCCAACATGCCCACTTTTATGCCGTGAAGTTTGACGTCATCTCCCAGACTTTCGTATTGGTTCATTATCATGTTTGGAGGAGGGCAGTAAACCTTACGAACCTGCTGAGTATTTTGCGCTGTCAGTGAAGTGATGAGCCCCATTCCTATGAAACCAAGATCTTGAAATACGTTTATATCGAGAACGGTGCCTGCCCCTGAAGTCGGATCATATCCGGCTATAGTTAATAGGACTTTTTTCATGATTGTATCAATGTTACTCAGGCCATGAAAATATTTACCAGACTCCCCAAGCCATGTCAACTTTTGCTGGCATCTTTACGATTGCCCCAACTGTATGATAATATAAAATGTGATTGAAATGACCTCCAGAGCACACATCCTGGTCCATGGAAGGGTGCAGGGTGTTTTTTTTCGTGACCACACACAAAAATGGGCCTCCTCTCTTGGTGTCTATGGCTGGGTGAAAAATCTGGCCGGTGGAGAAGTTGAAATTCTAGCCGAGGGGGAAAAAGAGAGAATTGAAGACCTGCTCGGATTTGTCAGAAAGGGGCCACCCCTGTCCCGAGTCGAGAGTCTGGATATAGAATGGACAGACTATAAAGGAGATTATAAAGATTTTCGAATCACCTGGTAAATTCACGAAAAACTCTCCAATATTGATACAAATACATAAGGAGAGGGTGCTAATAATGTTTAGCCAAAGAGTTGAGAATAGACCAGAATTTTGGAGGAGATAATATGTATAAGATTTCAAAAGAGGATCAACCCAGAGTCGAAATGTTTGAGGGAGCAGTCCGAAACACCTTAGCTTGTGGAAGAGATATCTTGATGGCGAAGTTCGAGTACAAAAAGGGCTCGAAAGTCCCTCCACATAAGCATTCCTACGAGCAGGTCACCACTATCCTTGAGGGATCACAGAAGATTATCATTAGAAAGAATGACGAGGTCGAAGAGGTTGTTATCAGGGCTGGGGATGCATACATTGTCCCACCCAATACCGAACATGAACAGATCAACCTTGAAGACAGTGTGACTATTGATGCTTGGAACTTAGCTCCCTGATTTGATGCAAAGGATTCGAGGATTCAAGGGTTCAAGTGCTTTTTTTCTTTAGAAATTTATTTTGGCATTCCTTTGAGCAGAAAAAATATTCTTTTCCTTCTTTTAGCTCTTTTATGGCATCTTCTTTTGGAAGATAGGTTTGACAGATTTCGTCTTTGACCATCACTCCTGAAAGACTTTTTGAGGGACGTTCTGCTTTGGGAATGGTTCTTGTGCCTAAAGCCTGGATAAAACGGAATATTCTTAGGCCGGAATAGACAAGGAAAGCGAAAAAAATAATTCGAACAAGTCCTGGCCACATAATTTTAATGTAGACGATTTCCTGTTTGCTGTCAATCGAGAAGCCCTTCATATCAATTAACTTGATTCTTCATTATCTAAAAAGTAATATGAAAAGGATTTTATAAATATTTATTAATTATATTTTTTATTACAGAGGATAGAAAATGGACTTTTTATTCTCCCAAGAACAAAATATTCTTAGAGATGCCATAAGAAACTTTGTACAAAAAGAGATCAAACCTCTTGTAAAGGACAGTGATGAAAAAGGTGTTTGGCCGGAAATATTTACAAAGAAGCTGGCTGAGATGGGGTTGCTGGGAATTATTATCCCACCTGAATACAGTGGGTCAGGTTATTCAAATGTGGATTATGTCATCATTCTTGAGGAACTGTCGAAAGTCGATCCTTCAGTTGGGCTCACTGTTGCCGCACACAACTCCCTTTGTTCCAACCATCTGAATCTTTTTGGCAGTGAGGAACAGAAACAAAAATACCTTACCCGCACTGCATCTGGCCAAACTCTCGGAGCATGGGGCCTGACTGAACCTGAAGCCGGTTCAGACGCGGCGGCTATGAAAACAAGAGCGGTAAAAAATGGAGATCACTGGATCCTCAATGGGACTAAACGTTTTATCACCAATGCAAATCTGGCTGATATTGCTGTTATTCTGGCAAAGACAGATCCGGAAAAGGGGCGGCATGGCATTTCCGCTTTTATTTTAGAGAAGGGGATGGAGGGGTACAGGGCAGGAAAGAAAGAAGATAAATTGGGGATAAGGGCTGCTGACACAGCAGAACTCATTTTTGAGGATGTTAAAGTTCCGGCTGAAAATTTAATTGGAGAAGAAAATAAAGGATACTCACAGGCCATGGCCATTTTAGATGGAGGACGGGTGAGTATAGCTGGATTTTCCCTGGGAATAGCTGCCGGAGCTCTAGAAGCCAGCCTCAAATATGCCAAAGAAAGGATTCAATTCAACCGGCCGATTGCCAGTTTTCAGGCCATACAGTGGATGCTTGCCGATGGATTTACCGAACTGGAAGCGGCTCGACTTTTGACCTATAAAGCGGCCTTCCTGAAAGATAAAGGTAAAAAGATCGCAAAGGAATCAGCAATGGCCAAGCTTTTTGCCAGCGAACTGGCTGTTAAAGTTTCATCGGAGGCTGTTCAAATTCACGGAGGGTATGGTTTTACAAAAGAATATCCAGTAGAGAAATTCTACAGAGATTCCAAACTGGCAACCATAGGAGAGGGGACATCTGAGATCCAGCGGTGGATCATTGCCCAAAAAGTGCTGGCTGAGTATTGAATGTTCAACATCGCTCAAGAGATAATCAAGGGAAATCCCCTGGCTATCGCTAAAGGGATTTCTCTTATTGAAAATAAAAATCCGGAAGCCCAGAAAGTTTTAAGGGACATTTTTCCTCACACGGGAAATTCAATCATTATTGGGATTACCGGTTCTCCCGGTTCTGGGAAAAGCACTCTAGTCGACCATCTCATCGGATCTTTTAAAGAGAAAGGGAAGAATATTGGTATCATTGCTGTCGATCCTTCCAGTCCTTTCAGTGGAGGGGCTATCCTTGGAGACAGGATCCGCATGATGCGCCACAGCACCGATCCCAATGTTTTTATCCGGAGCATGGCGACAAGAGGACATCTTGGAGGATTGGCCAAAGCCTCTGGAGAAGCCATTTCCATTCTTGAGGCTTCAGGGAAAGATGTCATTCTTGTAGAAACAGTAGGCGTGGGACAGGATGAAGTGGAGGTTGTCAGACTTGCAGATATTGTTCTCGTTGTGTTGATTGCCGGTGTTGGGGATGAGATTCAGGCATTTAAGGCTGGTATCATGGAGATTGCCGATATTTTTGTTCTGAACAAAGCCGATTCTTTAGAGACGGATAGAACAGAAAGAGAGATCAAGGCTATGCTTGATCTCGGGCTTGAGAAAGAAAAGATTCCTCCCGTTGTCAAAACGATTGCTACGGTCGGGGAAGGGATAGATTCACTAATGAAAGAGATTGAAGCCCTCTCTCACACCCAAGATGAAAATGCCAGATCGATACGGAAGAAAAGGCTTCTGTCCTGGATTTTGAAAAGCATCATTGCAGAAAAAATATATCAGGTCATAAGTGAAAGTTTCACGGCCGAGGATTTTGAAAATTTCGTCGATAGGATACATAAAAAAGAGATCGATCCCTATACTCTTGCAGATGAAATTATCAATAGATTGAAAAAGGAATCCAAATAACTATTGTTGTGCAAAAAGTGTCTGTATCCACTGGGCGAAAGAACGGGCGTCGGCGAGGTCGTCATCATCGGGGTGGCTGTGGGCTGAAGCGGCCATTTCAGCCCATGCTTTGTGCTCAGGAGATCTACTGAGCACATCCAGAGCATGCATAGACACTTTGCCGCGACAAGAGAAAGTCCCAAGCATTTGAGTGTGTGAGCCGACAACTGCCGCATATTCCAAAGCTTTTCGGGAAAGATGACCACCTGTTAAAGAACCGTGTGTAGAAAATAACGCGATTTTCTTTTTCTTTGGGATTCTCTTTATCAAAGATTCCGCTTTGAAGGAAATGCTGTGCGAATGAACGGGAAAACCGATAAGAATAAGGCTGTATTCTTTCAAATCTTCATCGAGCACGTCCTCTGCGGATTTGATTGATTTTTCACCTTCGATTGCGTCATAGATGGCCTCTGCGATGGATTTTGTGTTTCCTGTCTGACTGACGTAAGTCACAAGAGTCTTTGACATCTTACTGTCCTTTTCTAAAATATGAACCTGATCCCTACCTTAAAGGAATATCCGCTGAAATTCAACTCTCCCTGCCGGATGTTTTTAATCTCTTCATCAGTCCGGTTGAATCCCTGGGAGTCTGATTGTTATGGTTGATCCCTTATTTTCTTTACTGGAAGCTTCGATAGATCCGTCATGATCTTCGATGATCTTTTTAGCGATAGGAAGCCCGAGTCCTGTGCCCACGTCTTTTGTTGAAAAATAAGGTTCGAAAATTCTATTCAGCATATCTTCATCAATGCCGGGGCCGGTGTCTTGAATGACTAGCTTCAACTTTTTGTTTTGACTCGATAAAGAGATGCTTATGACTCCCTTTTTTTGAATAGCTTCGATTGCGTTTGTGAAAATATTTCTCAATGCGATTTTTATTTTAACTTTATCCCCTAAAAATCGGAAGTTCTGTCCGCTGATGTGTTCTTTTATCTGAATTCTTTCAGTGAGGATCTTTTTGTAAGGGGCGATTGTTTCTTTGATGATATCTTGGAGATTAAGGATGTTTTTTTGCAGCTCTATGTCCTTTGAAGTCTCTAAAAATTTTTGAGCAATTCTTCTTAGATTTTCCACCTCATTGATGATGTATGAGGTCGATTCTTTGAGTACGTCATCGAAATTTTCACTTTTGTCATTGTAGACATTTAAAAGGTGTTCGGCCGAAAGCTGGATAGGTGTGAGGGGATTCTTTATTTCATGAGCCACTTTCTTGGCCATTTCTGTCCAGGCCACCTTTTTGCTCATGTCAGCCAGATCCTGCTGGTGTTGTTTGAGGTTCCGAATCATTGTGTTGAAACCATCGATCAATGTTTTCATCTCATCATGATGTTTGTGAGGGATGGAAATCTCGAGATTGCCCAGGCTGACCTCTTTAGTTCCGGCCAGGAGTTTTTGTATCGGCGTGATGATCATGCCACCAATCCCACGTGCAAAAAGGAGTACGGCGACCAGAAAAAAGACGGAGATCAATATGAAAAATTCGATCAATTTTTCCGATACCTCAGATATTTCCTGTTGTTGTAGAGGAAAGGGAAGAGAGATAAGAAGCAGGTTTTCCTGGAGATGATAAGGGATAGTGAGGGTCTGGAACGAATAGTCGCCGATTTTTTGGGTCTGAGTGTAGAAGGGATGATTCTCGTACTTCATTTTGTAATAGATCTCTCCGTTGATGAGGTCCGGGAGTAAGCCATAATCGAAAAATTCTCTCCGGCTCGATGAAATAAGGAAGCCATTATGATAGAGATTGACGTCATTTGATATTGTCGAGCTTATCCAGAAAACAATATCATCCGGCGGGAGATTCAGAGAGCTCTGTTCTTCCTGCTCGAAGTAGAAATAATCATCCATGACTCTCTGGGCAAGCTCAGCCTGATACTCCGCTTTTTCTGTGATTTGCTGCGTAAAAATCCGGTCGAAAAAATTTCTTGTAAGGATTGTAAAAAGGATAAGTGGAATCAAAGCAACAACGACAAAGGAGATGTAAACTCTGTTGGAAAATGACCAAAATGGATTTTGCGGTTTTTTTCTTGTGAGGGTGATAGAGATTATCAGGAAAAGAGTTATCGAGAAGAGAAGATAAAGGAAAAAGAGTTCTAAATATTCCACCGAGAAATCGAGAATATTCTCCTTCGGAAGAAAAAGAGAATAGATTTTGTTGTCATCCTTGAAATAAAAGCTCAGATATTGATTCCGGTTTTCTTTAAAAGAAGACCATTGGGGAACTGAGTCCAATTTGATATTATTAAGGAGATCGGGATCAATGCCGGATGAGATATTGTATGGATTAAAGAGCAGGTTTCCATTTGAATCATAGACAGCGAAGCCAAAGTCCAATTCATTGAGCGATGGAAGAGAACTGTCTCGAAGGAGTTCAAAGTATGGATTGGCCGAATAGAGAAATGGCAGCATATCGTAATCGAGAGACAGGTAGATGATCAATCGTCCGAGATAGTCTTCTCCTTCAAAATAATCCTTATAAGCAATTAGAAAGTCTTCCTCTCGTCCAAGAAATGGAATTTTATTAGGAGATATGGTCCATTCCGGACTATGAGGGAGATCGAAAGTGATAAGTGAATATTCAGGAACATTCAGGGAGAAGCGGGAGAGAATTGTCCCATCTGGATTGAGGAGTTCAAGACTTGAATACCAGTTAAATTTTGAAATAAGGGTCATCCCCCAAAGAGAATGGGCCAAATTTGAGGGCTCATAACTCTTGAAAAAAGATCGGATCGACTCTTCTCTCACATCAATTTCCGGCTGAGACTGTTTGATAAGAAACATTCCCCAATTTTTTTGGGATTCGATAGTGTTTTTTATCGTATTTTGTAAAAGACTACGATGGCGTGATGTCGAAAAATCTTCTATAGACACATAAATAAAAAGAGTGGAAAGACAGATAAAAGCAAATAAAAATTCTTTTTTTTGTCCTATTTTGGGTCGGTAGGTCCAGAAAATACACAAAAAAATAATGAAGGCTTGAAGGAAGACAAGCAGGATGCCTTTGTTTTTGAGGAAGAGGGAATACGAAACAAAATAGAGAAGAAAGAAGCCTAACGGAAAAAATAGGCTTTTTGTAAAAGAAGAAGTGAACCTCAAACTTGCCAAACTGGTGAAGATGATGACAAGAAAAAAGAGAAGGATACTCAGATGGATCAACAGAAAGGAGGGATTAAAAGAAAAACGGAGTAAATTGAGATTGGAATTGAGGACAAGACGAAAAAGAGCTTCTTGAAAAATATAGATGAGCACAAAGGGCAAAAGGACGAATACAACGTTTGATGCCAAAGCCAGGGAAAAACGGTTGTTCACTTTTTGCTGTTTGGATGGCCAATAGAGGTAAATCAGGAGGTAGCCGAAAATGAGGAACAAACAAGCTGAGGTGAGGAATATATCAGCTGGAGATTTAGTGAAATCCCAGAAAGAAAAGAAACCTGCCGTTGAAGCAGAGAAGATAGGAAGTGCCTGAATTCTTTCGAGTTGACTCAGAGGAAAAAAAATCAATCTGATTCCAATCAGGATAAGGATAACGATCATACCGGTGAAAGGCTTCCGTGATCGTGTCGGAGGGGATACTTTTAGAGTGAAAATAAGAGAGAATACTAGGAAAATTCCAAAAAACATATAAAAAAAGAGGAGGAAATTCTCTTGCCATTTTGTGACATTGGTTGGCATCGGAGGAGAGCTGAGCGTGACAGTCGAGATGATCCTTTTTTCTTCATTTCTTAAAGGGAAAATAAGAGTGAGAATGTTGTCGGGCGAGATCGGTTCCCCTATAAATTCATCATTGTGCCTGGAGAAAATTTTCTCAAATCCAGATACGTCATCTTGAAAATCTATATATGATATAATGCTGTTTTTTAAAAGTTTTGTCTTCAGGAAGTGATACTCGGTGAGGTAGGGAGATTTTAGTTCAGGCTGGAAAGCTAAAAGGTGGTGAAAAATCACAAATTTATCCGGCTGAACTTGTTCTATACAGACCAGGAAGGATGAGGCTTTGTTTTTAACGAGTAGAGACACCGGTGATTCGGTAAGAGGGATTATGTCTTTGTGAGCGGTAAAAATGTCTTTGACATCAACCACATTCCCCAACCAGAGGATAACTTCTCCTCTGCTGTCATAATATCCGACTCCCTCGATTTCTGGATCCATGACGAGAGTTTTCAGAAGAGAAAAGATTTCTTTTTTATTCTTAGGGAATAGGGATGTTTGAAGAAGTTTTTCTCGAGAATGGATTTCTTCTAAACCGGAATGGAACTCTTTTTGGATAATCTGTTTTTTGATTTTCAGCTGTCTGAGACTCTTTTCTTGATTTTTTGCAGAGGCTTCCTTAGACAGGAAAAATGAGAGGGCCAGGAAAATCAAAGAAAGGAGGAGACAGAGAAGAGCGCCTAGAGAAAGAAGCTTATGCTTTTTTATGCGCTCAATAACTTTCACTTTCAGCCCTTATTTCCGAGATCTTCCATTGTTTTTTTACGCCGTCTTTTGTCTGTGTCGGCTCATTTATAAAATAGAAAAAGACGAGGAAAACATACATGTTGTTTTTTCTGTCTTTAAAAGACCATCTTGCTTTAATAATAAAGCTGTTATTCGATATTAATGAGGGTTGTTGATCAGAAAAAAAACCGGAGGTTGAATAGGAGGAGAGTATCCGTCGGAAGAGAAAATAGGCTTGCTGGTTGGAGAGTTGATCGGAAAATGAAATAGGTTGGGGAAGAGAGATGTTGATATGGCTTTGTTTTGAAAATAAGGAATGAAACAGTTTTGGGCTGTTTTGAAGGAAGGCCTGTTCAATATTCTGGGATGTTGCGGTAAAAAGGAGGGATAGAGTTGTTACGAGAGAAATAATGAGGTTGGCCACCTAAAAAATGATAGCACAGCAAAGAGAAAACGTAAAATCTAAATTTATTTAGTTGTTTTTTGAGATTTTGTTTTGGATTCTGTTTTTTTTGAACTGTCATTTTTTGCTTTGATTTCTTCAGAAATAATACTGGAGAGTTCCATCTTGATTTTATCAATTTTTTCAAGTTTGGCTGCAATTCTTGAAAACAGAGATTCCTGGCTCTTTATGCCTTCATTGATAAGGAAAGCCGCGCTCTCCGACCGGCTCCTGAATATCCCGGACTCCACCAGCATATTCAGCTTTATATTGCTCTCATCGTCTACGCGTATTGTCAGGACTGTATTTCTTGAGGATAAGGTCCTGTCGAGAATTTTTTTGATAGATTCGGCGGTTTTTGATGCAAATTTTTCAACTTGATGGCCAATGTCCTCGAGCGTATCCTTAGGGATTCTTTTTTTTTCTTCGGTTTTGGGCTCACTGTCTGTTTTTTTGGTTGTCACCACATTCCTCCTTATGTAATTGAAATACATAATACATGATTACAATTGTCCTGTCAAGTGTAGTAAACATAGATGGAAACATCCCCATTTCTGTGATTTTTTTAGAGTTCTGGGAAGATGATGGAGAAATCCGCACGGACGGGGACGAGCGGGCATTGTTCCTCCTATTCGATTTGCCTTGATGGAGATGAAGGGAGGGGTCCCGCCTTCATCTCAAGCAGAAGATGACGAAGCGTGATTTCTAGTCGACCTGCGAGTTTACAGAACTCGCTCTGGAAATCACAGAAATGAGGTGTGAGAAAAATAGAAATCAAGCTAGACCAGAGGTCTAGATAGGATTAAATACAAACGGCTAAAATATTTGAGTTACTCTTCTTTGTCCTCTTTCGGGGTTTCCTCAGGGGTTTCCTGTGGGGTTACCTCAGGAGTTTCTTCTGTTTCTTCTTCGAGCTGTTTTGTCCGTTTGGCATCTTTCATGCTGCTGATGCCTGCAATCAAGGCAATAAGTCCACCGAAAAAAAGAATCGGAGGGATAAACCCAAAGACGAGTTCATAAAATTCCTGCCACCAGACAGCAACCGCGAGCCAGGCGCCACCGACCACTGCGATGAGGCCAAAAAGAATTGCTAAAAATTTACCCATGCGTTCATCTCCCTAATTTGATAATAAGATTTTTTTACGAAGCGAATTATATCAAAACAAAAATGAGTTTAGCAATAGTTTTTTTATGAGTGGTGGACGGGGAGAGGGCGTTGAGATAAAATAACGGAAATGCTTGAACAAAAGGAGGCGTTAGCATGTGTCAAAAAAAATATTTAAGGATGGGTATCTTGTTATTGATATTTTCCGGATTCGGTTTTCCCTTGTTATCTGCCGAAGATAACGGTCCGTTTACTGTAGGAACAATAACGGCTGAAGCAGGAGAAATCAAATCAGGCTATCTTCATGTCCCAACAAAATTTGATCCCGGTTGTGAAATCCCAGTCACTATTATCAATGGAGCGAAAAAAGGGAAAGTTCTGGCGCTCGTGGCGGGAGTTCATGGTTATGAGTATCCTCCAATACTGGCTCTTTACCGCTTGAAGGAGATGATAGATCCGGCCTCATTATCCGGCACATTGATACTGACTTATGTTGCCAATCCTCCCGGATTCCAAAAAAGGATTGTCTATTATAATCCCTATGATTGGAAAAACTTGAACCGGGTTTTCCCTGGGGATTCCGATGGAACTTCGGCGCAGCGTATTGCGCATGTCCTCGTGGAAGAGATTGTCAAAAAGTGTGATTATCTCATTGATCTTCACTGTGGTGATGGAAATGAAGCCCTCATCCCTTATTCTTACTGGATGTTGAGCGACGATCAGCGGATTGATGAGGAAACTCGGGACATGGTTATTGCGTTTGGACTCAAATATATCATAATCGATGCATCCAGAACAAAGGACATCACGGATTCAAAATATCTGGGAAATACGGCCATTCTTCATGGCAAGCCGGCCATCACGACCGAATCCGGATATCTTGGAAAGACAGATGAAATATCAATAAAACGAAATATGGATGGGATATTGAGTGTGATGCGGCTGTTCGAAATGATAAATGGACAACCTTCACCCGTTGATGAGCCGATATGGATCGATCAGTACGAAGTTGTTTACTCAGATGTAGATGGTCTTTTCTACCCTCTCACGGAAATGGGATATCATGTGGAAGAAGGAGAAAAGGTCGGCTATGTCATGGATTATCTGGGGGAAACTAGAAAAGTATTTCGAGCTCCTTTTACGGGTATCCTCCTCTATCTGATCTACACACCTCCGATAAGCAAAGGAGAACCACTTTTTGAAGTGGGACGGATAAAAAAATAGAGTACAAAAAAGAAACTGCATTGAAGATCAAGTGCGTCATATTTGATATGGATGGCACCCTGATTGATGCTTCCTATGACTGGCACAAGATCAGATCGGATTTAAACACCCGTGGTAAACCTATTTTAGCCTATATCTCAGAGTTAGATGAGCCTGAAAGGTCTCTGAATTGGAAAATACTTGAAAAATATGAACATGAGGCGACCTTAAATGCCACCCTCAAAGAGGGGATTCCTGAACTACTGGATTTTCTAGAGAAATTGAGAATATTAAGGGTGCTGGTTACAAATAACAGCAAAATAAATGTATCTTTTCTTCTGGATAAATTTAATCTGGAATTTGACTATGTCCTTACCAGGGAAAGTGGTCTTTGGAAGCCGTCAGGGGCTCCCTTTTTAGCGGTCATAAGGGCATTCAATATAGCGGAGGAAGAATGTTGTGCTGTCGGAGACTCTGAGTTTGATATAAAGGCGGGAGTGGATGCAGGAATTCCCAATATTTTTATCCTTAATCCCAAAAGGAAAAAATTTGTGTCGAATCAGGCGGAGATGTTTGTGTCTATTGAGGATATTCAGAAAAAAATTGAAAGCCTGGTCAGTGAAGCCGGTTTGTCCTGATTGGAGTGTTCATCCGAGGAAACTTATTTGATTCGGTTTGAGTTTAATGTTGTGAGAGAACAATATTTATTCTGGAGGTTGGCCATGAAAATTCGTAATCCATTCAGAAAATATTATGTGCTGGGATTATTTCTCTTATTGTGCTTCTTTTCCAATCAAGTCTATGCGGATGGATTCATTATCCCTAAACCGCACCGGGGTGAGCTGATTCCTCCTCTGAGTGTGAAATACCACCGTGTCCAAGTCGATATCATGGGCCAGGTAGCGAAAACGAACATCGACCAGGTCTTTATCAACCACCACTCCAGGGATATTGAGGGCGTGTATATTTTCCCCCTGCCTAAAGATGCCTCTATTTCTGAATTCTCCATGTATATTGGGGACGAGGAGATTAAAGGAGAAATTCTCGATAAGGATCAAGCCCGCCGCATCTATGAAGACATCGTGCGCAGGATGAAAGATCCTGCTTTACTCGAATATGTTGGCCGGGACATGTTTCGTGCAAGAGTATACCCTATTCCTGCTCGAGGCGAAAAAAGGATTAAACTCTCCTATACGGAAATCTTGAAATCTGAGGACCGTCTTATCCGTTATCTTTATCCATTAAACACGGAAAAATTTTCGGCTCGACCTCTTGAAGATGTGTCCGTCTCTGTGAATATTCGAACACAAATCCCGATTTCCAATGTGTATTCCCCTTCTCACAAAGTGTCGATAAGAAAACTCGAGAAGAACCATGCAAGGGTGGGATTCGAAGGGAAAAACATTAAGCCCGAAAAAGATTTCATCCTCTATTATTCTCTCACTGAAGACGATGTTGGCTTGTCGTTTATGAATTGGGGTGATGAAGAGGATAACTATTTTCTATTCCTGGCCTCTCCCTCCTTTGTGAGTCCAAAAGCAAAAATAATCAACAAGGATATTTTGTTTGTTCTGGACAGCTCGGGAAGCATGAGTGGAAAAAAGATTGTCCAGGCCAAAGAAGCAGCCCGGTTTGTCATCAATCATCTGAATCCGGGTGACATGTTCTCCTTGATTGATTTTGACGACGGGGTGGATTTTTTCTCTCAGAAAATGGTTGCGGCCTCCCAAGAAAATATTGAAGGAGCTCTCCATTTCGTGGAAAACATCGAAGACTCGGGAGGGACAAACATCAACGAGGCCCTCTCTGATGGGCTGGAGATGTTCACAAAGGGTGAAAGGCCTTCTTACATCCTGTTTCTTACGGATGGCCTTCCTACGGTTGGAGTGACAGACACTGCCGCCATCTTGAAAAACATCAGTAGAGCCAATGATGGAAAATCCCGGATATTTGTTTTTGGGGTTGGTTATGATGTCAATACGGAACTCCTTGACAGGATATCATCCGATAACCGGGGAACTTCTGTTTATGTGAGCGAAAATGACAATCTTGAGGTGGCGATTTCTCAATTTTATGAAAAGATGTCTTCTCCACTCTTATCCGATATCACGGTCAAATTTTCGGGAATCAATACAAAGGATGTTTATCCGAGGATTTTACCGGATTTGTTCAAGGGATCACAGCTTCTGATGATCGGCAAGTATAGAGGCAAGGGGCCTGTATCGGTCGAACTGACTGGTAAAGTGGAAAAGAAGACAAAGCCATTCAAGCTCAAAAATTACAGGTTGACCAAAGATGATTCCACCACCTTCCTTCCTCGCCTCTGGGCCACACGCCGTATCGGATTTTTTTTAGAGGAAATCCGGCTCTATAGCGCCCAAGAAGAACTCATCGAAGAAGTCAAAAGGCTCGGGATTAAATTCGGGATCGTTACCCCGTACACGTCGTTTCTGGTTACGGAAAAGGAGCGGTACTTGTTGGATGCGGCGGCCCCTGAAGCACAGGATGCAATAGCCAACAGGAAGACGACAGGTGCAGGTGCTTTCCGGATTGCCAAGGCCACTCAAGCATTCAAAGCAGAAGAACAGGCTATTCAAGTGAAGTCTCAGATAATCCGGTACAAGTCAGACAAAACATTTTATCTCAAAGATGAAGTCTGGGTGGATAGTGTTTATGAAGAGGGAAAACCGGTGAAGAAAATAATCTTTGGTTCGGATGACTATTTTAAACTGCTGTCTGAAAAACCGGATATTTCTAAATTCCTATCTGTTGCAGGCAATATCCTTATAGTTTTTGAAGGAAAAAACTATAGGATTGTCTTTGAAGAAAAAAACTGAATCCAGCTAACGTGAATAATTCAGGCTAATATATAGTTGAGTGGAATTTCTCAGTCTTTTTTATGAGTCTTTTCCTTTGACTTTAAATCTCCACAGGAGATCCCGCGTGGATTAAAACATTTGTTGCAGGAGATGCAAGCTGATTTTATAAATCTTCCTAAATGGAATTCCCTTACAAGAAAAGGCTGACGAATAAAAGGCCTGCTCATAGATATCATATCAACCCGGCCTTCCAAAACCATATTCTCCATATTTGAGAATGTTCGGATTCCTCCTAATCCAATAACAGGAATGCGGACAGCCTTTTTAATTTTCTTGGCGTACTCGATAAAGTAGCCTTCGTCTTGTTCAGAGCGGAGTCCTTTCCAAACTGATCCTTCTCCGGATTCGGCCATTCCTCCGCTGACTTCGATGGCAGCTATGCCGGATTCTTCCAGGATGGATCCTAATTGAATGCTGTCTTTTACAGTCAGTCCACCCTGAAGAGAATCAGTGCCATTCATTTTGACGATAAGGGGGAAATGTCCTCCCACCGTTTCTTTTATGCCTTCTACGATATTGAGGATAATCCGCACCCGGTTTGCTAGGGAGCCTCCATATTCATCGGTTCTTGTGTTTGTATAGGGAGAGATAAAACTGCTTAAGAGATAACCATGAGCCAGGTGCAGCTGCACTCCATCAAAGCCTGCTTGTTTGGCTCTTCGGCTGGCTTGGATGAACTGTGAAATGACAGCCTCGATATCTTTGATGGTCATTTCTTTAGGAGTGATTTTAAAAACCGGTTCAAAGACTGCAGAGGGAGCAATCGGCGTACATCCACAGAGCTTCTCTTTTGTTTGTCGTCCGGCATGAGCAATTTGTAAAAAAATCTTGGAGTGAGTCTCATGGACCGCCTGAGATAAACGGTTGAGGCCTTCAAGGGTGTCGTCATTATGAACGCCTATTTGGTAAGGACTTGCTTTTCCCGCAGGATGGACAAAAGCATGACCGGAAATAATAAGACCAACTTCTCCTTTTCCTAAATTCCTGTAAAGAGAGAGCTGCCTCTCGGTGATAAGTCCCTCATTTGTAGCCATAAAATCATGTGTTGCAGAGCGGACAAACCGGTTGGGAATTGTGACCTTATTAATTTTTATAGGTGTGAACAAAATGGATTCTTTTTTCATAGAAACATTATAACTTGATTTCGGAAAGATTATCGATAAAAATGAAGAGTCTCTCGAATTTAAAGGAAAGGAGTCATTATGGACCAAGAAAAACTGCTGCTGATTCCCGGGCCATCTCCAGTCCATCCCCGAATCATACACAGCCTTTCGTTACCGACGGTATCTCATGTGAGCCCGATTTTTGTCACAGAATTGAAAGAAGCGTTGGCCAACTTGAAAAAAATTGTGTTTTGTGAGCACGGCGAGCCTTTTATCATAGCCGGAGCCGGAACCTTGGCCATGGAAATGGCACTTCTCAATACAACAGAAAAAGGGGAAAGTGTTCTGGTTCTGTCTCAAGGATTCTTTGGCCAGAGAATGGCTGCGATTACCCAAAGTTTTGGGATCGACTGTGATGTTTTACAAAGTCCCTGGGGCAAGGCAGTGTCTCCTGAGGATCTGGCGGATCAACTCTCCGTGAAGGACTATGCTGTGGTCTCTTCGACTCATGTCGATACAGCCACCGGAGCGGCCGCACCGGTAAAGAGTTATGCCGAGGTACTTAAATCCAGCGACAGCCTTTTTATTGTCGATGGTGTTTGTGCTACCGGAGGTATGGAAGAAAGGATGACTGACTGGGGAATCGATGTTGTTCTGACTGCCGCTCAAAAATGCTTTGGAGTTCCTCCCGGCCTTGCTGTTTTGGTCTTATCTGATAAGGCCATGACAAGAAGGAACCGGATGCCGTCAATCCCCGCTTATTATGCCGACCTTCTCCGCTGGCTCCCGATTATGAAGGATCCTTCAAAATACTTCTCAACGCCATGTGTCAACGAGATCAGGTCTTTTAATGAGAGCACCAAGATTATCATGGAGGAAGGCCTGGATGTGCGTTTTGAGAGGCATAAAAGAACAGCCATGGCCATCAGGGCGGCATTTAAGAGCCTGGGCTTTTCATTTTTCACAGAGGATTCCTTTTTGGCGGATACACTGTCAGTCGTTTTGTATCCGGACGGAATAGAGGACAAAGCTTTCCGAGGCCGCCTCTTTGAAAATGGAGTGGTTGTTGCCGGAGGATTGGGGGAAGTTGCGGGAAAAGTTTTCAGGATGGGACATATGGGAAATCTGTCTTTAGCCCAGATTTATTTTGCGCTCCAGGCCGTGGAGAATACTTTATCTTCATTAAATTATTCGTTTGAACCCCAAGCGGCAGTGAATGCAGCCAAGGCTGTCCTGGGCGAGGATTAAAAGAGGAAGGTTATGCGGGAAAAAGTTTATTTCATCCCTGCAACAGGGGAGGATCACCAGAAAATTCTTTCAAGAAAGATAGAAACTCTCTATCTCCATCTCGGATTACACGACAAAATCGAAAAAGATATGTTTGTTGCATTAAAAATACATTTTGGGGAAAAGGACAATACAGGCTATATCAAACCGTCCTGGCTTTCTGGCATGATCAAACAGATCAAAAACCGGAAAGCCCGTGTTTTTTTTACAGAAACGAATACGCTGTATGTCGGAAGCAGATCCAATTCTGTCGATCATCTCAAACTGGCAGAAGGGCATGGATTTTCTCTGAATAAGACTGGAATTCCTATTGTTATTGCCGATGGGCTTATCGGGCGCGATGATGTTGAAATTAAAGTGAATCTTCCCCGGATTGAATCAGCCAAAGTGGGGAGTGCCATTCTGAACTCGGAGATGATGATTTGCCTAAGTCATTTTACAGGACATATCCAAACCGGAGTGGCTGCCGCGATCAAAAATTTGGGAATGGGATGTGCTTCCCGGGCAGGAAAACTCGAACAGCATTCCGATGTGAATGTTCGGGTTAATCCAAAAGTGTGTACCAATTGCCGTGTTTGTTTCGATTATTGTCCTGCTGATGCCATTCTGGAAAGAGAGGGGAGTGCTTTTATTATCGATGAAAAATGTATTGGCTGTGGAGAATGTCTCGTTGTCTGCAATGTTGATGCGGTTAAGATGCTTTGGGATGATAATGCGATCCGTGTCCAGGAAAAAATGGCGGAATATGCCTATGCCACAAAGAGCATTTTTGACGGAAAAATTGGATTCATCAATGTTCTGATCCAAGTGACGAAGGACTGCGACTGCATGTCTAAAAAGGGACAGATTATTGCCGATGATGTGGGGATTCTTGCTTCGATAGATCCGGTTGCACTGGACAAGGCATCTATCGACAAAATAATCGAACAATGTGGAGTTGATGTTTTTAAGCAAGCTCATGACCGGGATTGGGCCATACAGCTCAAACATGGTGAAAAGATCGGCCTGGGGAGTCGAGATTACGACCTTGTAGAGCTGGAATAGCTGGACATTGAAGAAATAGTAATCGGGGCGATGGGATTCGAACCCATGACCCCAGCGTCCCGAACGCTGTGCGCTACCAGGCTGCGCTACGCCCCGAAAAGAAAAATTTATTATAGCGATTAATCCTCTAAGATGAAAGG
>SDBS01000681.1_pt1 | contig 33683 bp, 27 predicted proteins | sample 2277091 | NCBI WGS metagenome assembly SDBS01 (sample SAMN10404972, study PRJNA504765) | marine sediment metagenome | isolation source: marine sediment core GS10_PC15, 163 cmbsf | place: Arctic Ocean: Southern Knipovich Ridge | collected 2010 | reverse complement strand
CTTAATTTATCTCAGTTACACCTACTTTACTTGCTTCTTTTTCATATTGCAGTTCATGCTCTGGTGCTGGTTCTTGTCCTGCTACTTCTTCTGCCGCTGTCTCTGGCTCGCTTTCTGGTCCTGGCTATGTCTCTGGTTTTGGCTCTGGTTCGGGCGCTGGCTCTGGTTCTGGTTCTGTCTCTGGCTCTGGCTCTGGTTCAGCAACATCTTTTTTAACGTCCAATTTCTCTGAAGATGAAGATTCTGACTCATCTTCTTGGCCCAACCAATTGTCTCCAGAAGCCTCTGATTCAGCAGCATCTTTTTTAGGCTCGTCAGCAGCCACATCCTTCGATACCGAAACTTCTGGCTCTACAGTTGATGCTTGCTCAACTTTCTCATCAGGCATTTCTTCAGAAACTTTGTCCAAATGTTCAAGCTCTGAATCTTCCTTATCATCTACCTCAACGACTAAATACTCCTCGACATCATCACCCTCACTTAAAGGTTGTGCATTAAGCGATACAGTGTCATATGACGAAGCAGCTGTTCGTTCTTTTTGAGCAGATGTTGATTCTGTCTGAAATCCTGCTTGAGGCGCCTTTGCAGACTCTGTATCTGTATCTGTTTCTAACTCAGAAGCCATCGCAAACTCTGACACTGATTGTTCCGTTGCAGAATCATCTTTTTGGAAACGTTCAAAGCTTCTCTTATAAAAAAGCAATTTTTCTTTTTCAACAATTAAATGCTCGCCTGAATAACCTGAGAGCAATAATGCTATACCCCCAGAGTCATCATACAATTGTGGTATAATATTACATAATGCCAACTCAGCAATGTCAATTCGAAAAAGTCGTAACCCCGATTGATAAATGACCTTTTCAATGCGCTTTAGTAACGACTTCCTCGTAATTACCACAAACAACTTGTGTTTTTGTCCTTCAGGCCCAGGTACTCTAAATGTATCAATAGCCGCTTCTTCAAATGGAAAATCAACAAAATCCATCACAGCCCAGCGCGCAGACTCTTTTAATTCAGCAGGACTAACATTAGGTGCATCAATTGTGATAAGACGGTATTCGTTTGGTTGAAGAACGTAAATACAATCTGAATTCTCAAGTTTATGAAATGTGATATATTCTTTAAGGGTTTTTTCTTGTTCTCCCTCAATGAGACACGGTAAAAAATCACAGGCTTGAATTTCTGAATGATCGGCTCGAGGCATCATACGCGCATAAGCTATTCCTTTACGGCTAAAGCTAATACAGCTTATTCCCTCCGGCTTTGCGACGCGTGTTTGAAACATCTGCCACATACTACAAAACTCCTTTATCGATTATCCATTTCCGTATAGTTAGCTATAAATCATAGCGTTAATCATTCATAAAATCTATGGCTGTACTATTTTAATTCATCAACAATTAAACTTATGCTCTATTTTTCTTCATTTTGCTCTTTTTCATCGACTTTCGCTGTTGATTCCGCATCACGGATCGCTGCCGTTTCGGGTAAAATCTTTTTCGATTCCACTAATTCGTCCATATGCTGAGCAAGTGTTTTCATACCAAGCTTTCGGCCGGTTTGAATGACAGAATAAATCTGCGGCACTTTGTCTTCTCGAATTAAGTTGCGAATAGCAGCGTTACAAACCATAAATTCATACGCCATCACACGACCACCACCGATTTTAGGCAATAAAGCTTGTGAAATAATCGCTTGCAATGATTCTGATAAAATAGATCGCACTAATTCTTTTTCACCAGCGGGAAAGACATCAATAATACGATACACACTTTTCGCAGCCGAACTTGTATGCAAGGTTGCTAGTACTAAATGCCCTGTTTCTGCCGCTGTTAACGCCAAACGAATTGTTTCAATATCTCGCATTTCACCGACTAAAATGACATCTGGATCTTCCCGTAAAGCCACTCGAAGCGCATCTGCAAAACTGTCAGTATGAGTATGTATTTCACGCTGCTGAACGAGACATTTTTTACTTTTATGCACAAACTCAATCGGATCTTCAAGTGTTAAAATATGTTCCGCTTTATTTCGGTTAATATAATCAACTATTGCTGCTAATGTTGTACTTTTACCACTTCCTGTTGGACCAGTCACAAGAACAATACCATTGGGTAAGTCACATAATTTTTTGAAAATTTCTGGCAACCCTAACTCTTCAAATGAAACGACCTCTGTTGGAATCACTCGGAAAACCGCACTAACACCACGTAGCTGATGAAAAATATTGAGCCTATATCTCGATATATTCGGCAACTCAATAGCCAAATCAAGTTCAAATGCTTTTTCAAATCGCTCGAATTGAGACTCAGATAATACTTCTTGAAGCATCTTAACCAAGACAGCTTCATGCAATGCAGGCTCACCCTTGATAGGCATTAATTCACCATCATGACGCATGATAGGGGGCAATCCAGAAGATAAATGTAAATCAGAGGCTTTTTTATCTACTACGTATTTCAATAATTCTTTAATATTCATTGAGAATTCCTTATCAATTTAATTATCCCAAATTCCTACTTTTTTTCCAAAAATACTATCATCATAAAGTGAAATACCATATATATTAGCAGATAAAATAGCCGGATTACTGGTGACTTTATACAACGTTGAACCATCCCAATGAGCCACACCGCCTGAAGCGCCAGCCAGCCAGCAATCATTTGCATCTCGACAGTCCACAGCATATAAACGAAAATTTACCAATGGATCTATAGTGCCAGGAATACTCCATAAAGATCCATTATAATGAATAATAATTGGAGCACTACTGAGATAACCTACCGCCCAAATATCATTCGAGGCAACAGCTTTTATGCCACGAAACACCGTTGATAAAGATACTGGCGGTGCAACTCGAGACCAAGTAGTGCCAGATAATCGCATCAATAATCCATTATTACCTGCAGCCCAACATAAAGTTGAGCTTGTACAATCAATTGCGTTTAAGTTATATGGATAGGATCTAAATGCACTATAATCCAAAAAAACTCGAGACCAACTAAAACCATTCCATTTAAGAATTGTTGGTACGGTTCTATTTCCAGTAAATCCTCCAAAATTATAGAGTGCAGCAGCAGCCACCGCATAACAATTATTCGTCGCCGTGCATGACACGCTATTTACATTTGTTCCAGATGGGAAATTTAACGTACTAAAAGAAACAGACGTCCAACTCGATCCATTCCATCGACCAAAGGTTCTATTATCGCCAACAACCATACAAAAGCTGCTGAACAAGCAATCAATGCCATTTAAACTGGCGTTTGCTATGGAGCTATCAGGCCAAGCAGACCACACAACGCCATTCCAGTGCAAAATGGTTTCAGTACCCCCGGTATCACCTATGATCCATGCATCATCAAGCGAAACGATTTTAACACCATTCATCGTATAGTTTAAGATTCCTCCGTACGGACCATTTCGCACCCACGTAACACCATTCCAACCATAAATCAGCTCACCAGCATATTGAACACCGGCAAACCAACCGCTGCCTTCGCCAAAAAACGCACCTTCCCCAGCTTGGTTTTGGGCCAAAGGTGAACTTAAATCAGTATATCCGCCTTGTGAACTCAAATCACATTGATTCTGATGTACTAATGCACCAAGACTATGAGTTACATCCGCAGTACCATCCATACCCCTTATTAGACTCAGAAAACATACCGAATAACCACCACCACACTCACCTGAACCAATCCCAATCTTACTATAGTGAATAATTTCATCATCAATACGAATCCGACCAAGTGGTGCAAATCCTGTGACGCTACTTGGACGAATAACAGTGGTAGTTCCATTATTCAGCTGCGCTAACAATGTCGGTGCAGTAGGAGCATAGGAGGTTGACGTCACCGTATATTCCCCTCCACCAAAACTCACATTCGTTAACGAGGAATCTCCATTGATACCAGAACACTGCAAGCTACCAGTAAGTAATTTATAAATGCCTTTTTGTACGCCTGAATCAGCAATATAATAAGCCTTTACTGATCTTAATTGCATGCGCATTAAATGCGTTCCACTCAGCGCAAAATATGCTGCAAAACTACTCACAACGCCAAGCAGAACTGTCACAATCAATGCTGCGCTAATAAGTAAAAAACCTTGTTGAGAATAAACTTTTTTCATTCAAAATTCCTCGGGAAAACAGCGGATGTTATAGTAATGCTTCTAGCTTCAGATGGCTCACCTGACTGAGTCGATTGAGACTTAGATATGGTGAACATGAACTTAATATATCTAACCAATAATGGCGTTGTTGTCGTCCCTCCAGCTTGATCATAAAAAGTAAATTTTAAATCACTCACATTAGTCGCCAAAATCTGAGAATTTCGTACCAAATTGCCACCTGATATTGCATAAGTAATGCTATTTGCATCTGCATCGTTAAATGTAATCTGATCTGTTGCTTCTGAGTCTTGTACAAAAGAAAAACCCGATTGATTCGTTTGAATTTCACGAAAATCCTTCGTCATACGATTAAAAACAACGCGTGCTTGTGAATCGAGATCACTCATAACAGTGATCGCATAATAAGTCCTAAATGTATGAAATATTAAAGCACTTGAAATAACGGCGACAAAACCCATGATCGTAATAACAATTACAAACTCAATTAATGAAAAGCCCCGAATCTTTTTAATAATATATTTCATCAATAATCCGTTACTAATTGATATAGAGTTATAGGGTAAGGAGACGCAACAGACACTACAATTTGCTTACCATCTGCCACCGCTGTGATTGATGATGTTGCGGATGGACCAGCACAAAATACAGGTGCAGAACCTCCTGAACAAGGATCAGTAAAACTTGCATACCCATACATTTCGCGCTGACCAATAATAAACTCCATATGTTTTTGCGCAAGCGCGACTGATTCAGTCGCATTAAATAGTGCTGGCATATGCCTCAAAGCTACAGAAAATATGCCCAACACCCCTGAAGTAAGAACACCCATAATCACGATGAATATCGCAAGCTCGATAAGTGTAAATCCTTTTCTGATGATCATAATGTACCCATCTTCCATGTTGTTTATTCATTAATTAAAACAAATACACTGGCTTATTGCAAACTTCATGCAAAAATAATAGGCTAAATATAAGGATTGAGGATTGAGGATTGAGGATTGAGGAAATGAAAAACAAATTTAGCTGGATTAAGATGATTCCAATTGCTTTAATTGCAATTGGCTTAATTGCATTTTTCTATTTTCGACTTTATCGATTGATGACTTTTCAGAATTTACAAGTGCATCGCGCCTGGCTCATAAGCTGGACAACGTCGCATCTAGTTTTAAGCATGGCAATATTTTGTGGCACTTACATTCTCATGGTAGGGCTATCTATTCCCAACGCGTCATTACTAACCATCTTGGGTGGATTTCTATTTGGCCCAATCCTGGGAACAATCTATGTTGTGTGTAGCGCAACGATTGGTGCGCTTTTAATATTTCTCGCAGCGAAAACCGCCTTTCATGATTTATTACAAAAAAAAGCGGGGGACTGGCAACAAAAATTCGAAAAAGGTTTTCGAAAAAATGCCGTGAGTTATTTGCTTTTTCTGCGCTTCGTTCCTTTATTCCCATTTTGGTTAATTAATATTGCCGCTGCTTTTTTTGGTGTTTCTGCACGTATTTTCACACTCACTACTTTCTTTGGTATCTTACCGGGCTCATTTGTCTATGTTCTACTTGGCAATGGATTAGGCGTTTTATTTGATCAAGGCCGCGTGCCCGATCTTCAGATCATTTTCAAACCCTCAATTTTGATCCCCATATTAAGCTTAGCTCTCTTATCTTTAATTCCTATCATTTACAAAAAGGTTAGAGCCCATGACTAGCATGATAACAACCGATGTTTGTATTATTGGCGCAGGGGCAGCGGGATTAAGCGTTGCTGCAACTGCATCACAAATGGGCGCTAAAGTTGTATTAATTGAAAGCGGAAAAATGGGAGGCGATTGTTTAAACTATGGATGTGTACCATCAAAGACATTGATTGCTTGTGCTCGTGCCGCAAAAACAATTCGTGAAAGCGAAAAATATGGCATCAAACCTCAAGAACCCGAAGTCGATTATTTGAAAATTCGCAACAGAATACGTGAAGTGATAACACATATTGCAGAACACGACTCAATCGCGCGCTTTGAAAAAATGGGCGTAAAAGTTATTCAGGGGGAAGCATCGTTTGTTGATAAAAAAACAATTGCGGTTAATGATACATCGATATGCGCACATTATTTTGTGATTGCTTCAGGATCATCACCAGCCATACCACCTATTCCTGGCTTAGATAAAATTCATTATCTGACTAACGAAACCATTTTTGACTTAGCACAACAACCTGAACATTTAATCGTAATGGGTGGAGGCCCAATCAGTTGTGAGCTTGCGCAAGCACATCGTTTACTCGGTACAAAAGTCAGCATCGTTCAGCGCAGCCACATTTTAAGAAAAAACGATCCTGAGTTGACTGACATTATTAAACAACAGCTTTTAAAAGACGGCATTGAACTTTATGAGAATCTTGAATATAAATCTATCGAACAACATGGAATATACATACAAGTTAATATTGTTGATAAGAACAAACAAAACAAACAAATTATCGGCTCACATCTTCTCGTTGCAACCGGAAGAAAAAGCAACACTGACAATTTGAATTTAGAAAATGCTGGTGTGTCTTATGATAAACATGGCATTAAGGTTAACTCAAAACTTCAAACGACAAACAAACATATTTATGCAGCAGGCGATGTTGCGAGCGCCTTACAATTTACACATATTGCAAGTTATCACGCAAGTATTATCATACCAAATATGTTATTTCACTGGCCAACAAAAATAAATTATCGCGCTATTCCAAGCGTCACATACACTGAACCGGAACTTGCTACCGTTGGCCTTACCGAAAAAGAAGCACGAGAACAATATCAAGCTATTCGTGTCTTAACGCATGACTTTAGTGACAATGATCGCGCGCAAACTGAATTTAATTCAGCTGGTTTTATCAAAGTCATTACGAAGAAAAAAGGCGAAGTACTCGGCGCTTCAATTGTCGGGCATGATGTTGATAACCTGATTAACCTATGGACCTTAATGATAAAAGAAAAACGAAAAGTTAAAACAATCGCAAGCCTGATTGTCCCCTACCCAACTCGCGGCGAAATTAGTAAACGCGCAGCCGGCACTTTCTTTATCGAGATGCTCTTTTCAAACCGCATCAAAAGGATCGTACGCTTTCTATTGAAATGGTGGAAGCGACGGTAATCCGTCGTCCCAGAAATTTCACGCAGTGAAATTATCTGGGATCCATATTCCAGAGACATCAATTAAGAACTTCGTTGTTGCGTATTGTGTGCTAGCCCATAGCCTCTAATTCTTTTGTTTTAAAACTAGCAAAATCATAAACACGCAAAACAGCTGTCAAAAGCACTAATACTGAAAAAGTAATCGCCAAAAAATCAAACCATCGCGCAAACAAAATCATTGCAATAAAAAAAACAAATGCCTCAAGTCGCTCCATTAATCCACGACTATAAAAAAAACCTTTATGGCTATTGTTTTCAACAAACATGCCGACAACCAAAAATGACGACACACAAATCAAAATAGCCCCTAACATTAATATTGATAATAGCGCCCGATGCACAGGATCTACAAAAAACAACCCTAACACAACTGAAAATTCAACCGCACGATCACAAACAATATCAAACACGGCGCCAACATCAGAAGTCAGCTGAGAAAGTCGAGCCACACTACCATCCAACGAATCGCAATAACCGGATAACAATAAAGCAACGATGGCCAAATATGCTAAGTGATAATACAGAAATATCGGTACCGTAACGCCAAACAATAATGAAAAAAGCGTAATAACATTTGGTGATACAATTTTCGCGACATAAGCCGCCACTTTATCTATAAAAATTCTTTGGCACCATGGTCTAATATATAGCTCCAACATTCCTTTGTCTTCCTTTATAAGGGGTGACAAGTCACGACTTGTCACAACAGTTTAACGACCCGATATTTTTTTCGGAAATCGCCCAATCATGCTATTAAAAATTCGTTGCATAAAATTATAAAAGCTTGGAGCAGTCGGATAAGAATGGTTTGAATCTACAATTGCAGTACCCGCCATCCCAATAACACTTTGTGCAATCGCACGATTTAAACCCTCACGACGACCCGTCACCATGGATGGCACTTCATATCTGTTTGATCTGGAAGTACTCTCGTTTAGAGATCCACGCCAAACAATACGATGTGTAATAACATCATAAACATCAATTTGAACGCGCACCGTTAACTTGGTTGTAAATGCAATGGTTGATGTGGATGCACGTCGAGGTGTTGTATTATCTTCATACTGCTGGCGATCATGTGAAATGCTATCTTGCTCAACCCTCACAAAAGCAACATATCGCATATAAATTACATGTTTATAAAGCGCAGATAAATACTGGCCAGGGACAACACCATGCAAACGATAGTATTCCATCATAGCCTTATACTGCGTCACGCCAAGTGCTCGCACCACATCACCTGCTGGCATAATAGGCAACCCTGGAAAATGCTTTATGAGTGCATTTTGCATTAAGTTTGAAAGCGCCGTTTGTCGAGATGGCCTAATTCTTCGTGTCGCTGAAACAACACCAGCAACACCAATATTATTTGCAAGAACAGATTGATAAGTAAATGAAGGATCAACATATAATCCTTGAACTGAAACACAACCTGCGGCAGTGAGCATGAAAAACAAAACGACAGAAAAGAACACATTTTTTTTCGTTAACATTTTAAAACCCTTTTGAACTCTATTCATAACTCCACGTTACTCAAAAACTAATTCTTCGTCAAATAATGTAATTAGTTTTTTCAGCGCAAACTTAACGGCTTGTTGACGAATAGATTCGCGATTACCTCGAAAATGTCGATAACAAACTCGTAAATTAATCTTTTTTCCAACAAAACCAAACCACACAAGACCAACAGGCTTTTCATCTGTTCCACCACTCGGACCAGCAATACCTGTTATGGCAATACTCACATCGGCATGACTTTCTTTTAACGCGCCACGCACCATCGCAGAAACAACTTGCTCACTCACAGCACCAAATTGTTTCAATGCCATCTCAGAAACATGAAGCATTTCCTGCTTCGCCTGATTATCATAAACTACAAATCCACGATCAAACCAATTGGAACTACCGCTCACATCAGTTATCACTTTGGAAAACAGTCCACCAGTGCAAGACTCAGCGACTGAAAGCTTTAAATGCTTTAATTGCAGCTCACAGCCTAATCTCTCTGACAATTGTTGTAACTCTAATTCGATTGACATAAATTCATCGTTTTATTATTTCCACGCCTTTATCGCCGCACCATTTGGAAATAGTTTAAGTGTAGCATTTACAACAGGCTTTGAATGCATTACCGCAATTAATTTTTTAAATATTGGCTTGTCCTTATCTTTTGTTCTAACAACAATCACATTCGCATAAGGAGAATTACTGCCTTCTTTTAAAAGCGCATCAGACACATGAAGTCCCGCTGGAACAACATAGTCATTTGTTAATCCAACTAAAGCAGCATCTTTTAATACACGGGGCAATTGCGCTGCATCAAGTGATTTAAAATGCAAGTGCAATGGATTGCCAACAATATCGTGTAACGTTCCAAACAAGCCCACTCCTTTTTTTAACGTAATGATTTTCGCCTGCTGCAATAACAACAAAGCTCTCCCTTCATTACTTGGATCATTCGGAACAGCCACCACTGAACCACTTTTAAGATCAGACAAACGTTGAATTTTTCGCGAATAAAAACCCATTGGAAAAATAAATGTTTTTGCAATAGGTGTTAACTGATATCCATGTGCCTTAATTTGCGCATTTAAATAAGGAATATGCTGGAAAATATTTGCATTAATACTACCATCACTGAGTGCCGTATTCGGCAAAACATAATCATCAAATTCGACTAACTTTAATTTAAAATGATATTGCTGTTCTGCAACACGCTCTGCAACCGGCATAATTTGATCTTGGACACCTGACACAATACCCACTTTTATCGTTTGTTCGTGATGCCCAAGCATAGGCCATACTTGACTGCCAATACAAAGCGCCCAAAAAACAATACATCCAATTAGCACACCACTTAACTTTCGCTTTGCAGCGAGATGATCACCTAATGATTGAATAATCTGCACGATAATAATTAATAAAACCACCGTTTCAGCCATCACCCAAACATCAAACCGCTGATAACCATAATTAATTGCAAGCTCACCTAAGCCACCGCCACCAACAGCACCTGCCATAGCTGAATAACCAATTAAGCCGATGATTGTTAGTGTTGCACCATTAATCAAACTCGGTAAACTTTCAGGGATTAAAACCTTACAAACAATCTGCCAAGTCGTTGCGCCCATCGCATGTGATGCTTCAATAACACCATAAAAAACCTCACCAAACGCACTCTCTGCTATGCGTGCAAAAAATGGAATGGCAGTGATTGTCAACGGAACAATGGCGGCATTCACGCCAATGCTGGTTCCAGCAATCAATCGTGTCAGAGGAATAATACTAATCATTAAAATAATAAATGGCACTGAGCGTGTCATATTGACAAAAAAACCGATTGGTATGTTAAGCCAGCGATTTTCTAAAGCCCTGCCTCGTTGCGTCATAAATAAAACTGCACCAATGCAAAGCCCAAGCACAATACTGATAAAACTTGAAATGAAAACCATGTAAATAGTTTGCCAAGTCGCCAGAAGCAAAGGAGATAAGGCTAAATTAGACATAACCAACCACCTCCACTTTAATACCCGAATCAACAAGATATTGAATCGAGTTAGTGCAATCTTCTCGCTTACCGACCAACTGACAGACAGTAAATCCAACAACTGAATCGTGAATTGATTCTAAATCAGCTTGTAAAATACTGACGGCAACATTAAATTGCTTTTGTAAATGTGCAATCACCGGCTCATTTGCACTTGCACCCACATAGGCTAATCGCACAATTGGGCTGAGCCCATCAGCATAACTTTCCTGCATCCGTTCTTTCAAATAATTAGGAAGCTCAAGATGCAATGATTTTTGCGTTAAACTTTTGGCATCCTCTGTTTTAGGTTCAGTAAAAATTTCAATAACGGATCCATGCTCAACGAGCTCACCATGAGACAAAACTCCAACTCGATCGCAAATAGACTTAACAACATCCATTTCATGAGTAATAAGTAATATTGTTAAGTTAAACTCTTGATTGATCTTTTTTAACAAACTTAAAATCGATTGCGTTGTTTCAGGATCTAGCGCCGAAGTTGCTTCATCACAAAGTAACAACTTAGGCTTCGTCGCAAGCGCACGAGCAATAGCAACTCGCTGTTTTTGTCCACCACTTAATTGGTGCGGATAGGCATGTTGTCGATCGGATAATCCAACGAGCTCAAGCAAAGGACCGACGGTTTCCTTGATCGATTGTTTTGACTGCTTTGAAAGCTCAAGCGGAAATGACACATTTTCATATACCGTACGCGATTCAAGCAAATTAAAATGCTGAAAAATCATGCCGATACTTCTTCGTTCAACACGCAACTGATCTTTTGAAAGCGCACAAAGATCAACATCATCAACAATTACTCTACCCTTGGTGGGTTGCTCCAGGAGATTAACACAACGAATAAGTGTACTTTTTCCTGCGCCAGTTTTTCCAATAACGCCAAAAATTTCGCCCGAAGGAATATTAAGACTAACGTCATGCAACGCATGAACCTTTGACTTTGCTGCAGAAAATGTTTTACTCAGTCGCTGTAATTGAATCATTTGCCTATAACTTTCTCAATATAATGCGACCCATTGTATCTTCGACTAAATAAATGTCAACTTCAGGATCAAACCCGATTAGTTTTTTTGAAATACTCTATAATCAACGAGTTACAAGCTTTACCTAGTCGGATCCAACCCGACTAGGTGGACTCTATAACCATTTGATTTTAAAATGTTTTCAAAAAACTAGTCGAGTTTGACCCTGCTTTTGACTGCTTTTCTTCATTTATGGGTTACCAACGCATTAAAAAATGGTTTTTTTACTGTAAATTCATTGAAAAAACTGGTGAAAGTGGTAATTTGCTCTAATCTGTACAGATGTTTATAGATACTGATGATTAATAACACAGCTTCTTAGAGGACGTGATGATGAACAAGATACAAATTTCAAAAGTTCCCTCTGCACAACAAAAGCAGATTCCTGAAGACCATTCCAAGCTTGGATTTGGACAACTTTTTACTGATCATATGTTCATGATGGAATATGAAGATGGCGCGTGGAAGAACCCAAGGATTGAGCCATATCGAGATTTTCAAATGGATCCTGCAACGCTTGTTCTACATTATGGCCAAGGCATTTTTGAAGGATTAAAAGCATATCGTAAAGACGACAGTATTTATCTATTTAGACCCGAGAAAAACATTGAGCGCATGAATCAATCGGCAACACGCATGATGATGCGAACATTTGATGAAGACTTAGCGCTTGACGCAATCAAACAGCTTTGTCTTGTTGAAAAAAATTGGATTCCAGACTCTCATGGCACCGCTTTATATTTACGTCCAACGATGATTGCAACAGAAGCAACTCTCGGCGTGAGACCCTCAACAAAATTTTTGTTTTACATCATAGCGAGCCCCGTTGGCGCATATTACGCAAATGGCTACAACCCCATCAAGTTAATGGTCACCGAAAAATATGCACGCACAGCACCTGGTGGCGCTGGCGCCGCAAAAACGATGGGAAATTATGCTTCAGCAATGCTCGCGACACACGAGGCACACGAAGCTGGCTTTAACCAAGTACTCTGGCTTGATGCTATCAATAAAAAATATATTGAAGAAGTTGGGGTCATGAATTTTTTCGCATTAATTGACGATGAACTCGTCACACCAAATTTAACCGGCACTATTTTACCTGGCGTTACCCGTGATAGCGTCATTCAACTAGCCAAAAGCTGGGGCACCAAGGTGTCTGAAAGACAACTTAGTATCGATGAATTAATTCAAGGCATTCAATCCGGTGCGGTAAAAGAAACATTTGGCTCTGGTACTGCTGCGGTTATTTCGCCTATTTCAGATTTCCATCATCAAGATCAAACATATCAAGTAGCTGATGGACAGATTGGATCATTTACCAACCGACTCTTCAATGAACTCACATCCATTCAATATGGAAAGGCCGAAGATCGCTTTGGCTGGATTCATAAAATCGAAAATTAAAAATCTCTTGATCAATTCCTACAAATTTTCTTGATGTTTCCTCAAACATCTACTATTGTTCGCTTTTTTAGCGGGAGGACACACTCATGAACAAAGAAAATTTGCTTTCACACAAAGTTCAGCATATTGATATTAAATCATTTAACTCAATAGAGCTCATTGAACAATACAAAAACATGGCGTTTCAAGCGAGGAATTTAGCAAGAGCGGCTGAAATTTATGACAAAATGCTGGCCGATAAGGAATGCGCTGTTATTCTCTGTTTGGCTGGCTCGCTTTTTAGCGCTGGTCTTAAAAAAGTTGTATTTGATCTGGTTGAAAACAACATGGTTGACGCCATTGTCTCAACAGGCGCTGTGATTGTCGATCAAGATTTTTTTGAAGGGCTGGGGTTTTATCATTATCAAGGCTCTCCTGAAGCCAATGACCATGCACTGATGGAACAAAGCATTGACAGAATTTACGACACCTACATTGATGAAGAACAATTGCGGGTTTGCGACATGACTATTACTGAAATAGCCAACTCGCTTGAGCCAAGACCATATTCATCAAGAGAATTTATCATGGCAATGGGTGAGCATCTAACGAAAAACAATAAAGGCACAGATTCGGTTGTACGTCTCGCCTATGAAAAAGGTGTTCCCATTTTTGTTCCTGCTTTTTCAGACTGCAGTGCCGGCTTTGGATTGATTCATCACCAATGGAACCGAAAAGGACAACCCGTCGTCACGATCGATTCAGCAAAAGATTTCTTGGAGCTAACTTATGCTAAAACTAAAGCTAAAGAAACCGGGCTTCTTATGATCGGAGGCGGCGTGCCAAAAAACTTTGCCCAAGATATTACTGTCGCTGCAGATATCATTGGCGTTGATGTGGGTATGCATAAATACGCTATTCAAATTACTGTCGCTGATGAAAGAGATGGTGCACTATCAGGCTCCACCCTGAAAGAAGCGCACTCATGGGGAAAGGTTGACGAGAATTTTGAACAAATGGTATTTGCTGAAGCAACAATTGCTTTACCACTAATGGCTAGTTATGCTTATCATAAAGATAACTGGAAGAATCGAGAAGCTAAAGACTTTAATTCAATTTTGGGAGATTTATAAAATGACTGCATATGTGCCAAAAAAAATGTTTTTTGTTAAAGGTGTGGGTGTACATAAAGATAAGCTAGCATCTTTTGAAGCCGCGTTACGAGTGGCCGGTATCGAAAAATTTAATTTAGTTTATGTTTCAAGTATTTTGCCGCCTAATTGCGAAATCGTCAATAGAGAGAAGGGCCTTGAAGAACTACATCCAGGACAGGTGATTTTTTGCGTCATGGCAAGAACCGAAACAAGCGAACCGAATCGTTTAGTATCATCTGCCATTGGACTTGCCGTCCCAAAAGATAGAAGTCACCATGGCTATCTTTCTGAACATCATTCATATGGCCAGACCGCCAGAGTATGCGGAGATTATGCTGAAGATCTCGCTGCAACAATGTTAGCAACAACGGTTGGCGTATCTTTTGATCCTGAACAAGCATGGGACGAAAGAAAACAACATTACAAAGCAAGCGGCCATATCTTTCAAACGAGACACTTCTGTCAATCTGCTGAAGGTAATAAAGATGGTCTTTGGACAACGGTAATTTCAACTGCTGTGTTTATAATGCAATAATAGCTCCGGCAAACCGGAACGAATATTATCCCAGAATTCTGCCGTTAGGTGGAATACCTGGGATCCATTAAATAGCTAACTCTGGACAAGCATATGAACAACTATTTTAACCTACCTGAAGAATTTACTCACTACGAAAATTCTACTGTTGTTATTTTACCTGTGCCATTTGACAAAACCTGTAGCTGGTTGAAAGGTGCAAATAAAGCGCCAGAAGCGATTCATGAAGCCTCACATCAAGTTGAACTTTATGACATAGAAACTAATAGCGAAATTTATCAAAAAGGCATTTATTCGGAACAACCCATTCTAGCCAAAACGTCCGAAGAAATGGTCGAGAAGACTTACCAAAAAACCACACAACTTCTCCAGGACAAAAAATTTGTTGTAACACTTGGCGGCGATCACTCTGTTTCTATCGGCGCAATTAAAGCGCATGCAAATCATTTTAAAAACGTCTCAATTCTTCATCTCGACGCGCATGCTGACATGAGAGACAGCTATGAAGGAAATATCTATAGCCATGCCTCTGTCATGGCGAGAGCAAAAGAAGTAACTAACAATATTGTTTCTGTCGGCATTCGAAGCATGGATATTTCAGAACGAGATCAACTTGAAAAAAACAAATTATTCCTGGCAAAAACCATCTGCTCTGGAAAAGACAATTGGATCGATGAAGTCGTCAAACAGCTTTCCGAAAATGTATACATAACCATTGACGTTGATGTCTTTGACATTGGCATTATGCCCTCAACCGGGACACCAGAACCTGGCGGCTTAAATTGGTATCACGTCATAAACTTAATAAACACAGTCTGCAAGAAAAAGAATGTTGTCGGATTTGATACGGTAGAACTAGCGCCATCAGAAACAAACAAAGCACCCGACTTTTTAGTGGCAAAATTAATTTATCAGATTCTAAGCGCTAATTTCAATTAATGCTGCATATAAACTTCATATTCAAGGCGATTGAAGTCAAAATCTAACATCACCGCAGCAATCAAATCGACAACTAATAGAGCGATGACAAATCCATAACCAAAATAAAACACCCCAAGATAGAGCGTTAATAAACTCAACCCTGCGTTTAATATAAAAAACAGCACACAAAGAAAAAGCGCTTTCTTAATTCGACTTAAATAAAACAAAATATTTAATAGCGCAAGAAAGATCACAAGCAATGCTGTACCAACAATATCAATATTAAACAAATAAATATAATGCTTTGATATTCTTAACCATGCCAAAATTTGAGGGCCCATAATAAAGGCAGCAAAGATGGTAAGACCTTGATAGCGAATGATATCAAAAAGACCGCGACGAGCGACATCTGTTAGACGTTGTCTGGCATTAATAATATTAAACAGCGTCTCGCCTTCTTCTATCGAACTATAATACTGTCTATAGCATTCTACAAAATCTGTTTCCATTCTAAAAAGAAAAATTGCCATACCGGGAATAATCGTAATGTAAGCAAGAAAAATAGGCACATCATAAATCAACGATGAACGTAAAGGACCTATAACCGCATGGCTTGCAAAAGGCGCGTACCAGAAGATAAATTTATCAACCCAAATCCCAAGATTATAAAAGATACTCACAAAAACCAGCACCATAAAAATCCTGCCAGGCTTTAGAAAATCAAAATCAACCAAATATTCAGGCGCATAATGGCGAAACAAAGTCACCAACATCCCAAAAAGCAAGATAAACTGTCCTATAAAAAAGCCCGTCATCAACCCCTCTAATCCGTAATCACGAAAAAAATAGCCTAAAAGTATTGTTAAACCGTAACCAAGAAAAAAAACGAAAAGCAAGGTTTTATAAGCTTTTATCCCTGAAAGCAGATTTGTTGTAAACCAAATATTACATAATACAACAAATGACGAAGCAAATAATATTCGATAAATCCAAGTTTGATGTGTAAATAACATAGAAAAACTAAGCCCGAAAATACCAGCAAGCACTGTTAACACCAGCAAAGCTCCGTTAAAATTTGGCAAGATCATGTCAAACCTTCTTTCATATTCACGATCAGAAATATATCGAGTAAAGCTATGCTGTGTAAAGCTACTGAAAACCAAACTAAAAGCAATCAGATATGTAATTGATATTTGGAATTTCTGAATAAGATCTGCTGGAATAACATCAAAGTATTTTAGAAAGCTTAAGCCGATAATTCCAAAGATCGAAATAACCCACGGCCCTGCGCTGATGATACCCGCATAACCATACGCACGGAAAATACCCATAAATGTGTTATTGCGCATTAGCTTTCGTAATTCAAAACCTATACCGGCCAATTATCCACTCCCTTCAAAAACTCTGACTAACCATTACCATAACAGCTTTTTTCGAACTTGTTAAAGATTGTGGGGCAAACTTCAGCCCTCACCACTACCCTTTCAATTTTTCTTCGTACATGTCTTGGTAACGCTTAAAAATTAACTGCTGATTATAATATTTTGTGACTCTTTCTATTGCTGCTTTTTGTGCATTCTGCCATCTATCAGGATGTGTTAATAAATCCAGTGCAGCTTTGGCAAATGCTGATGGATCAGCCAACGGCACAATAACGCCTGCTGCGCCTAACTTTTTATCTTCTTCATTACAACCATAAATCAATTCATCACAATTTCCAACTGATGTCGAAATTGCTGGAATTCCAGCGGCAAAACCTTCAAGCAATACAAGCGGCATTCCTTCGCTAATGGACGTCAGCACCAATAATGATACTTTGGGATAAATCAATGCAACATCCTGATGTCCAGCCTTAATCAACACATTCTTTTCTAAATCAAGCACTGAAATTAAATTAACACACTCCTCATAATATTTCGGATTTTCATCAGCAGGCCCAACAATCCATGCCTCCGCACCAGGAATTTCTTTTGATATCATCTTCATAGCACGAATAAAAGTTTTAACATCCTTAATTGGCACAACCCGCCCCACCAAACATAAGATAGGCTTATCTGTTATATTCCTTTCCGCACGATATGCAGCATATTTTTCAACATCAACACCATTTGGAATAATACGTGTTCGCTCTTCATCTGCGCCTTCTTCGATTTGTTTTGCTCGAGCCCCTTCAAATAAACTAATAATTGGATCCGACGCCTCATAACAAATGCGAGACAACACTTCAAAATACCGCATCCATAAGCCGCGAAAATAACTCATTTCAGTGGAAAAACGTTGCGTCAAATCCGCTTCTCCCCATATTTTTGCTTGCATTAACTCAATACGTCGCTCTTTAGTATAAATACCATGCTCAGTCAAAAGCATGGGGAAATTATAACGGCGCTGAAGAATCGATCCCAAAAATCCAGCGTAACCTGTTGACACAGGATGCAAAACACCTACACGAACAAAGTTTTTAGCGATATTTGCTATTTTCCACAATGGCTTCTGCAGACTATAAGATGTCCAAAAGTAGTTATTAAACGATGGATCCGTACAATAATGCGCATAATTATTAACAATAAAACGCCAAGATCGCTTTGTATGGAAAAAACTTTCAAAATCTTTGTGATGATCACACTCAATATAAAAGTTAAGATCTCTAAAATCCTTCGTTTTAGTTTTTTCTTTATTTTTTAGCAAATCATTCAATAAATAAAAACCTTCAAAGCTTGAAGAAATCATATCAGCATCAAATGCAGATTGAATCCTGCTTTTATCGTCAGAAAACAAATAATGTATTTCAAAGCGCACAACATTCTTAGGCAATTCATAACGAATGCCTTCTGTATAATCCTGCGGTCTTGATCCTAAAAAAATAATAGCAAAATTGAGCTGTGGAGATTCTTCAATGAGTCGATGAACCCATGCCGACACACCACCAACAACAAAAGGATATGACCCTTCTAAAAGTAAAGCCACATCAATTTTATTGTGTTTAGGATGTTGTTGTTTCATAGTCATAACACCAAAAGCGCATCAAAGAATTTAGCCGAGGAATAGCCCATAAATTTGGGCTTGCCGAAAGAAACTCTCTTAGGCGAACAAAGTCTTTCTTTTTAAAACATAGCTCCGCCAAGTATGGTAAGGTTTTTTCATCTGGTGCGTTATATTCCTTTGCTTTTTCAAACGCATCAAATGCTTTATCAAACTCATTATGATTCATGTAAATTTTTCCATACAACAACCATAACGTTGCATCTTCCGGTAACTTTTCAAGCGCCAAATCAGCAAAATACAAAGCTTTTTCAATGGTAAATTCTAGCAGATCTTCCTGCACCAATTTATGATATGCAACTTCCCAATACAATGAAGCCAAATTCTTTTGAATGTTTGCCGCCTCTAACCGGTCCTTTGTTTTTTCAAGTAATTCCTTGGCATGGTTAATTTTTTCATCCAACTCTCTCTCTTGATTATTCAAAAGACTAAATGCATAAAGCCTCAACTCATCCAAATCATCCTGCAACATGATACGATTTAAAATATTTGCTTGTGGCGTTGATGATACATTGATTGCGGCTAAAGATTGAATACGCTCTGATGTTTGAGATGTTTTGGAATGTGCACGAGTCCAAGCACCACTTTCACCAAACGTTTGAGGCTTAACAATTTTTTGGCGCATAAAAAACGGCATTTCAACTGTTTTTATTTCTTCTCTCCTTGCTCTAACTTTTACAAAACGCAACAAAAAAACCGCAATAATAACTGCCACTAATCCTATCACCGGCATAAAGAAACTAACAATAAAAAAGAATGTCATCACCCACCATTTTGATTGTCGTAATTTCTGAGGCAAAATATACAAGCACAGCACTGAGAAAAATGCGCTTGTAACAAAATCCATTATTAAAAAAATAAGCTCATCGCGCATCAACATACCCCAATAATTTTTTAATGACCTGTAATGCCGGCTCTGAGGAAAGCTGCAAATAACGCAAATAAACCTCTTCTCCTCCTAGAATCACACCAAATTCTTCTTTTAGATATCCAGAGAAGCGGTTTCGAAATCCCTCAACGGCTGTAGCAGATGAAAAAGGCAAAATCACAAAAAGAATATCTTGATTTTCTCCTTTATATCGCCAACCAACATCAAGTCCACGTTGACGATTTTGAATCCCAAGCAAAATATTTTCATAACGATCAGTATGATTGATGGCAAACGCCACCAGTGCGCTATCAACATTGAGTTGCTTTTTTAAGCTTAATAAATTATTTAATTCAAGAGAAAATTGTAACGTGCAATCTGAATATATTTTTAATGTTTCTTTGGCACTCTGCGTAGACCAAATACTTTCAGACATATATGACACCAACACCAACAATGATTGTAATATTTCATCATTAAGCGCCCAAAAAGGCATTTTTTCGATTGCTAGCAAACCTAATACACTATCATCCTCATCACGAAAAGTTGTCACAACAAGATATTTACTTTGCTCTTTCTCTTCGATCTGATTAACACCAAAATAGTGTACGCCTGAGCTGCTTAATGACTTTTTAACTAAAACATCATCGAGATCCAATGGTAATTTACCTCCAACCGACGCAATCGGATTAGCATCAAGTTTTCCTTTCTGTGCGAGATAAAGAGCAGCTCGATCTAAAGAGCAGTATTGTTCAAGGATATGAAGAAAACGACTGGCGATATCCGATGAAAGGTTTCCTTGCACATCAACAAGCAACTTTCGTAACTCTCCGACAGCACTCCTTAGCGTCACAGGACGACTAATTAAGCTTTGCTCAAGTCTGTCATGCGACAACCTGATAATATAATAAGCACGATTTAACCCATCCAGCCGTTTACGAATATATTCATTGAGTTGAGAATAACGTCTTTTTGAATCATCCCATGCATTATAAAACTCACCACAAACCACCATTAACAACACACCACCTAGCATATAAACTCTATAATGCGTTGAAATAAGCAAGGCTCTGGGCTCAAAAGAAAACAAAGCAGCAAATATAATAACAATTGAACCAGCACCAGCAAGTGTGCCATAACGCAACGCGATTAATACGGGTGCAAACCATATCCAAGGAAAAGGTGCTTCAAGCATCATTGGATCTTGAGGATCAAAATAAAAAGAAAGCGCGAGTATGATGCCAGTAATCAGGACGATTTCGATCCCAATCCAGAATCGTGTACGTGTTGTTAATAACTTGTCTCGATAGCCTAGCTTTAGCATTTAGGATAGACTCAATTTTGACGTCAACTTGACAATTAAATTTTGCCCGATATCACTTAAACCGCTACGACTACCTCCTGTTTTACTACCAACAGCACTCCAAACGACATGACCGTTTTTAGTATCTAACAAAGCTAAGGTTACATTAACAGAAGGCTCCCCATCTAAACCAACTTTATATCGCCATTCATTTACCGTGCCTTGCATGGCATAACTGACATGATTACGTTTCCCCCAAACCATAATTTGTTTTGTTGTTATTTGATCCGTCGAACAACCCATTAGCTTGTCACAAGCAACCTGTTTATAAGTAATAATATTTCTCACGCCTTTTGCGCGCAAGACGCTGGTTAGCATGGCTGATACTTTAGCGCCAGCTTGAGGGGTTTGAGTATTATTTGCAAAAGGCAAAATACCCCATCTTGCTTGTCTGCTAAGTGCTATGGATTGTGAACCGACATGTACTGATGTTGAAGCACAAGCAGACAATAAAATTGCCGCAAGTAACAACATCAAATATTTCCAATTTTTCACTTCCCTGCTCCCATATCAATACTCAAAAATAATAACTATATTCCGCTCCCGCCGTATAATCACTTTGATCTTGGGCTTCAACATTAGTGCCACGATTTGCGTAAAACACTAAATGATCTCGTCCAAAAACGTGACCCGCGATACCAACGTCTGCAGTTGCACCAAAACCAAATCGGTTATTATTAAATATATCAACTGTAGCATAAGGACGCCACCTATGTGTGTAAGTTTCTCGATATGCTTGTCCAAAACCAAAGCTCACACCATATCTTACAAAATTTCTTGGCACAAAAAAGGTCACTAACCCAGCTGAAGCACCAGGAACAACCTCATTCGCCAAGCCGCTCACTTCCCCAGTATCTTGATAACGATTAACAGATACATGTAACGTTACATTCCAATCAGGATATCCTAATGCAAACTTATGATTATAAAACGCACTATAAACTTTTCCGTTGCCCAAATAAACACCATCTTGTGACTCAAAATACTGCCCCTGAACTTGCCCATTGATAGTGTTGTGCTGATCAATACGATAACTGGCGGACAAACTTGCTTCATTCTTCATCCCAGCAAGCAGTAGCGCAGTTGTTTCAGTTGCTCGTTGGTGAAACCCCAAACTTAAAACAGTATTCAGCTTTGAAGAAAGGCGATAAGCACTTTGTGCCACTATTGATAAAAAAGTAGATAGCGCTCGCCGCTGACTCACATTGATTTTGAAATATCCCTTGTTATAACGTGAATCCAGTGCAAAACCATACTCCTTGTCAACATTTTTTGGTGTTAAAATAGTAGTCTTCTTCATTGTTTTCGTATACCAAACATTTGCCCATGGGGATAAACTAACTCGAGGCGTAATGAAAATTTTACCCAACATATTCGTCCTCATTCCACGAACCACTCCAACATTTGCAAAGGCTTCACCAATGGTTATTTTATCGGCTGAGGCAAGTTGCGTGTCTTTCATTAATTTATACATTTCAGAATCATTCGGATGCTCTGCCATACCCCGATACGCTAATGTCTGAGCAAGCCTCTCATTGCCGACACGCATTGCCGCCAAAACTCGGTCACGATAAGGAAGGGTTGCTAATCTTTTTTCTAGCAGTGATTTAAGCAAATATCGATCATTAGTCAACAACCCCAAGGTTTGTTGAATCCAATCTGGAAATTCTTGACTCCCCTTTCTAAAATGCCAAATGTGTTCTGCTAATGGATGTTCATTCATCGTTAATGCCCAAACCAGCATATTAACTGAAGCTTCTTTATCGGAATAATACCTTGAAAGCTCTGATATCGTTTTGGCTGAAAAATTACCTGGCGCTTGAGTCATAGAAACTCGCGCTAAATTAATCAATTCAGTTTTTGTTAGCTGCGTTTTTGCTTGCCCTCTGAGTGACTTCAACATTTTAAACCAAGCGTACTGCCTCACTCTTGCTGCAGTACCCTCCTTATTCATTTGATTTAATGCATCTGCTACATTTAATAACCAAACTGGATTGTTTCGCTGCTCTTCGACCTCCATTTGATAAAGTCTTAATGCTTTCTCGGGCTGATTTAACATAATGAAAGCTGCTGCAAAAACGGGATAAAACCGCTTATCTTTCTTTAATAAGCCTTGCCATGCTTTTAATTTCGATTGCAAAGCGAGCTTATAATTGCTATCGATTAAAAACCATAAATAGTCGATTCTTAAATCTAGCGCATCAGGCAGATTTTGTATTGCCTTCTGATATAGTGCAAGCGCTTGATCTTTTCTTCCGGCGAGCAACAATAATTTCGCTTTAATAGAAACATAATATGGCAGTTTCATCAAACGCTGATTATCTTCTTTAGACAATTGACTTAATATCGTTGAAAGCACATCCCATTGATTTAATGAACCACCCAAGCCCAATGTTTTCACTAAAAAATAGTCTTCTTTATACTTCTTCCAACCCTGGTACGCTAGCGTAAACGCCCTATTTGGATCAGATTCTTCTATCATCTGAATTAAATTAATTAATGAAGTTTGATCTTGCTCACCAGTGCTAACTAGTTTTTCATAGGCCAATTTTGCATTTTTTTGATCTTGCACCAACCAAGAAATTTGCCCAAAAGTTCTTAAAAAATTATAATCATTATCTTTAACTTTTGGATAAGCTGCTACTAACTTTTTCGATGCTTCTTTCAACCTGCCCTGTGAAGACAATATTTCGGCTTGCCGTAAAGCGATCTTTGGCAAAATACCATAACGTTTCTCAGCCTCATTTAAAGTGTTTAGCTCCTCATTAGGCTGACCTGTGGCTTGATACATTGCTGCCAGGCCTTCAAAATAAAATAATTGCGGATCAACCTTAATCCTTTTTTTAAGTTCTTTAATCACAGCCTGCGGATCACCCAAACTTTCTTTCGCCGATATAAAGCCTTTCCATGCAGCCTCATCTTTTGAATCTAACGCAATTTGCATTTGATACAAACCTGCCAATACTTTGTGATCGCGCAACATACCAGAAATCTTGATGGCTTGTTTTATAGATTGGAGATCTTTTTTATGCTTTGCAATATAGATCCATTGCTCTAAAGCAATTCTGGGCTTATTGTTCCAACTCGCCACCTGAGCTAATCGCCCACGCCACTCCAAATCATCAGGTCGTTGCACGACAGCTGCTTCGGCAACAAGAAAAGCTTCTTTAATATTACGATTTGCTAGAAAAGTTTGATAGCCTAACAAATAAATTTTTTCATCGTATGGAATGATAGTCAGCTTCATTTGCTTGTTTTGTTCAATCCGTATATTCAACTGAACTGGAGGGATTACAAGCCGCGCATAAGTTGTTATATTAAATAACATGCACAATAATATGATGGCGCAAAATAATAGCCGCTTCATTGTTTTTCCGTTTGCAATTTTAGCTTCAAGACACTTCTCATATATTTTTCCGCTATGTTGGCCCGGTTAGAGGCTAAAGCTAGTTGGGTTAAAAATAACAATGTTCTTCGATCTTGTGATAAATTACCCACATTCTCCTCAGCAGCCTTCATTGCTTCATTTAATAAATTTCCTGACTGCAGTATCTTTAATCCCTCAATAAAATACTCTCGCTTTTCTACTAATGTAAACGAAAGCCTTTGCGCAATAAAAAATAACTGAGCACTTAATTTATAATGAGCATACCCTAAAGCCAACTTTCCACCTTTAGCATAAATATCCGGATTACCTTCAGACGGTAACTTCACTGCACGCTGAAACAAACTGATACCAAACTTAGGCTCATTATTATTCATTGCATCTTCGGCCAAAATCATTAACTGCTCGCTCGTTAATTTACCTGTTGATAAGGTCTTTATCATATGCTTCATTTTAAGCATCCCAGTTTTTCGCTTATAACTTACTTCAGGCATACTATACGTTTCAAGACGAAGAATTTGATAGTAAATCCACAATGCTTGCCATTGCTGTCTAGTTTGAGCTTTATGACCTATAAATGGCATAATTACTTCAACAGCACTCGCAACATTACCTAGCGCAACATGTTGTTTTGCCACCATCAATTTAAGTTCTTTATCCTTGGGATACAAAATAATTAAATTATCTAAATACTGCTTTGCAACTTTATCAGCATTGCGCTGCAAAGCAATATTCGTCAACAATTGCTCTTTTGGAAAAAAGAAAAACAATAAAGATATTGAGATAACGACAAAAGCCACCAATTGAATGGGCGGCGCAAATCTCGTGCGTGCAAGTTGTTTACTTTCATCGGCATTGAACTGAAAACGCATGATTCATTTCATCCTTAAAATCAAATTCTAAAAGATCTCTGCTTACCTTTTTGTATTTTTTGACTCGACCACGATCGTAAGACACACGACACCAACTCATATTATCTAACGTAAATTTGGTCGGCAAATAACTGTGAATCATAAAATCAAACCCATGAGACGTTCGTTTAAAATAAGTAATCTTTCCATTAGCAAATTTAATATAAGGCACGCTTGGCTTTTCTTTTGTTAGAACAAGATATGTTTTAGGAGAAGGCCCAAGATGAATATAATAGTTTTTGCCATACGGGCTATAACCGACAATATTTTGACTCTTTGCTAAATCCGGATAACCTAAACTTTGAGGTATTCGCAATTCACGCAATCGACCATTTGTTTTTATTATCCAGCCCTCGCTTGCTCTGGCTATCGTCACATGATTAAAATCAAGCACACCCTTAATATAATCCGATGCAAAAACATTCATGACGGGCTGTTTTAAAGCCCAAGTATAAACATCTTTTAAGGCATCCAATGAAGCAATCTTAGTCGCACTATACATATGATAATAAATATCAATTGGCTTAAACCTTAAAGGCTTATTCGTCAGTTTAAATGTCTCGATTACCCGACGATAACCATAATAAGGTCCTGTCCAATTATTCGTATACATATTTTCATTTTGATTCGGCGCAAACACTTGGAAATATTGCCCTCGATAAACACCCAATGGTGCAATATTCGTCAATGAACGATCGGCATTTGTAATAAGCGTATCACCACCATTCATATTTAAAACGTTATCTTTGTACGCTAATGCAACTGCTTGCTTGCTTGCATTCGTATTACCCGTCCAAAGAATAACACGACAACGTTTTCCTTTCGGCGCTAATTTTTGATTAATAAATTTAATAGAACCTGTAATCTCTTTATTTAAATTAAATGTATAATTAGGAATGTTCAAATGCCAACCATATTTTGTTTCTACTTGTTTTAAATTCCCTGACTGAAAGTGCCAAAAGAATGGATGAGAAAAAGTATGTGATGCGATTTCAACCCATGGTAATTTGAAAATTTTTCTTGCAATCACCATCGCTTCCTTTGATTCTTTGGGATAAAGTCCTGCAGGCGAAATTTCACCTTCAATAATTGAAACGGTTGTCGGAATTTTATAGCGTTCGAAAATTTCTTTTAACATTGCCTCACCCGCCTGCCATTTTGCATTCCATTCCGTACGACTTGGAAAGCCATCACCATCAACATGCGCAAGCATCAATCGTCGTCCATTTTCTGTTGTCGTATCTGGTATCGGTATCACTTCAAATTTAAAAGCTTGTTTTAAAAAAGCTAATGGATTAATAACCCAACGCTTATGACCTTGCGGTAAAGTGGTAATCACAAACGGATTTAATGCATACCCCCCCCAAGATGTAATCGTCACCATATCGCTTTTACGTCCAGCATTATCTTCAAGCACTAATTTTCTTGTTCCTGCATTCACAGTCAAAGGTAAGAAAGCATAAGGATTTGCAATGGGTTCAATCTCATATCCGAGCATTTTTGATTGATAAATAATTTTCACAGAAGCTGGTTTTTTTGTTTCTGCACCCAATGTTAAATCGAATGCTTTTTGAAATGGCTTTGAAAATTTTTGACCCAAACTTCCCAAGAAGATGATTGGCAACCCTTGGTTTTTCTGTTTAATGAGCCAAGAGCGTATTATTGGAAAGCTAGCATAATCCTTCTCGTCCAACCATGATAGCACACCGGCATAACGTCCTCTTAAAATCTCAGCTGGCAAAGGCTTTCTGATATCTTGAAAAATAACCACATATCCTAAATAATTTAATGGTGTCGAAGCAAACCTCAACGTTAAGTTATCTGCAATCATATTTACTGAATCATGACTGTCGTAAAGCGCTATAATCTTGCGCGGAACAACCTCAATACTGCCAACGCCCATACTCATAAGATCATGATCTGTTACCCAAGGAATAAATCCTAACTTTGCAATTTTCTGTGCAACAGCCCGTGCTTTGCTACGTTCTTTCGGCGAAACATAATCAATAGAAATAATAGGAAGACCATAAGCTTTCGCTTTATTAAGCTGATCTAACAACCAAGTACGGCTCTCAGTCGAAACAGGCACATATTTCCCTTCTGCCTGATTCCAACCATCAAATAAAGACTCGGCTGCAACGGCATAAGCAAGTTTATGCGTTTGTGGCAAAATTTCAAATCCACGATTAAAAATTAATTTTGCTTTCGGGTAACGCTTTTTTATAAGCTTAATCAGAGCAACCAACCCTTGGATTTGTTTCTTTCTTGCTTCCGGCGTTTTTGCGACCAAATGAAAAGAATCTAACGTATCTAGAAAAAAGCCTCGGTAACCTTTTTGCCAAAGAGGTCCAATCACCTTGTTAACAAAAAACTCTCGCCAGGCAGGATTACTTTGATCCAAGACGCCAGCTTGCCAAGCAGTGTTCTCGCCTATAATCCAATTTTTATTGACTTGGCTATAATATTTTCGATTCGGACTGACTTCACCGACGCTCACATAGGCAAACGGTTCACTATCAGCAAGTTTGAATAAAGTGAGATTTGTCGCATAATCTGGATCCAATACGACAATATCAAAAGCACGTAATTCATCGATCGGCGCGTGGTTACCATAAAAAAAAGCAATACTCGAAAATGGACCAGCAAATCCAATAGACGCCAAAAAAAGACAACAAATCAAAAACACAATTTGAATGGTCCCTTTTCTCAACATACAACATCCCGTTAAATCTAAAAACAACTCTTGATCGTACAACAATTAAACGAATGTTAATAGCGTTTGAACAAAGATATCTTATTGAATTTATTAATTTTCATCATTTTTTGGAAGAATTAAATTAACAACGCGAACAGCAACACTTTTTTGATAAAAACTTAAACAAAAGACCTATTTCTCTAACATTTAACCACAAAAAGACTGTTCTTTTTTGATTCAAAATTAAAACTCCAAAGTCCTTTATTTTCCTTTTGATAGCGTTTCACCCTACTATCGTCATAATAAACCTTACAGCCCTTCATATTTTCCAAAGAAAATTTGGTCGGCAAATAGCTTGAAATGGCAAACTCAAACCCTTTTTTAGTACGATGAAATTGAGTGATTTTTCCATTAGCAAATTTAATATAAGGCAACTCGGGTTCATTTTTTGAAAACATTAAGAAGCTTTGTTTCGCTGGACCAAGATGAATATAAAAATCATTTCCATAAGCACTGAAGCCGACGATATTTTGACTTTTAGCTAAATCGGGATAACCCATACTTTTTGAAGCACGCAATTCACGTAAGTCACCACCGGTTTTAATAAACCAACCATTATTCTTTTTGGCAATGACTGCTCGGTTAAAATCTAAAACACCCTTAATGTAATCTGATGCAAAAACATTCATAACAGACTGCTTTAACGACCAATCATAAACAGCCTCTAGCGCCTGTAATGAAGCTTTTTTTGTCACGCTGTAAAAATGATAATAAATATCAATCGGCTTAAATCGCAAAGGTTTATTCGTCAATTTAAATGTTTCAATGACGCGTTCATAACCGTAATACGGCCCCTCCCAAAGATTAGTGTAAATATTTTCATTTTGATTGGGTGCAAACACTTGAAAATAGCTGCCTCGATACAAACCCAATGGGGCAATATTAGTTAACGATCTATTGGCATTGGTAATCGTTGTCTCGCCACCATTCATATTTAACACATGATTGTCATATGTTAAAGCCACTGCTTTTTCATTAGGATTACAATCACCCGTCCAAAGAAAAACTTTACATGTCTTACCCGGCGGTGCTAATTTCTGATTAATAAAATCAATGGAGCCTTTTATTTCACTATTCAAATTAAACTTATAATTTGGCACAAGCAAATGCCAACCATATAAATCAGGCTTTTTCTTCGGTTTAAAAGTCATAAATTGCCAAACATAAGGATGTGAAAATGAATGACTCGCGATTTCCACCCAGGGTAATTTAAAAATCTCCTTTGCTGTCGTCATTGCGACGCTAGATTCTTTTGAATATATGCCATAAGGCGCTATTTCTCCCTCGACAATAGAAACGGTGGTTGGTATTTTATATCGATTAAATATTTTTTGTAACATCGCTTCACCGGCGATTAACTTATTATCCCATTCAGTGCGACTCACAAAAGCATCACCATCAACATGCACCAGCATCAATCGCCTGCCATTTTCAGTTGTTGTATCGGGTATTGGCATCGCCTGAAAACGAAAAGCTTTTTTAAAAAACTCTAGCGGATTAATTTTCCAGCGCACCTGTCCATGCGCCAGCTCCGTATAAACATACGGATCAAGCACATATCCACCCCATGGCATTGTGGCAGCTATGTCTAAGATTCGACCATGATTATCTTTCAAAGCTAATAAAACTTTCCCTCCTCGCGCCACTAAAGGTATAAAACCATAAGGATTAGCAAAAATTTCAGTTTCATAACCCATCATAGGTGATTGGTAAATAATTTTCGCCGCACTACTTTTTTTTGGTGATTGATTTAACTTAAGCTGTAATACTTGTTGCAATGTTTTTGTAAGTTCCCCTCCAAAACCACCTAAAAAAACGATAGGCACACCATCTTTTACTTGCTTAATAAGCCAAGTTGGAATTTGAGGAAATCTGGCAAAATAATATGAGGTGGTCCAAGATAAAATACCCGCATATCGCCCTCGTAAAATCATTGCTGGTAGCGGCCTCCCAATATCTTGAAAAATAAGCTTATAACCTAAATAATTTAGTGGCATAGCAGCAAACCGCTGGGCTTCATTTTCCTCCATTAAGTCCGGTGTTACTCGGCTATCATAAAGTACCAGAATTTTTCGAGGTATCACTTCGATACTGCCAACACCCATACTTGATAGCGTGTAATCAGAAACCCAAGGAATAACGCCTAATGCTTTAACTTTTTGCGCTATAGCTCGCGCTTTATCTCGATCACTCGGTGACATATATTCAATTGAAATAATCGGCAAATGATAAGATTTAATCTTATCTATCTGTGATAATAATACTGCTCGATCTTGTTTAGAAACTGCTTGATACTGAGCTGTAGCTTGATTCCAGCCTTCAAATAAAGGCCCAATAGAAACAGCAGATATTAAGTGATGAACTTCAGGCAAAAGATCAAAACCCCGATTAATAATTAATCGCGCTTTAGGATAACGCTGCTTAATAAGCTGAATAAGCTTGACGCGCCCTTCGATTTGCTTAAAGACACTTAAATTGTCTAAGTAAAAACCTCGATAACCCTTTTGCCAAAGTGGCGCGATTATAGTATTAATAAGTTGTTGTGAACTTATCTTGCCTACGCTCACATACGCAATGGCCGTCGTGTTTGCTTGTTCTAAAGTGCTAATATCTGCATGATAATTTGGATTAAGCACCACCGAATCAAAAGCTTTTAATTCATCGATTGGAGGATTAGAACCGTAATAAAAAGCAACACTTGAAAAAGGCTGTGCAAAAACTGTTGATACAAAAAGACAACACAGTAAACACAAAAATGTTAATGTCCCCTTATGCCCCACACAACACCCTATAAGTAACAATCAATCGAACTTTAATCCTATAACATTTAAATCAGCGTTCATAGCGCTAATATTAATTGCAGGAGGTTTAAATAGCCATGCTAGAAAATTACACCTATTTGAGATAAGATGGCTCTTTTAAAATCACCGTTTGCACAAAATAAGGACATCGGAAAGTTGAAAATACTCATAACTAACACCGGCCCCTGGGGCACTGGCAGCTTTGTCGTCGCTGAAGCAGTAGCAAAAACGTTATTAAAGCTAGGTCATCAAGTAAAAATATTTTTTCCTGATACTGGACATGAATCACATGACAAAGAACATTATTATGGAAACCCTGAGTTATATGAAATTTGGCAATTTCCAATTCAAAATGATGACGCAAAATTAGAAAGCTTTCCGCTGATCATTCCAGACCCAAACCCAAGGGTTCGTAATGGACTGACCTATAAAAATCTATCAAACGCACAATGGCGACTGTATGAAAACGAATTTTTAACTCGCATAAAAAAAGTCATTCATGATTTTAAACCAGACATTATTGAAAGCGAACATATTTGGGCGATGGCCTATTTGCTCCATAAACTTGGTTACTCTTATATTACCGCTGCACACAATAGTGACCAAATGGGCTTTCATTATGACAAACACATGCAAAAATATGCTATAACTGCCGCACAAAATGCTCAATTAATTTTTAGCCCTTCTGAAGGGCTAAAACAAGAAATAGCACAAATGTATAAAGTTTCTAAAGATAAAATTGTCGTCATCCCAAACGGCTATGACCAAAACACGTTTAAGCCAATGTCCGTCAATCGTGAAACAGTTTTACAATCGTTAAACGTCGATATACCTGAAGATGCACAAATTATTACTTTTGCTGGCAAAATGTCAAAGACAAAAGGCATGGATACAATTTTAGAATCCAATGCTTTACTAAAAAACAAAAACATACATTTTTTACTCTTTGGTTCGGGTAAAATTGATGACGTCATTCCTAAAGCCGAACAAAAAAATTATTGCTTTGATAACTTACATTTTTTAGGACACCATTCGCCAGAAACACTTGCGCAAGTTCATAACATTGCAAAACTCAATATTATTCCCTCGCGAACTGAGGGCTTCCCGATTTCTTGCCTTGAAGCCATGGGGTGTGGCATACCTATCGTGTTTACACCCACTGGCGATATGAAAAATTTTGCAGTTGGTGAAATGATCGAAACAGAAAATCCGCAAGCATTAGCCCAAGCAATTTTAAAAGTGCTCGACTTACCTGACAAGGAATATCAAGCATTATCAAAACGTGCATTAGAAACTGCAAAGAAATTTAGTTGGGAAAAAATAACGAAAAAACGTTTAGACTGCTATACGAATGCTCTTTGAAAACACTCATCTGGAGTTTAACCAGATTTTGATAAAATCCACGATAGATCGCAACATAGACAATAGATTTAACTTAGAACCCTCAACATCGATCCACTGCCTCACAGGCTCCTCATAAAAATCATTTACCATAATTGTTTTTGCGTCAAGCAGCCGTTTAAGTAATTCAACATCAAAAATCCATTTGGAGATAAATCTGTTTACGAGTGCCTGATTCAACTCTTTAGAACATTTAAAAAACTTTGCACCACATTGCGTATCATATACTTCTAATTTTAATACTACAGAAGCAAATGTTGCAAAAACTCTCCCCAACAGATGCCGCATGAGCTTTCTTTTAATTTTTCTTCCTAACATTTTAACCCTTGATCCCATCAAGACTTTATAATCACTCCGATCAAGTATCTCAGCCAATCTTTTAAGCTCATAGAGGGGTGTTGCCAAATCAGTATCAGCATATCCAACGATAGGCGATCCAACTTCTAATGCCTTTAATAAGCCTTGCCTAACAGCCTCAGCTTTCCCGCTGTTTTTACTTAAAGCATGAATAAATATCCGATCAGAACAAGCTTCTTTCATTTCATTCAGAATAGACAAAGAATTGTCCGTAGAACCATCATCCACAAATAACAAATTAAACTCATCGTTTGCCTCAACAAACTGTAAAAAAGCCTCTTTATTCAGACGCTTTTCTTCATTGTAACAAGGAAAAACTATTGTCGTTTGCATACTCGATCTTACATTTTGAGTAAAATTAGATTTGATCACAATGAAACTATTAATGCCACTAATAATAACTTTATTTTTAATAAAGGTGCCAAGTCTTGACCTTATCATTACCCATAAGTTGTATATAAAAATAGATTTGTTATTCAACAAGCCTATAGAAAGTATTGCTTAAAGGCGACGCTATAAATTAAAATTCTCTAGGTTTAACAGCTCCGAAGGAGCGACATAAGGTAGCCCAGGCCGCGAGGCCTGGGTTAGGTTGTATACCTAAACAAAGAGGTCTGAAAGACCGACATAAAAATGATTAAAATGTTATTTTATATGTCGGTCTTTCAGACCTCAAAATTCATACTTGTCATCAACTCCCAGGCCTCGCGGCCTGGGCTACCTTATGTCGCTCCTTCGGAGCTCATCTAAAACATAGAAATTAGAAGCCAAAAATTGTTGGTGTTGAAAAAACTGGAAAAGTTAAAAACCGATGCTAGATCAAGCCGATTAAGCTTGCCAAAAAACAGAAAATTAGGCTTAACATTCAAGGAAGCAGCAAAACAATATATCGACAAACTAATACAAGAAGGCGGTAAG